>Ga0307516_10005503_pt1 | contig 15113 bp, 8 predicted proteins | sample 19_EM_MG_FD_203310 | JGI IMG/M metagenome (GOLD analysis project Ga0307516, IMG submission 203310) | Populus trichocarpa ectomycorrhiza microbial communities from riparian zone in the Pacific Northwest, United States - 19_EM | ecosystem: Host-associated > Plants > Roots > Unclassified | place...
AATATCGTCCAGACAATATGCAAACTTAAGATGATATTCCCTTTATCATTTTTTTAATTCGATGGAGCATCTACCCATACATTTACTGTTTGAGGCAAAAGTTGGAGGTCTAGTTCAATATAGATGGATGAATCCATTCGAGAGGTTAGGGATTACACATGCATCATAATTAAAATTTTACTATTTTTCTTTACATATTTCAAAAAATTCATTTAATTCCATGCAGATACATGTTCAACCTTAAGAGAATAGTAAAAAAACAAGGCGCATGTTGATACTTCAATATGTGAGGCCTATATTGTTAAAGAGATCTTGATATTTATCTTGTACCATGTTGAGCTTCGATTGAGAATAAGAATCAACCGCATTCCAAGGTATGACAATGGTGGGAAGTGCCTTCGTGTGGGAACTTGTCAATATTCTCTCATCCTCGACGACCCATACCAAAAAATGATGTGAGGGGAAGATATTTATCAGAAATAGAACTCAAACAAGCACATAATTATGTGTTATTTAAATGTGATGAACTGAGACCTTTTATTCAGTAAGTATACTACTTAATATATCGTTATTATGAAAAATTTATATCTTATAATATCATAAACTAATACACTGTTAAATTTCTCGTAAGCAACATCGTCAATATTTATTGTCCCAAAACTCACAGCTAACTAAATCTCAAATCTTTGAATTACAAGATGAACAATTTTCCACATGGTTCAGAGCACATATAAGTACTTTTTAATTATTCTATCTCTCGGGATACTTAATTTCATCACACATTTTTTGTTAACTATTTATGGTTGTACTTCATATACCAGGTTTATTAATCGGGAGGTAATGCTAATGTTACTTTGTCTTTACTAAGTCTAGGTCCTAAAAGAAATATGAAGTGTTAAAACGCGTATTTTGTCAATGGACATGTATTTCATAATGAAGAATATGGGTAGGGTAGTAAGACATATAACAATGGGGTTTGTGTTAAGGGATCGACTTCTAATGAGTTTTAAGTTGACTATTTTAGAAAGTTGGAAGAGGTCATTGAATTGCAATATCATAGCAAGTAGAATAAAGTATTTTTATTCAAATGCTATTGGTATGACATCACTAACAGAGGAATCAGAGTAGTCCCCATCATGGTTTGGTCAAAATTAATTCAAAGCTAGACTTCGCAACATCGATGATGTTTTTGTTTTTTCCAAGCAATGCCAACAAGTTTATTATACATACATTTCGTCCTTTAGAAATGATCATTCAGGAGTTGATTGGTTATCCATAGTGAAAGCCAAATCCAGGGATCGTGTCGAGGTTTTTTAGGATGGCCACGATGAATTAACTGTGGGAGATGATGTCTTTCAACTTGACGAGTTGGTTTGTCCATATCGAGTTTCTTTGTCTAATGACTTAGAAGAAAATTCAAATTTTTGCATCGCCAAGAATATTTTTAATGATATTGACGCTGAGGAGTTGAATAATGTTTTGAGCTCCAACGGACATACACAAGTCGATGAAGATGATAGCAATGAAATCAACGTAGAAGATTGCGATGAAGATGAAGACAAGTCAATTAACGAAGAAGAAGACAATTTTGATTAATTTACACAACATGAAGGTGTAATTCCATAAACCATAATGTAATATCTATGGACAAAATTTACTTCAATGTAATGACAATGATGTTAATTTATTATTGAATCACGAAGAAATTTTTATTTTATTATTGTGATATAAGCTGGTGTTCTTGTGTTGTGTGTACAGTTGTGAATTTAAGTATTAAGAGGACGGATAAATAGAGAATACAAATATAATTTGGCATCAGACACTATTTTACACCAATGGAAATATCGATAGACTGTACATTACATACGGGTATACCAAGGGAATGTGTTCGTCGGTATGTTCCAGAGACTATGAGAACTGTTCACTTTTCAATGCACTGATAATTAATATTCTTTTGACTGTTTACTTTTTTCCCAACGACATCACCGACGAAATGAAAAGTAGTCAATAATATTTGGAGGGCTTTCTGAAAATTTTCGTGCAAGTTAAAATTTTCAATTTAACTTTACAGATGAAATCATCAATGAAAATATTAAAATTATTAATTTTTTATTTTTTATTTGTGATTCTATTGCAAAAAAACATCCAAATACCAAGACCATCAAATTTCAATTTAACTTTACAAACAGAATCACTGGTGAAAATATTAAAAATATTAATATTTACTATTATGTCGATAATTCTGTTGGTAAATCTAAATTAAAATACCAGAATGAGAACATATAGGGCTTCATCTTTTTCTTTCTTCTTCTCTCTTTTTTTTTTTATCACGGAGTTGTTTCTCTCTTTTTCTCTTCTCTTCTCTCTATTCTTCTCTTCTCTTTATCCTTCTCAGCCGAAATCAAACATTCTCTTCTCTTGTCTTGTCTTCTCTTCTCATCCTCAAGTATGTTGTTTTTCTTTATTTTTCTTTATTTTTAGGTTTATTAACAATCTCTCTGTTTTTATTTTTTTTCTTAATTATCAGCCGAAATTAAGCACGCCATTAAGGTAAGAATTTTTCATTCATTTTCCCTCCTTTTTTGTGTTTTTTTGCATTATTTTTGTGTTTTTTTTTCATTCATTTTGTTCAATTTGTTGTTCTTAATAATTTTATGAATTAATAAACGTGAGTTTAGTTGTTATTGAAATAATTTTGCATTATTTTGTTGAATTTTAGTTATTGTTTTCAATTTTTTTTCAATTTCAATTAAATATGTAGGATTAATTTTAATTATTAATTTTAATTATTTCCATTTAGAATAATTTTTTGCAAATTTAGGATTAAAAATATTATCACTTAGAAATAATTGTGTTGAATTTTAGTTGTTATTGTAATAATTTTTTCATTATTTTGTTGAATTTTAGTTGTTTTTTGTTTTTCAATTTTTTGTTCAATTTCAATTAAATGTGCAAGATTAATTTTAATTATTATTTTTCTTTTTTGTAAATTTAGAATAATGTTTTTGTAAATTTAGGATTAAAAATATTATCACGTAGAAAATGAAAATTTTCTATGAAATTGAATTATGCTAAATTGTTAGATGAAATTGAATGAAATCTATTGGTTTGTGGCATATATGTTGTGTATTTACAAGTTTAAAAATTTTAGGTAGTCTCCCGTATAGGGAAGGTGTTGCCGATTTGTTTTTAAATAGGAATTGTTTAAGTTATTTTATTTGTTAATTTATGTAGATGTCTAGGGGAAAGTCTATTGCATGTCGTGAGGACATAATTGCTACTGGTTCTTCTAGCAGTGAGGCTGATGACCACAAGTCATTAGGTGCTAACGAATAACAGGCACTTGAGTCACAAGCATCGACTCACAACGCGGGCTCGTCAGGTACGATGACACAACGTCGAGGGGGGTCCCTTCATAACAGGATCTATTTGCGTTCAAGTATGAGGCCTAGTAGAAGGATGATCTTTCAATGTAAGTTTGTTTTGCTTTCACAATGACATGTTAATAATTTCTTAAAAAATAATTTCATTTAATGAATTCAATTTCAGGTTTACAAATATTGAGGTTGCGAGAACAATATAACTTGAGTTTAGAATGTCATTCTGCGTAAAATTTTCATAAACTCTTTAATACTAACCTGGATAATATAATTTCTTAGAGTAGAAACAATGGGAAACGTGCTAACCCAAGGCCACCTCCATGGTCTCTAAGAGTTCATTTTATCCCTTGTTGTTCATTAAAAAAACAAGATAAAAATGATGAGCAGCCCCATAGATGGGTGCTTTTTCTTTGAAGTTGGATTGATTAATTTCTCACTCCGCTAAGAGAGTCGTTATCATAAGTGGAGATTTAGGTGTTGTCCCAGAGACTATTGTTGCATGCTTCTTCTTTATGGATCCGAATTAGAATTCAGTCCCTTTCACAGAGAAGCATAAGAAATCTTTTCTAAGCAAAGAATTCAATTATTTACACATAATTTGTCGTCTTATAAAACCCAAAGTGGAAAAGTAAACTCCAAACACACACTCAAGATTTGATGGACAAACATTCCTTTCCCATTCTCCAAAGTAGGAAAATCTGCCTTTGCCTATCTTTGATTTCATGAAAAAGCGTGTTCTATCTTTTTCTCCACCATTCCCTTTCTTTTTTGTTGCTTTTTGTGCCTTAGGATTTGGTGAAGAGGAGAGAGCTTTCGTTGTCAGCTGACATGGCACGCCCGATCATGACATTTGTCCCTCAATGGTTGTCCGGCACCGCCAAGTGGACTTTTCATACTTGGCTATACTTCTTTTGGAAGTGGGAGAAAGGTACGTCGATTGCCTCGGTTGCTCCATTGAGATTATGCCACCTGTAAATAACTGTCATGTAGGTAGACTTAGTTTTTAATAATGATGTTGGTAGACTTAATTTTTAATAATGAATAGAAAAAAATAAACCTTGACTTCACTTGTAATGATTTCTTTCCATACCATGTGGGGTTCCTCAAGTACTAATCGTGAATCATGCATGTGAGTTTTTCTTTTTTATATTGTTTGTTTGAATAGATATGCTACCATATCAGATCGTGTGTTTATTCAATACACTATTTTTGATATATTTAGGAAGCTTTGAAAATAATCTCTGTTTGTTTTTATTATAAAAAAAAATTTCTTTAATATTTTTCATCACGGAATGAAAAAGTTCAAATATATATAATACTAATCAAGTTAACTTAAAAAACTAACTATATATAAACTAGTCATGAATCTAATAAATATAAAATTAACTTTAAATTTTCATACAAAAAATTATAAATTTCAGTGCATAAATATTTAAAAACTTTAAAAAAACTCAACTTGAACAACTTTAATGAGAATATTGGCCAATTGATTTTCATATTTAATATTAGACATCTCTATAATCTTTTTATCCTACTTCTCATTAATGAAGAATTTGTCTACCTCTAAATGTTTTATAAGTTAATGTTGAAATGGATTATTGACAATATCACATATTGTTTTTTATCACCAAATAATTGAATCGGTTGTCTTGATGGAAAACTCAAATCTCGTAATAGAAGTCTTATTCAAAGTGCTTCAGAAAGTCTTGTATCTTTAAATTCATCTTTTACACTTGAGCGAGCAACAACACCTTGTTTCTTGCTTCACCGTATAATGATATTACCACCAACCTATTAGGTTTCTCAAAACACATAAATGTAGCGAAATCAATAATTTGAATTTTTTTTCCGAGAGTGTTAAGATCCTATTAGACAATCTAAAGTTGTTCAAGGTTTAAGCAAAAATTCCCTAAAAATCATATCTTATTTCCAAGGTTTGATTAACTAATCAAGGTTGGGTTATCTTAAATTATAAATCTTTCAATAAAACAATGTTTGTGCCTTAGAAAATGCATTTTTGACTTGCTATAGATAATAGATTTTGATAGCTATTTTAGAATTTTCTTGTTGTTTCTAAGGTTTCAAGTAAGTTGTGCAGCGTGTCTAAGCAATAGTTACAATGTTTAAGTCTTTTTTTCTAGTTTTATGCTTGTTTCTAGGTTTAGGCAGTTTTAGGCATTTCTGAGTTTTTTTTTTCTAGGTTTAAGTGTTCTTATCTTTAAAATTTGATTTCTCACAAACTAATTTTTTTTTGCTTGATTCATGTATCTCGGCCAAAGCTTTATTATGGAATGTGTTATAATATAGAAAATATTGTACTTTCCCTGTATAGAGTTATCTTGCATAGTACGCTACACAGTAATTACTATATGTTGGTTTAATCATATAAATATAAGAGATAACTACTTATGCTACTTGAGGAAGATGCTATCCAGGCTTCCTCCTTCTTTCCTTGACTGACGCCTTCTTGTTCTGCAGTATTTTGGTGCAGTTTTTTATACTACATTCTTGCTTTCTCTGCTGCATCTTCTTCCCCTGGATAACATCTTCCTCAAGTAGCATAAGTAGTCATCTCTAGCAGCATACTGCACTCTCGCAAGAAAATAAAACAATCTTGTCAACAGACCTCTTACAAAAAACAAAAAAAAACAACTCTACTACAGAATCTGTTGCAGTTTCTTTCCAGCAGCAACTCTCCGATTTCTCCAGCGTCACTTATGGATCCTTCTACTGCTACTATAGCCATGAACAATGACAGCTCTTCCTCTCCTACTTCTTCCCTGGTACCACCTGCTCCGGCCGATGTGCTTGACTTTACACACAATGCAGTTATGACCGCTGCCACAATTTTTGCTGCAAAAACAACCATCATCCCTCTTTCTAATACATAGCAAGTCATCAACGTTAAGCTTACCAGCACAAATTATATGTTTTAGCGCATGCAGATAAAGTCATATCTTATTGGTCAAAGTGTCTCATCCTTTGTCGATGGTTCGACGGTATGCCTTTCTCCACACAATGATGTTTCTGCCATTGCAACTGCCAACAGTTCTAGTTTTTCCCAAGCTTTTTTTACATGGAAATAATAGGATCAACTCATCCTCAGTGCCCTCCTCTCTTCTCTGTCCATAGAATTCTCCACCTTGTGGTTGATTATCCAACATATACTAGTGTATGGAGCACATTAGAACATGCCCTTGCATATCCATCAAACTCTCGAATCATGCAATTACATGGTTGTCTTCAGCATCTTTGCCAATTTTTCTCTGCCATTTTCTTGTTCATTAAATGCTTATTTTAGATCAATCAATCCTTGAAAGTTTGAATGTCTAGGTTGTGTTCTTGGTTGTCGGGTTTGATTTCAAGCCATTCTTGGTTTGTTTTTCTTATCTAATGCATCATTATGTTTCAATATGCCATGTTTCATCTCTTTATGCTTTCAATTCGGTGTAATCTAGTTCTTAAATTAGAATTGGTTTTCTGGGTTCATCTATTGTTATTTGTGTTCTTAAATGGGATTTAAACAAAAATCTCCTTTGATCTTCTTTCTTTTGTTTTTTAGTATGGGTCTCTTTTTTTTTTTGCTTTTGGGCTTAGACCAGGAAGCCCAGCTCATGTGGCTAGGGTGAGACCTAAGGCAGTGTTTGGTTGTGCAAAATTTTACAAAGGAAAAAAATGCATTTTTGATCCTTAGAACGTGTTTGGCAAACACACCCTAACAAACTTTTGACAGTTTTCTTTGATATTTTTTTTCTTGTTTTGCCAAACAAACCCCAAATGATTTCCAAAAATTATGAAAAAATTCAGAGACCATTTTAAAATTATTTATGGGTCCCTCGCGTGTTTTTCAGCAATTTCATTTAATATTTGGGATTGTAAACTTACAATGTAAGACACTGACCAGGTATTAAATATACTTGCTTTTCTTTAAAATTTTAGAAAAATAAAAAACAAAATCCAAAATTCCTTACTTAAAAATGCAAAAATATATTTTTATTTGTGCGCATATGTCCAAATTCTAAAATTTCCCATGCATCTTTTATAAAAAATAAAACATGCATTTTTATCATACTTTGAGAAAAAACAAATACAAAAATCAATTAATGGGTATCATAACAAGTTTGTAATTATCCATTAGGATTTGAACAAAATTTCAAAAACACCATAAAAAATTAATTTTTTAAATAATATTTGGGGTATACGTCTTACAATGTAATGCAGATACCCAGTATTAAATTAAATGAATTAACAAAAATAAAATGTTAGGAACTAATTGTAAACTTCAATAGTTGGAGGTATAAAATTATACTTTAAAGTATATCCCCAAGTATTAAAGATACAAAATAGAAATAAATACACCATTAAAATTTAAGTTTTAGAATGGTTAGGTTTTAGTCTCATAAGGTAAAAATCTCCTTACTAAGGAGAGTCTGTCTTGAGCTCATAGAGATATGGACCTCCTTACTAAGGATTACCTTTCTCGAACCTTAATAATGCAATTTTTCAAAGGTAAGGTGCACTGGGAGTGATGCGTCTTCTTCATGCACAATTAGTCCCTTTACCTAGACTCTTGTAGACTAGTATATTTTATGGTGATCATAATACTAGGTGGTGAGTCTTCAACCCTTCATGTTATAATTTCATGATTAATTCGAACACATCCAAAACCACATCAATCCAGGAGGAAGACTTGTCATTCGACATTGTACACATCACGACATATGGTAGGCATATTTCATAACAAAAAAATATAAATAATCAACACATTGCTAGTACAATCCTTAAAATAGTTATGCCATTCGGACATTAATACTTTATATATATATATATATATATATATATATATATATATAGAGAGAGAGAGAGAGAGAGAGAGAGAGCAATTCAAAAATAAATAAAAGAAGTAGAAAATAAATAAATCATTAACTCTTTAGGTGACATTTTGTATAATATTAAACAAGAGTAATTTTTAATGGTATAAAATTTGATTTTTTAAGGATGTTTGGTATGTCAATAAATTAAAGAATTAAATATTAGTTTAGAGAGAGAGAAAATTAAATTATCAGTAATGATTTGTGAGAGAGAAATAAAAAAATATTTGATATGCATTTAAAAAAATGTAAAAAAAAATATAATAATACTTGGAGATGAAATTTTACCATATAACCAAATTCACCGTCTAAAAAAGTGTTGGGGTAATCATTACCCCTCCTTAAAAATTTAATTTACCCAAAAAATATACTAAATTGATTTAAATTTTATAAAGTTAAATTTCACATTTCATTAATTTCCTATTGATGAAGTTGTGAAAACTTAAGGATTGGATTGAGCTTTCAATGGTTGGGTCTTGGGCTGAAGTATATAGGCTAGGATGTAAGCTTTATATATGGGCTTGGTTGTTTCTACAACAACATCCGTTTTTGGAATACGAAACTCTTTAATACCTAAGTTAGTAAATGTATAAGAAAAAAATAATATAATTGAAAGGAAAATAGAATGAAGATCGTAGAAAGTGTGTGATTATTGAATGAATTGGTGTGAAGCTCTTGAATGAGCTTGAATGGCCTAAACTTGTCTAGCTTGGCTTGAATGTTTTCTATGGTGATCAGAGGTATTTATAGACCTTGATTAGGTTAGCTTACCTCGTGGAGTGTGAAGAATAGTGTTGTAGATATGTCATAGTATGTAAAATATAATGGAGAGTGACCTTGTAGTGAGAGGAGAAAAATGAATACCATCAATGGAGAGGTTGATTCTAGTAATTGATTTGGAGTGCTCGTTGTGTTATTAGTGAAGAGGATGGTGCTTATGCTTTGCATAAATAATTTATATATGCAAGGTGTGCATGCGATAATAGGTGGTGCATGACTTCTTGAAACTCAAAAAAATACATTGGGGTATGTATTGGGGTAAGTACTGGATAGCCCGAGGTAAGGTGGAGTGGATGAGGGAGAGGCCATTTGAGTTAGACCTAAACGGGTAGGATTTTAGTCATTTGAGCATTGCCTGAACAGATAGAAATTTATTTTTAAGAAAAAATATGCATTATTATATCCTCCTCTAAGTTTTTTAAATAATCGTGTTTGAAAGACTTGAAAAGCAGAAGTAGGGGAAATAAAATACTTACTATTTTATACAAAATAATGGTGTTGTAGATATTATCTTTTTATGGCTTTTGTTAATGTGTTTGCAAAAGAGATGATTATTTTCCTACAAAAAAGATGAAAGTTTGATGAGTTTGTTTGCTCCTCTCATAATAGAGAACACTATTATTTAAAAATAGTGATAAAGCATTGTGTATGGAGATGTTGTATGGATGAAGATTTGTTTAGAGACATAAAGATTTTAGTGGAGAAAGGAGATCTCGCCATTAAGATTTTATTGGAGGGATGGAGATTAGTTTAGAGACATAAGTAATTTGTCCAAAGACTTAGAGATTTCAGTTGAGTTATGAAAATCTTATTATAGAGATTTTATTTAAGACATGGAGATCTATTTGGAGATATGAAGAATTCCTTTGAAGACATGGAGAAAGACTATTATTTTATTGGAAACTTTAAAAGATTGTCTCATGTAATTGGAGATTCATTTTTTGAAAATTATTTGATCTCAAGTAATGCATTATACGAATCTTTTCCTATTTCTTCAAGTTGCATTTCCTTCATTATAAACTGTTAGAGGTAACATTTGATAATCAATCTTTCTATATCCCTTTTAGGGCATGACATACCTTATTATTATGATTGTGATCATGGTGAATATGACAGAACTTATAAAGGTTCTTTATGATCATGTCATTCTTCATAGAAGATGGGTATCACATAAATTGCACATGATGATCAAATGTGTGGTCATGAGTTTAAGGAATGTCAGGTATTTACAAATAGATCCTTTGATCTCTTGGATGCCCTAGTAGGATATTATTGGTGTTAGGAAAATTTTACTCTATATGGATATAAACAAGAGTATTTTTGTATGGTTACACTTATTTTCTATAATTGAAAGTGGTTTTCTGTCACCTATTTCATATTAAGGAGAGTTCAGTCATGGAGAGTATATAGTTATTTCATAAATAGTAGTTGTAAACTCCATTAATAAAGGTTTCAATGGTAATGAGTTTAAGTAGATTCTCTATATTAAGCATTTACTTTGTTAAACATCTGGAGATATGTTTTGATGTTTTTATCTTCTTATTTTGTGGTGGTGAAGACCTTAGTTATACTATTTTTTGTTGGAATATTAATGCTAAAGTGAGAGATGAATTTAACACATAGATCATTTAGGGCAAAGATAAAGTCAAGCTTAAAGCTATGATACTATACCTGAGCAGACCCATAAAATGTTAGGAAGGATTGTGCACATAACATCTCTTTTAAGTTACAAGTTCTAGGATGCTTCTCACTTCTGTATATACTCTCTTGGATTTGTAAGACCATCATAGTTTTTCAAGTTGGCCTTAACAAATATGTAATATTTAGAGAGATGAGTATATAACACTCAATGATAAATTAAAGACTATCTCACTTGACAGAGGTGGTATTCATTCTTAAAAGCTCATGTAATTACTTATCCCTTCTTGTGTCTAGGTCTTTTTCAATAAAGAGCATGCAAGCAAGATTCATAAGAATATTGATGGTGGTAACCACTCATATGGCTAAGACTTGTTGAGAAAATGAGTGGTTCCTTTCAAGAGTTAGACATATGTATTTTCATGCCTCCTTTTCATGTTGTTTTGCCTGGTTCTCGTAGGGAACTTGCATTATTTATTGCAACCAGTGGTACATGCAATAAAGCTATGCACTATATCTCTGATTGATGGAGTGGAAGAGTGTGAAACTATTGTTGTGTAGCTATGAAGTTGAGCACTTTCACTTTATGGTTCATTTATTGGAGATCAAAAGGAACTGAAGTACCTAGAGATTCCAAGTCGCCATCCATAGAAATAAATTTTTAAGTGAGAGGTGTAAAAAAAGGAATAAACTAACTTTCGTTAAAAGTTTCACAAATGGCATCACTGATAAAGTCTTGAACTTCAAGATTGGATAAGGCTTTTCATGGCTATATTTTGAGTTAAAGTGTGTGGGCTTTATCTCTAGGCTTATATGTTCATGCAAAATTAGTCTCATATCAGAAAAAATAGATCTTCTAATTCTTAAGTCAGTAAATGTAGGAGGAAAAAATAATGTACATGAAAGAAAAATAAAATGAAGATTGTAAGGAGTGTGTGATTGTGAATTAACCAGCATGAAGCTCTTGAATAAGCTTAAATGGCATGAACTTACATAACTTGGCTTGAATGTTTTACTTATTAAATAGAGATATTTATAAATTTTGATCATGTTAACTTACCTCATAAAGTGTGAAGAGTGGTGTTACAAATATCTTATGATGTGTAAAGGATAAAAAGCAATTTGGTTGTGAGTGGAGAAAATGAATATCTTTAATGAAGACGTTGGTGCTTGTCATTGATTGGTGGTGCTCGTTGTGATATTGGTGAAGAGTTTGATGTTTCTACTTTGTACAGGGAGTTTATGTGCGTACATTAGTGGGTGGTACATGACTTATTTCAACTCAAAAAAATACATTGAAATGTGTGTTAAGCATCAACCACTACCAAACACGAGATGAGGTAGAGTGAGTGTCCACCATCAACCAAACAAGATACAGAGACAATTACTCTATTTAATATACCACTACCAAACACTTCTTCATCTCTTATTTTGTTTTGTCTCACTGTCCTCATTGATTCCATCTTTTTTTTATATATCTTAGGATAGTAACTACATGCTACATAATAAAATAAAATAAAACATATATAAACCTTTGTTCAAGTGTGCCTAGATGTCATAATTAGGTTAAGCATAAATATTATTCCTTTATTTTTGTTATAAGAAATATAATTAGAAACAAACAACTCATTTTTATATAAACCCAATAAGGCAACAACATGTGTTTATTTGATCACCATGAATCATGTCCTATAATTTATGTATTTATGAATTTCAAAATTTTGATTCAATTTATCTTGTTTTAAATTACTTTAATCCTTCTTTGTGTGTGTGTATGTGTAGAATACCTTTCTTATAGGTCATCCATCCTTGAACTTCTTTCATGCTAGCATTTGTTTACTTTCCTAGAAACTTGTTTTACCACCCAAGTGTATATATTTTATTTCTTTAAATTAAAAATTGACTATTAATTATTATTTTTATCTATTTATATTTATATTTAGTGGAATAATTACTTAATTAACAAAACTCAGTTGGCCTTAGAAAAGTATTGTAGCTCTAGACTCATTGGTATTATTCACTGGAATAGTGTAATAACGATGTTGCCACTCCACCTAAAAAACCTAACACTCACTTCTAGGGGTATTGACTCACTTCTAAAGGTATTGAAGTCTTTTCACATAGTTTATTTTTTATTTTTAAATTGATCAAGGATAAATATATATATTTTTCCATATTAATTACATAGTGAAACAACCAAAATACCCTTAAAAGCAAGAAATTCACACATAGTATCAAGGGGTATTCTTGTGTTTTCAAAATGGTTTTTTCATTATTATAATGTTAGCCGAAGAAAATTTTGGTATTTGATCAAATATCAAAAAATAATAATAAACAATTAAAATGCATAGTGAAACAATCAAAATATCCTTAAAAAAATAAATAAAAAAAACTTCAACCTAAGGTCAAGGGGATTTTTGATATTTTTATAATGGTTTTTTTGTAATTATAAATTCAACTCAGAGATGATTTCATATTTTGATAAATAAAAAATTAGGTGCGCATGTACAGTACATGGAAGCGCACTTTGGGCAACACATGTGACACCTCCCGATGTCCAGAAATACCTTTTTGTCATGTCGTTGGAAGCGTCACCGTGTCCTCTTTCTATTGGTGAGATGCATATCTCCGATGGTGGTCTAGTTTGTCGCCAATAGATCTTTTTTCCTTCTTTCCTCTCTCCTCCCTAGAAAATTATAGCTTGACCATCTTTGTTGTTGGTCTTTACACTTAAGTCCTTATTCTTTTGATTTCTAATTTTTGTTCTTGCCCCTTCTATAAAAGTTATATTTAGTTTCAATTTCATCATTCAATCTCAATTTACCAAATATTATATTCTCCAATTTGATCCTCATTATTTTGATTTCTAATTTTTTTTCTTTGGCCTTTTCGTAAGACTTTTATTGGTTTTAAATTTCATCCTTAATTCAAATTGATGGAATTATATTTTTCAATTTTAGTCCTATTGTTTTGATTTCTAAATTGTTTTTGGCCTTTTTGTAAAGGTTGTTATTCTTTTCAATTTTATTATTCAATCAAAACATTGTTTCCTTATTCTTTTGATTTTTTTGGTCCTTTTACTAAATTGATTTTCTTTTTCAATTATACCTTTCAATCAAATAAAAAAATTATTTTAGTTCTCATTCTTTTAATTGCTATTTTTTAATCTTTTTGTATAATTGAAATTATTTTTTTAAATTTCATCCTTGAACATTTGATTGATTGAGAATTGAATTTATGATTTTTTTAGATTAGATGCTTCACATTTGATGACCCATAACACAAGTTTGAAAAATTAATGCAGGTTTGACAGGATATCTCGGGTTGACTCGACCCTTATTATTGAGGTTACAGATTTATCATGCTAACTTGATTGACCAAGACCCTTTTTTACTCGACCCTGATTACTGGGGTTACAGGTAGGGGTGTTCACGGTTCGGTTCAGTTCGGTTTTGACTAAAAAACCAACCGAACCGAATTTCAATATTTTAGAGAAATATTAACCGAACCGGACCAGAAACCGGTTCAAACCGAGCCGGTCCGGTTCGGTTAAATCCGGTTTTTTTTGGAAAAAACCGGGAAACCAAAATCCCTTCATTTATGGGTTTTTTTTTCGGTTTTTTTAAAATTAACTTAGCCTTACAGTAAATTGAGTTTTAAAATTTATAGAAACCTGAATTAATTCACAGCTTGGTTGACTGCCATAAACGGGAATTCCCTACTGAACACTTATCTTTCAAATTTTCAATATGCATGCAATGTGGAAGTGCCATCTGCAAGCCTTTCTTCTCCTGGTCACTCCGAACTTTTCTTCTCCTTTCAGCCTTTCAGGTTAAGGCATATGCAGACAACTTCAAATTCAAGGGGTATCCCAAGATTGATGACAAATAAATTTATTTTTCATGTCTTGTTTCCTGGTTTATAAGCCTGAAGTTGTTCAAATGGTTTACACTTACAGGCAGTGAGCTATGCTGAGAAAATCATATATCCAAGGAATGTAAACCATTGAATTCTTCACATGAATTTAGACATGAATTCAATCTGACAGATACAATGCAATAAATCAATTTCAATATGCATGCAATGCAATAAATCAATTTCAATATGCAAGATGCATGATCAAATTTTAACACCTCAAATTAAAAGTTTGTTCGCACTAGAAAAGTTAACATTAACAAGCGAATACATTAGCAACCAACAATAAATTATCATAAACATCCGGCATAGTTTGAAGAAAAAAACACAGCAACACCAGCATCCAAAAATTCCAGCAACAGAAGCATGGGCATCCAAAAATTCCAGTAAGGATAATGCTATAAAAAAAACACTAGCAAATTAGCAACATATTAGAGTTCAACTATTGAAAGAATTAAATTAAGTATGCAAAATGTTAAGGGGAATTAACAAAGTAAAGTAAATTAATTACCCAGAACAATTATATTCC
>Ga0307516_10005504_pt1 | contig 15111 bp, 23 predicted proteins | sample 19_EM_MG_FD_203310 | JGI IMG/M metagenome (GOLD analysis project Ga0307516, IMG submission 203310) | Populus trichocarpa ectomycorrhiza microbial communities from riparian zone in the Pacific Northwest, United States - 19_EM | ecosystem: Host-associated > Plants > Roots > Unclassified | place...
GGGAACGGAGAGACCGAGATGAGAGTGCAACTTGTTGGTTCATCATATCTTGAAGCTGCGGGTATATCTGAGAAGGAGCAGGAGGTACCGGAGGTGGGGGCGGAGGAATAGGTTGCGCTATCTGGTGCTGTATCTGAGCAAGTGAAGGGTAAATGCTAGGCGGGGGTGGGGGCGTTGTAACAGGCGAAACAACCGGGGGAGGAGGCGGTGGCGGTGGATGGGGAGTGTAATGTCCGGGCTCCGAGCTGGTCGGATTTGCCGGAACGTGTATACTCTGGTAGCGCGTAGGCGTAGGGTAATGAGAAGGTGGGGAGGGCGTATGCTGCACGACACAATTAATCATTGCTGGTGCACACACACAACAGTGACTCACTCGTGGGGGATCCCATGTCTGGGGAAGGGCGGGATGCTGAATCTGCGGAGGCGAAACGGTGATGGGCCGGGACGATGACGTATTGGGCTTCGGAGGAAGACTCGGTCTACCAGATTGATCTGTTGTCGATAGCGCGACCGATTGCGGTGGTGGGGTGGATGAAAGCGGTACGTTTGGTGACGGCCCAGGCTGTTGCGAGCCGGGAAGCGGGGGTGGGGGTTTTGCGGAATAATCGTTGGGCGATGCCAGAGAGGTGGGAGGTCTGGGAGACGGATGATCCTTGGGTTTCGCGTAGACCGGGGGCTCCCTGGAGAAGTGGGCCTGCATGGCTTCCACGAGACCGATGAGATTGCAACCCTTGAATCGATAAGGTTGGGATCGGGAGATATGAGGACGGGATAATCTCTTACCTCGCTCTTGCGCTGCCAGTTCTGAACATATTCGATGTTGCAGCGACCACTGAGGTCAACGTATTGGCTGGAACGGATGAGCATGTCCGAGGTGGCTACTACGTAGGGAATCGGGTGTTCTCTTGGATAGTCGCGAGTGACCCAGATCGCGACGGGGATATTGTAGGAGGCCTGGCGGAAGGCGATGGGGAGAATACCATGGAGACAGAGCAAGAGCTGGGATCTGCCGTCGTCGTAAGCTGTGGGGAGTGGGCGTGAGCGGGTGGCGGGGAAGAGAGAGAGGGTGCGAACTGTAGACGTCGGTCTTCGGCCGGACGGTGGGGAAGCGGAGGAGGAGGGGGTCGGCGTCGGCGTAGACGAGGTGTGGGTTGGAGTAGAAACGAGTATTCTCGCGCAACCAGATCTGTGTGGGGGAGAGAGCCATCCTCGGATGAGCGGATTAGGAATGCTCAAGGGGATGTTATTGTCTGTCAGCAACTGAGCCGATCTCCATCTGCATCTTGTCCACCGGATCGACAATACAACATCTCCAGACTTTTGGCACGCTTTCTCCTTTCCGGATCTTTTACGGACTGCGCCGTCCTAGGCCCTCTTCTCTCGCCGGGGTATAAAAGGCCGTCCATCTCCCACCCAGCCCTCCCCACGCCATGAACCATCCAAACCCCCTCGACTCTGCAAAGCGCAAGACCGCCCGGAAGTCCATCATCACCCCCCAGCGCAAGCATCACAAGATGCTCAAGGATGGCACCAGCGAGGTATGGCCCGAGGATGTCGAGAAGATATTCATCCAGGGTACCTCCCTCTCTCTCCCCTCCCATCCCCCCTCGCTCACCACACTCCCCACAGGTCTCCGCGAGTACTGGGAATCTCCCTGGGCAACCTTTTCTCGTGGCCGTTCACGGTGGCGCAACCAGTTCCTCGTCGATTATCTCCAAAAGGCCGGTGTAGAGCGGTCCAGGAAGCAGGTCGCCAGCCACATACAAGTGCTGCGCAATATGTGGAAGGGCGAGCCTGGTAACGTCCTGCATCCCGGAAAATAGTCCAATTCTAACCCACCCTCTTCCAGAATTTCATCTTGTGGCCGGGGGGGAAGAGCTGTTCCAAGAGAACGGTTTGCTCTCGACAGACCACCCCAATCCTCACCACCATGACCACCCACCCATCCCTGGCGCCTCCCGACTCCGACAAGATGACAGAGCCCATCCAATCCGGCACACCCCACCCTCAAGCCCCAGTTCTTCTGACTCAGAGTCCTCTCCTATCCCAGGCATTTCCCATCTTCACGTCAACACGGACGTCTACTCTTCTCCTTCCTCTCCGGCCTCTACTTCATACGCAAGTCCAACCCTAGTCCAACCCCCGTATGCGCCAAATCACTTCCAGGACGTCGCTCCAACACACACAAACGTTCGTTTGTCCCGTTTGCAGATATGGGCTGACGGTCTTCCTCCCTTTACCGTTGAAGTTGATTCTTTGACATCCCCCCCGAAACCCTACTCTCGTGTTATGCTTCGCCTCAAGCTCACACTCCCTCCCGGTGAAGTCGAGTCATCTACATCCACATTGCACGGCTTTGGTGGTGCGATTGTCCTGTCTGAACCCTGGTTGTCATCCGGAAAGTGCTTCACTCGCGTTTTTACCGCCAATACTTGCGTCTCCAAGGAGCTCGATTACCTTCAACCAACAAACCAGAGTCTCACCGCCTTTCTCCCTGATTCCTGGCTTACCAAGAGTCGCTGGCTTGAAGCCAGTGAGTCCGTTTCATTTATCATCCTCCCTCCCGCTAATATACATCGTCATCAGCTTCACGTACCAGCATCACACAACAGATCATAGTTGACGATGAGGTAATAGCCTTCATCGTGTACGATTTGGATCGTGGCGTGGAAGCTAGGCCTGGGCCATCTGTCGAGCTCACCGGCTTCCAAAAGTATGCAGGGAGCAAGGGATCCCAGCCACAATCACCTGCTCCCACACCCCCAACCGCCTCGGCTTCATCGTACCGCTCTTCCTCCCACTCATCCTCTTCCCGTTACGGCCCTATCTCCCCTCATGAATCCATGCAACTCCATCCCCAGAGGGCCTACGCCGGCGTTTGATTTCTTGGCTGTGCCCTCAAACCCCCACTCCGATCCTGCGGCGTTTTGGTGGGACGTAATCCTGCGGTGCCGAGCTGGTCCATGCAAAGTGTGGACATATTCTAAACTCACATGTCCCGTAATCATCTTTTACTGTGTTATCTTCTGGGACCCTTTTCTCTTTATTCTCTTGCGGTTCCTTTCGTTCGTCGTTGTAGATTTGTATCAAACACCCTCATCCTTGTTTTCTACCGTTTTTCTCCCCCTCTCCCCCGTTGATTTCCCCACCAACTTCCCTCTGCATTCACGAAATGTACACGAAATCTAAATGTAACCTGTACTCATCGTGATAAACCACAGGTGAGTGTCCTCACCGCGTCCCTGACGCTCGGGTCAATGTGATTCTTAAGCAATGTCAACTCGAAAAATGAAGTTCCGAAAGGGTGACATAACTGAGGGTCATCCACCTCAGGTTGGTACATGCCATCGAATGATCGGTCCTCTGTTGCCAGCAACGCCTCCAATTTCGGATCCTTTCTCACCAACCCGGCAACAAACTCAACAGCTCGAATAGCCGTTGCCGGATCCCAATGCAGTGAGGCGGTGAGCAACCGTTTGGCAAACGCCGCCGCGCGCCAGGCGGGAGGAGCTCCACCTGTATTACAAGAAAAAATCAGGTGAAGCGCATGGAACAGGACCTGAGCCTGAGATGACCAGCTTGAGCCGTGGCCCACGAGCTTCCCCGCGCCTGCGTGCCTTACTGTTGCGGGAGTGCTGGCATCGGTGTTTTCGCCTTCACTTAGGATGCCGATGAAAGGAATTATGGCGTAGAGGTGGCCTACAAAATCGCTTAGATCGACATTAAGCGCTTCCCCTGTCAATGTCGTAAACGAGTTATGTTCCGAGTCCGGGGCGGGGGGAGATAAATAGTTCGCTTACCTTGACCAGAAAGAAGTTCAAAGGCGGTGGATATACAGAGGAGCCGGTGGTAAACAGGTGTGATGTATGACGAAGATTCTTCCGGTCCAACAGAAGTCATGACGGCTTTTATTGCCTTGAGCAGGTCACGGAAAAAGTCAACGCTGACTAGGTGTGAGAACTTGGCGATTCCTTGTAGCGCGGCGGGCAGAAGCGGTGTCGGGTATGGGTTCTTGAGAATCTGGAAGTATAGAACAAAGACGAGCTTCAACGTCTCTGTATGCTAGAGAAATCACTTTAATCCACAGGAAGCATTCAAGATTTTCCCATACGGTTTTGTTCCGTTCCTCCTTGTCGACCTCCACTTCTGCTTCTCTCATATCCTTTCGGATGACCTCCTTCTCCCGGAGAACTTTCTTTGCTTTCTTGCTGAGGTGCGTTTGTGCGGCGGCTGTGCCCTTTCCCCGCCTTTCTCTGCCCCTGGGTTTGACCGGTTGTTTCTCGGCCGAGGTTTTGGATGCCCGCACCCCAATCTCGGTTTTGAGGCGGAGGTGTGAAAGACACGAGAGCACATTGGGGTTAACTCGGTATTTGCTCTCCTTGATCATACGGTTAAGGAGGCGGACTACTTCCAGAGAGACAGCGCCAGCTGTATCCTCTTGGAAGACCTTCACTAGGGAACTGTGGCAGAGTTCAGACCCCTAACACCAGGTGAACATTCGATTGTTGCTGTCAAACGGGAGGGCAAAAAAATACCTCGTCCCAACCCCTTCGGCTGAGGCGGCCCATGATGCAATTGATGATATTCGTTCGGAAGTTAAAGTGGGTCACATCGACGACCAGGGCGCACATGGATTTCAGAGAAATATCAGCAAGTTCCGTCTTTCCTGCAGAGCTAATCAGGGCACAGTCAGGGTGATCAGACGTCAGGAACCCTACCTTTGATTTCGGATTCCAGGATTTGCAAGAACTTCTGATAAACCCCAACGAGACCTTGTTCCCATTCACGAAGCTTTGAAACGACTTGGCCAACCTTCTCCGACTTTTCTTGGTCTGTGAGAGAGCGAATTCGATACCCGGGGATGATGTCCTTGAAGACGGCCACTTGGGATAGGATGGCAAGTTTTCGGATCGCTGGGTCGTTCACGACCGATTGTGATTGGGTTGGGGATGTGATCCTGTCTAGGCTAAAGTTGTGCAGACGACGGAGTAGGGGAAGCTAAAGGAGCGGGACTGAATGGTAGCTATCCCCACGAAATAAGAACAACGTACACCATCCTCGGGATCTCCTACGATCTCCTGGCAGATACTTGCTATTTGCTCCTTTGCAGCGTGTATCCGCTCCTTGCGAGATTTTGTGGTGACCACATCCACAACTGAACGTCGACCCAGGCGACTGCCCAGGGAAGCATCCTCACGAGGTTCCGGGGTGGGGTCTTTGGCAGTTTCCTTCTCCTCCTTCTCCTCTGGGAGTCCCTCACGAGTTTTGCGAAACTTCACCCCGACACTCTTGACCTGCCCGTCCAAAAGTTTGATGGGCAAACATTGGACCTCATCGTTAGAATCCTCGTCCCACGAAGGCCGCCGTGGTCTTGGGGTGGCTTCGTACGGCATCTCGACATCCGAGTTTTCACTCAGGTCGTCACCCCCGCCACATTGAGGGGATACACCTCCGTAGCTGTCACTTGCGATATCTGAGCTCCATTCACCCTCATCCTCAGAATGGGAACTGATATCTGGTAGTTCGTCCTTTACAGGCTGTCTGATGGGCTTGTTCAACCTGTGTAGACGCAGTGTCTCCCTTTTACTCCTGTCTCGGGTGTTAGGGCATGTGTCTGTAGGGCGAGGATCACGCACCTAGAAATACCTTTGCGGTCGAGGCTGCCCAAGAATCCAGCAGTTTCCCCGTATTCCTCCAGCAGATTAAGGTCCTGATCGGATAGAGGTGCACCGTCGTCGTCCAAATCAGTGGGGATTGGGATGGTTGGCTTGTCCGAAGCCCGTTCCTTCCCTTTCGTGGTGGGATGTCTCGAGGTACCAGTGGCCGTTTTTCGCCGTTTCGACGAGCTCTGGCAAAAATTAGGGCTGAAAGTATTTGTAAATGTGTCGAGTGGTTACCTGTGGCCCCTGGTTTGGTCGCTTCGTGCTTGAGCGTGCCATGGTCGTAGCTACAAAAAATTGGGCACGAGTGATCAGAAAGTCGGGCACGTCCGATCACTTCTCAACTTACAAACCCGCAGCCATCACCTCCACAGGGATGGAGGAAGTACCCCCGACCTGTTTCGTCATTCGACCACACCATATTCAGAATCTCATGATCATCGGTGTCGTATTTCAGGAGTTCAAGGACCAGAAGATCCCACCACAATTCGTGATCCATGTGTACCGACTCCTTATGCAAGAAATAGCCGAAGTTAGTACGCGTCCATACGCCTTGTCTGTCTCCGAGCCTTTCTGTTGAGCAACGTCCAGGCTGAGAGCTCGAGGACGCGTCATGAAATCGTGCAGGATCTACGTGGATTCCCTCTGGCCGATGAATCTGTTCCTAGCTACTTGATCAAACGGTTGCAATCTATCGTGAGTGACTGGCGAATGGTTCGAGGATGAAGGATACCCACCTAAATCTGACGGAAGCTCGCGGCGAAACTCGAATATGAAACTCTCGCTCTCTTCATGAAACGTACGAGTTCTCTTTTTTTCGTTCTTCCCGTAGCCTCACATTGAAGCCAGGGATGCCGTGGTTCTACCTTGGAGATAGGGCCGATGGCGCGGTGTGTGCGAGCCATTTTTTCGTTGTCTCACTAATCTATCAACTCCACCTACAGGATTCGTTGTTCGTAAGTCACTCTCACGACGGTTCGTTGTATCCTCTGAGGTGAAATCACAACCCAGACCAAACGGTCCTTGTTTGGTTACTTTGTCCGCCGTTGTTTCGTTTCGTTTGTTAAACTCTCGTTCTCCGGGACGATGCGACTGATCGAGGATTATAATTGCTGGGTTACTGGAGATCCCGACGCAGGGTACACATACGATCCCAGGAACGAAAGGGACGCTATCAATTCTGGCGAGTGAACCTTGGTGAACTCTGGTACTCGTGCACTTAGTCCGCAAAAGATGCCGTCATGTTCAAAACGGTGGCCGACAAACAGAACTACGGCGACCCATCAATTTATTTCTTGTGAGTGCATTGTTTGATTGCAGGTATTTCTGACGATCGTGACGTCCTGTAGTTGGGAAAAGGGGTTCATGACAAATGACGAGGTTCAGGCTGTCGATAGTATCAGTCGTTACTTTGAACAAAGATTTACTGAAGCTCGTGACTCGTAGGTCCTATGATATACCATCTCCATTGCCCACTGACATACCACACAGGAAGAACCGGCAGGGTCTTCTAATGCACTTGATACGGATGCACTACGCCCGCCATGAATACGGTGCGGTTCGAAAGGTAGGCAATGTTGACCAAAGTGACTGTAGCGACTGACCCATTCTATAGCTTCTAACGGAGGCGATCGCTGTTTGTAGAATGAATGGAGATCGTATTGGATTACAGCACTGCATGGCGTTTGTACCTTCATCCTAGCAGCTGATTCTTTGAACTTACCTCTGGGCCCAGTATTATGCATAGAATGCCTCCTAGTGAGCGGGGGCAGAAGCCATTTCTCAACACCGTTCAGCCAGACCTTCATCCCGTTGAAATATTGTTCGATGTCAAGAAGCTCATGCAAGTACAAAATGTGTGTGATTTTTAAAACTGGGGGACGCGGGTCTAATGCTACCTGCTAGGAACAACCGTTATCAGCGTCTTTTGAGAAAATATACCAGTTCATCGGGTGGTATGACCAGTGGATCGACCTCCATGGGAACATTTTACGACAACGGGATCAAGACGCTTTCCACGCAGTACACTCCCTCGTCTGGAGCATCGCAGGTCGGTGTGCCCATTCCAAACCGATTCTTGAGTCAAACCCTCTCTAGGCTGCGGCCAACTTTCTACACTCGAGGAACAGCTCGTGATCATATTCACCGAAGTGAGAGGTGATGACAACAATCGTTTAACTGTGACGATCAATCAAGCGTATAAAGTACGGTCATTTCCCTCACCTCACCACTGTGTTTGTATTCCTCAGCAAGGGAACAGAGGGCTCGGAATGGGGAATACCTCGAAGCGATCGCGATGTTGTTTGAACCCAATGTCTGGCGCGGACTGTCGATGAACAACTACAACTTGTGGGCAGCAGAAATATGGCATATCCTCGTCCTACGTGCCACCAGAAGGTAAGCTGGCGCCATAACACACCCTAGTCGCACGGAAATCTGAAGACGCTTACCTTTCCCTGCAGGGGTCAGATTCGCCTCTTCCGTGAATTTTTGCAGCCAAGGAGGCCGGCGGGGCACTTTAATCCCAAAGAGTACTTCAATGACCTTAATGCCCCGAGCCTTTCTATCATCCGCGATCCCCTCCACGAAGCTGTCCGCATGATGGTACCCATCAGTAACGATTTCTTGCAGGAAGTCACTGATAATAACTTAGTCTGTGCACCAAGGAACTACGATGGTCGACAAACTACTGGTCGCGCTCTGGCACGCGGAATTCCAGTGTCGATATGGTCTGTACAGGACGGGGTTGATCATGCTTGCGGACATTTCAATGGAGTTTGGACTGTCACAGAAAGCACGAAGGATGGTGGAGGATGTCATGCCACAGGTAAGTTCAAGGTCTGATGATCGGAGCTCCGCGTTGAGATCCCCTTTAGATCATTCAGGGTGGGGATCTGGAGCAAAGGGCGTATGGGTGCCTCACGCTAGCCCGGTGCATCATCATGGTCGGACGCAACGCTGGTGCGTCATTCCTGCCTTCTAACCCTCGGTGCCTGACCTCGTAGGTAGAGAACGTCCAATCCCAAACTTCCCTTCGTGAAGCAATCCCGTACCTCAAGATTTCTGAGGCAGATTACCTAAAGATTGAGATTTACGCAGCTGCACGTCGTGTGCAATACGTGTTGTCGCTGGTGTACAACACATTGAACATGAAGGCTGAGAGAGACGCAGCGGTAAAGAGATTGGGAGAGACTGAGGAAAAGTCCAAGGTTGTCTCTGGCGAGGCGGCGGATGCTCAGATGATAGAAGTCATCGACCTTATATCAGAGATCGGGGTCGGGCTCGCGGCTCGGGAGTAGGCCTTGAACTCAATCGTGACACCGTTACGCGACTGGTCACGCGTATGTTTGTAAATACACGCCCTTTCGACTCGTAACCTCATCCTCACTCCCGTCGTCCTCTCTGCGGCCCATGGACGGCCCACCACCACCGGAGGAGGACTTTACCCAGATCCCCATCGCTGACCGTCTCGTCCACAAGAATTGGAAGGCCAGAGTCAGCGCCTACGAGTCCTTGATTAAGGGTTTTCAAACCTCGGCATCCGACAACGACCCTGTCTTCAAACCATATCTAAATAACCCGGATCTACTCAGGAAGATTGTAGCGGACTCTAATGCCGTCGCCCAGGAGAAAGGTGTTGAGTGCGTTGTGAATCTCGTCAAGTTTGCCGGGGAGTATGCGGCTCGAACGAGAGAAGTGGTCGCACCCGCGTTGGTGGAGAAGTGTCTGGGATCGACTAGAACCGGGACCAAGAATCAGGCTGTTGAGTTGTTGCTACAGTATGTGGAAGTCGAGAACTCAGGTGCAGGTGTTGTGGTACGATCCTTCGCGGCTTGCATTTCCGGTGGATACTGAACATCCGTTTCTGACAAGGCGGATATCATCCCAGGGTTGGCGGTAAAGCAACCTAAGGTCGTAGCGGGGTGTGTTACTGCGATGAAGGAGATTGTTAGGTACGATGAGCAGGATTGTCCACCCGTAACCCGCTGTTAACGTCTGCATTTGCCAGCAACTTCGGAACCCAGACTGTCCCTCCTCCGTCCGTCCTAAAGCCGTTACCAAAGATATTCTCTCACAGTGACAAGACCGTCCGAGCCGAAGGAACTCAACTGACGCATGCACTCTACCAGTTTTTGGGTCCCAGCATCGAATCATCCTTGTCCGACCTTAAACCCGTACAAGTGAAGGAACTAAAAGAGGCTTGGGAAGTTATGGAGAAGGAAGGCAAAGGAAAGGGCAGCCTAAAGCCTCAAAGGCTGACCCGGGCCGGAGCTCGTGAAGCGGCAGAGAAGGCTGAAGTAGCAGATGCCGGTGATGAAGGAGGTGGTAGTGCGGAAGGCGACGCGCAAGGTTCGTCATTTCCGTCTCTCTGTACGTCTGTGAGACCCCGAACACCTCTCTGCAGAGGAATCAGCCTTCGACCCCCGTTCCATGGTGGAGGCAGTGGACGTTATTCCCAAGCTGCCTGCAAATCTGTACAAGAATCTCGCTTCTTCCAAATGGAAGGAACGCAAGGAGGCTTTGGATGACCTATCGACGCTGCTCAAGGCCTCTCTCCGTATTAGGGATGGACCAGAGATTGCAGAGCTAGCTAAGTCATTGGCGACGAGGATCAACGGCGATGCAAACGTTATGTGTGTCATTGTGGCCGCAAACTGTTTAGAGGCGCTCGCCGACGGTTTGATGACAGCCTTTTCACGACACCGAGAAGCTGTCGTTCCACCAGTGCTCGAGAGGCTCAAGGAACGAAAAGCGAATGTTACGGATGCCATTGGGCTGGCTTTGGACGCCATCTTTAAGACTGTAAGTCCCAACGCCCGGTTGAGTTCCACTGTCTCATCGATAGTCAAGTCAAACCTCGGGGATATCCTTGGAGACGTCACTCCCGCCCTCAGTTCGAAGAATCCACAGGTGAAGGAGGGGTCTCTCAGGTTTCTCATCCGTTGCCTATCCACCTCTCCCACCCCGATTCAACCTGGACAAACAAAGCCCCTATCTGAGCAACTTGCCACTTTACTCGAAGATTCATCCGAGGGAGCAAGGAATGAAGCAGCTACCGCCCTTGGTACACTCATGCGGATGGTTGGAGAACGCCCGCTGAATGGGATTATGGACGGCCTACCGGATGTCAGAAAATCCAAGGTGAAAGAGGCGTACGAGAAAGCAACTGTCAAGGCAAAGGCTGGGGCGCCAGGGCTATCGAAACCACCTGGCCCTCCTCCCACGAAGGGACCCTCTCAAAAGAAACCCACGTCCAAGAAGGTACTCCTCAAGGAGGAGCCCATGGCTCCTTCTGAGGATGCGTTGGATAGCTTCAATGAGCCACCGAAAGCGGTCAAAAAGCCCCCCGTCCGGTCGATTGTAAGCTCCCATCTCATCTACCGCGGAAACCGTTAACAACCCTTGTAATAGCAAAAGAAGGCACCGGACACGGCTTCTGATTCAACGCCCGGTCCATCTTCCGGCCCAGTACCAGTTGTCAAGAAGTTGCCACCCGCTACTGCGGGACCTTCGAAGTCCAAAGCCGCTCCTCCAGCTGCCCCAAGCACGTTGGATACTGTGAAATACAGACACACACCTGAGGATGCTGACGCCCTGGCGACGGACTTGATACCCTCCGATTTATCTGCAGGCCTCGGAAACGCGAATTGGAAGGCTCGTCTAGCTGCAGTTGAGGAAATGACGACATGGCTCGAAGGTGTTGTGGAACAGGTCGATTCCGAGGTCGTTGTCAGGTTTATCGCGAAGAAGGGATGGAATGAGAAGAACTTCCAGGTCGGCATGTGCAGATTCCTGGGATCCGCACCTCAACTGACAACCGTATAGGTCTCAACGAAAATTTACGGGATGTTGGTTATGTTATCCGAGCGCTGCAAGTCCTTCGGACGATCATCTGTTGCCTTATCCGTCCCTCATTTAAGCGAGAAGCTCGGAGACGTAAAGCTCAAAAAACCTGCGGGCGATGCTTTAAGTTCTTTTGCTTGCAAGACTTCCCTCCAATTCGTCCTGAACCAAGGTGAGTGGCGGCTGTCTACCCATGTCAATCATGGCTAAAGTAGAACGAAGCGTATGAGCCCCTATCAAAACAGAAGGCTCCTAAGGTCATCGCGGACGCCACAGCTTGGATTGAGGTAGCCTTGACAGAATTCGGAATCGCTGGGTTATCTATGCGGAGCCTTATCGAATTCCTGAAGGCCGGTCTGAAGAACTCGAACGCCGCGGTTAGAACCAGTGCAACGAAAACCTTGGTCACCGTCAAGCTCTTTGCGGGTCCTGGTTAGTGTGCCATTACCAAGTACCCGGGGCATTATTTAATGTCGAGTAGCCATCAAGGACCTCCTAGAGGATTTGAACCCTCAGCTTCTTACCACCATCTTTTCTGAATTCGACAAAGTCGAAGGAACTGAAGCACCGCAGCCTACGAGGGAACAGGAGGACGTCAAGAACGTGGCACCAGCGACTGGGCCAACAAAGGGAACTGTAGCGGATCCAATGGACGACCTTTTCCCGCGGGTTGATCTGGACTTACTGATGAAGGGAACGACGGTCTTGTCCGATAGCAAGAGCGACGCATGGAAAACGAAGAAAGAGGGATTGGAGACCCTACAAGCCATCCTAGACCAAGGCGCTAACAAGAGACTGAAACCAAATATGGGTAAGTGAAGATGTTTCCAAGGAATGGAGAGTTGCTTATGATGGTTATAGGCGAAATCGGCTCCATTCTCAAAGCTCGAGTGGTAGATTCAAATAAAGCTGTTCAGGCTCTCGCGCTGGACATTGTTTCCAGGATCGCTACGGGTATGGGAAAACCGTTTGAGAAACACTTGCGCCTCCTCCTCGTCCCTATTGCTACTGTTCTCTCCGACCAGAAAGCGAATGTTCGGAATCTCGCCTTGAACACCCTCATCGCAATGGCCACCGCCTGCGAAGGCGTTGATGCCATGGCAGGGGGATTGGGGACCGCCCTGGAGACCCAGAATCCAGTACAGCGAGCGTCTATCTTGAACTGGACTGTTGGCTGGTTCAAAGACCACGATGGCCCTGGTGTCGATCTGAGTGGTTGGACGTCGACCGTTCTTTCTTGTCTTGATGACCGCAACAGTGACGTCCGCAAGGGGGCTCAGGCAATCCTCCCAATTCTCATCGGTTCTGTTGGCTTCGACGAAGTTATGCGTCAGACGAACTCTCTGAAGCCCGCCTCACGCTCTACCGTTGTTCCCCTTGTCCAGGCCGCTCGCGCCAACGCTCCTACACATCCAGCTCCCGCTCCCAAGCCCACCGTGGCTCTGGCGCCTACAAAAACTCCCGCCAAACCCACACCGCAGCCTACTCCCCCACCAAGTAATCCCGGTAGCCCGCTGCCAAAGCAATCCCCGACTCTACCTGGGCCGAGTGTAACGGGTGTTCGTAAACCACTCCCCAACAGCAATACGATTCCCCGGCCACAGTCTCGCCTGGATGGAGAAAGTGGGGGTTCCAATTTACCAAGCAAGATCGGCGGCCCCCGTCGCCCCGCGGCAGCCAGCTTAGTCTCAACAAAGTCGGCATCGACGACTGTTGGGACGTCTGCCGTACTCACCAGCGCCAACTTTGAAGCGAAGAGAGCGAGGTTGGCCAAGGATGCCGGCAGGTGGATCAACGAGGGTGGGGTGACAAGGAAGGACCTCGCAGAGCTTCTTCAGCATCAGATGGAACCCCATGCGAGCAAGGAGCTCATCTCCCTGTTATTCAGCCACGACCACAACGCTGTCAATGACCACGTTGCCGGCATGGCAAAGCTAGTCGATTTGTACTCGAGCGTCCTTGCCGGGGAGGATACCTTCGGATCACTGGGTGACCTCCAGAACGTCTGTGTAGCCAACTCTGACCTTGTCTTGAAGTACGCCTCTATCAAGGCCCACGAACCCCAGTCCAACCTTATCGCCAAAACCCTGGAACTGGTAGACGCTGTGGTTTCCCTTCTACAGAGCGTTAATTTTCAACTTACGGACGTGGAAGCCCAGTGCTTCATTCCAACCATGGTACACAAGGTGAGCGATTACTTATCGACTTTTCAAAACTGCTGTTAAATCGTGACATATGAAGCTCGGAGACCCGAGGGAACCTGTTCGCAACAAAGTGCAAATGATCGTTCAGTCAACCGTCAAAGTTTACGCCTATAGTCGCCTATTCCATCTGCTTTTGGAGAACGGACTGCAATCGAAAGTGGCAAAGACGAGACAAGGTACCTTGGATGAGCTAGACAACCTCCTGCGTAAATTCGGGATGGCTGTCTGTGAGCCAGCAAAAGCACTGCCAAAAATCGCTTCCATGATCGGAGACAAAGATGCAGGGGTCAGGAAATCTGCGCTCTCCGTCCTGAGGTCAGTGTTCGCGTTCGTGGCCATTACCTGTTGTTTACTAAACGATGCACAGTGAGGCATACGTTCATGTTGGCGAGAAGGTATGGTCGCTAGTTGGTTCACTCTCTCCAAAGGACAAGACCCAGTTAGAGGAACGACTACGTCGAGTACCTGGGCCTAGTTCAAACAGTCCGGACAAGGAAAGGATTGTATCACCCCGCACCCCAACAGGTCCTCTCCGCCCAGAGTCCCAGGCCTCTATTAGATCGTTGGGGATTCCTCGTTCTACTACCCCATCGACCAACACTTCCCGGCTAGCACGACCTGCGTCTCCTTCAAGGACCGTCCGATCGGCATCCCCGGCACCATCGGACATCGGTCGTGCAGCTTCTCCTGTGCGCTCATCGAGGATCGCCGGTCCTTCTCATCTTCCAACCCCTGGATCGAGTTCGCTTCCATCCGGAATTGGACGCCCAAAATCTGCTCTCCCCTCCCGCTTGGGGGTTCCGAAACCCCGGTCAAACAGTATTCGAGCCGAACAACCCCGCTTAGATGAAGCCGATGAAGAGGGCCATGGCATCGGTGGTCGTCATCGAGCTACCGGTTACATCAACCCGGAACCTCAGAGTCACCCTCGACAGCCTGAATCCCCCGACGATATTACAATCACAATTTCCAGCATCCTCAGCAATGATCCTGTCCGCAGCGTAGATGCTCTAAAGAAAGTCCAGAAGGTCCTGGATGTTGGGCCAGATGAGGGGCCTTCATCACCAGCCTACCGAGATTTGGCCGAACACACAGAAGGACTGATAGAAACCATCATCCTGCAGATGGCGCATGTATTCGAAAGGCCGGAGAGGGTCTCACAAAAGGAGAACTTCAGGCTGGCCAAACATCTCATTCAAACCCTGAACTCTTTCTGCGACCACACATTCTTGGCTGAATCCCTCACCGTCGACATTTTGACTTCGCTCTTGGAGGAGTTGACCCTGCGACTTCTTGAGACAGACAACAGCAATGACAACCAATTGAAGGATCTGTCAAGGTTTATCAATATGATTGTCCTGCGTTTGTTCGCCACAGCTCGTCGGATGTCTGTGTTCAGGTAA
>Ga0307516_10005505_pt1 | contig 15111 bp, 15 predicted proteins | sample 19_EM_MG_FD_203310 | JGI IMG/M metagenome (GOLD analysis project Ga0307516, IMG submission 203310) | Populus trichocarpa ectomycorrhiza microbial communities from riparian zone in the Pacific Northwest, United States - 19_EM | ecosystem: Host-associated > Plants > Roots > Unclassified | place...
CAGCAAACATCGCAGCACCCGAGCCACCCGCACCGCCGGCTCCACCGCCACCGCCTTGACCGGTTGAGCCACTTCCGGCGGTTCCGGCGCCTGCACCGCCGATGCCTCGGGTCGATGTCGATCCTGAGCCGTTTACGCCGCCATTAGCGCCGTTGATCGCAGCCGGAGCAGAGCCCCCAGTGGCAGAAGCGCCGCTAGAACCACCTCCACCGCCTCCCCCGCCATTCGTGCTCGTGACGTTCCCGCCGACCCGACCGATACCGGAAAGCCCAGCAGCACCGGCACCGCCCGCGCCACCGAAGGCTGTGGCAGCGCTGGAGCCACCCGCCGCACCAGCGTTGACTGTGTCACCGATCGCCCCCGAGGTCGAGGCGCCAGCACCGCCGACACGAGTGGTTGCGGTCACGCCTGGATTGGCAAGGCAACCAACGGTCGAATTATTGTGCTTTAGGATCTGCGTCGTGCTGGCTGAGCCATGCGACGGGATCTGACAGGTGATCACGTCCCCAGCCACATAATCCAGACCGGTGGTGGTTCGTGACCAGCCGCCGGAGCCGCCGCCGCCACCAGCGCCGCCCGCAGCAGTCGTGGTCGCGGGGGCACCATTCCCGCCCGCCCCGATAGACGTGACCACGGCGCCGCTATTCGACCAGTCGCCCGGAACGGTCCATGAGGTCGTGCCCGCTGCAAGAACGATCTGCGTCATGGCGTATACGTCAGATAGATTGCGGCGTCGCCGCCACTGCCGGCCGCGCCCAGCGTTCCGCCGGCTGCGGGCGCAGCACCCCCTCCGCCGCCACCGCCTGCCTGACCACCAACCCCACCCGCACCTGCGGTCGTGGTGAGCGTGGATGAACCCCCTCCGCCACCACCACCGCCGCCCGCGCCATGCGTCGAATCGGCATCCCGGCCATTACCTCCAGCGCCACCCGCGAACATTCCTCCGGTCCCTCCCGAGCCACCAGCGCCACCGCCGCCGCCGTTCAATGCGGAGCTGGAGCCAGCACCACCGACTCCGCCGGAGAGCGGCGCGATCCCGCGCGTGCTGAGCGAACCAGAACCATTGACACCGCCGTTGGCTCCGAGGCTCGCACCCGCGCCATTGCCTCCGGACGCGGCCGAACCAGACGAACCGCCGCCGCCCCCGCCGCCCATGTTCGTGCTGACGCAGGTGCCGCCATTCTTGCCCAGGCCAGCGATCCCGCCTGCCGCGCCACCGCCACCGCCACCGAAACAGGTTGTTGCAACAGAACCGCCGTTTCCACCGATATTTGTGATGTCGCCGATCGCACCAAACAGCACACCACCAGCACCACCCGTTCGGCCCGTTGCGGTCACGCCCGGATTGGCGAGCGCCAAGACTGTGGAATTGTCATGCTTGAAGATTTGGGTAGGCAGTGCGGACCCGTGCGCGGGTATCTGTACCGTGATCACGTCGCCAGCCACGAAATCCAGGCCGGTTGTCGCCTGAGAGCCCCCGCCACCCCCGCCGCCGGCACCTGAGCCGCCAGCACCCGTAGCGGAAGCCGCAGCGCCGTCGCCTCCGGCCCCGATCGCGAGAACCGATGCGCCCGTGTTGTTCCAGTCCACCGGGATCGTAACGGTCGTCGTCCCTGCCGCGAGCGGGATTACGATCGCGCCTGGGGGTGGCGGCGGAGGGGGTGGTGGCGGCGGGGGTGGGGGCTGAGGCGCTCCACCGCTCACGACGAAGATTGTCGGATCGATCACGCCCGATGATGCGACAGTCTGGTAGCCGGCATTGTTCGGATGCGTGCCATCCACCGTAAATCCATTGGCGACCCCGTTCGAGATCCAGATCAGCGGGGTCTGCGCGGTCGAAAGCGGGGCCGATACATCGAGCACGCCATTTATACCCGTCAGGGTTCCGAGACGTAGAGCGGCGTTGAAATTATCGGCCTGCGATGAGCCAAACGGATTGAACCCAGGCGTGACCGCCGTCTGCCCGGCAGTGTCGATCCAGCTGTTGGAAGAAAGAGTCCGCGGGATCAGGGTCCCTTGATAGAAAGGGCGCCCCGCTGCGGCAGAGAGTCCCGCCAGGGTCGTCTGAAGCTGAGCGCTCGTCTGGCTTCCGAGAACGAGATCGTTCGTGCCAAAATTGCTGAGAACATGGGAAACATCACCCATATCTGCGGTTTGCAGAGCGTGTGACGCCAGCGTCTGAGAGCCAAGCTGGGACGGCTTGCCCATGTTGACATAGCCGTATGATGGTCCGATCGAGCGGGCGAAAATCCCGATGTCACCCGTGCCGATCGTTTGATTGTCGCCTTGGCCGAATATGAGTGAATCACCCCACAGCATCAACGCCGGGAAGCTTGTTATGCCCAGGATTCTGTACGGGAAATTGCATTTGCTGACATTGCTGCCGAACGTTCCGGGCGTCAGCGTCCGGTTTGCCAGCGCGCCTGTCGTGCCTTGCTCGTAGCAGTCGCCTAGCGCGAAGGCTTGGCCCAAATGGTAAACAATCCCCGCCGCGTTCTGCCAGAACATCCGGATCGCGAACTGCGCATCAGCCGGGATCGAGATCGCGCAGGAATCGCTTAGAAGGGTTGTGAGGTTTCCGATCGTACCTGACGATGCGCCCGAGCTGAAGGTGATCGGTGTGCAGGTTACGCCAAGCGGGTATTCGACCGCAGCGAAAACGGTTGTGGTCCCAGACGAACCAAGCTCTGGCCCCGTTACGAACCAGTTCGGAACCCGGATTTGAAGGTTCGAGATTGGCACGCGCGCATAATGGAAACTGCGCGAATTCATCTCCTGAACGGAACTATCCAGGTTCGTCGGAAATTGGCTGCGGGTCGCGACTTGACCAGTATAGGTAAACGCAGCAATTCCAATCGTATTGATCAAGAAGATCAGCCGGTTGTAATCCGAGATTCCAGCCAGGAATGAAGCCGGATTGTTGCCGCCGGCCCCCGTGAATATCGGAACCGGCACGCCCGCGCTATTGATCAGATAGATGAGCCGGTTGAGATCGGGGATAGCAACGGGGAGCACAGCAGGATTCAGCCCTCCCGCCCCAGTAAAGAACAGAATCGGAGAGCCCGAATTGATCTGCTGAATCAGATCGTTCAGATCAGCAAGCAGCGCCGGCTCAACTGCCGGATTAGCACCTCCAGAACCAGTAAAATACGGGATGGTCACGGGTTCAGCCCCAGCAGCAGAAGAGATTTGACGCCGTCAGTCAGCAGCCCGTCATTCACCGGAAAGAAACTTCCCGGCGGTGGGGGAGGCGGTGGCGGGGGAGGCGGAAGGGCCCCTAACGGCTGGACGTTCAGCAGCCTGCCTGGTTGAAGAATGCTCATGTCGAGATGACTGCCGGCAGAAGCCCGACTGTGCCGCTGGCCGAACTCTGGATCGCCGCGACCTTCATCCCCGCAGGTACATAGAGGTACCGCACGCTACCGCCGGCCAAAAATGCGTTTCCCGCCGTCGCTGCCACCGCCGTCGGCGTCGTGCCAATCTTGATCCAACAATCCGTGTTCGATGACGCCTCGACGATCCGGTCGTTACTCGCATCGATCACAGCGCTCGCAGCAGACGCGGCGCCAGCTGCGACCACAATCCCGTTGGCCCAGTCCAGAGCCACGACCGGGACCGGCTCCATATTGATCGTGGTCGCGGTTCTGACCTGGGGGCGTACGCCGAGTGCTGTTGGGTTCGCCATGATGAGACTCCTATCTGAACACTACGAAAGCGTGACGGCGGTCCGACCGGTGGCATCGACAGCCGCCACAATCCGTGTGGTCGCCACCCCCACTCCCGCGAAGGTGTAGGTGGCCGTACCGACGCCGGACAGCAGGCCCGCAACCGATGCGCCGCTGTAGCGCAGCGCTAGCCGTGGCGTGATCCCAGTCTCGATCGCGTTAGCACGGTCCAGCAAGGCATCGGCGATCGCGTTCCGCTCGGTCGTGGTAAGCGTACCAAGCAGGTTGCCGCCGACGTTCCCTGTAAGATTGCCGGTCAGATTTCCTGTGAAGTTGACGGTAGTTGCGGCGTTGGTCCCGGCGATGAACAAGCCACCCGCTGCGCCCGGAACGACACCCGCCGTGTATAGGCTGGCGCCGATCGAGTTCGCGACGGTGAAGTCTCCGGCCGTCGCATCCTGCCAGACGGCGGTTGCCACCTGGGCGGCGGTCGGGGTCGACGAAGCGCTGATCGTGGTGTTCGTCAGTGCGTTCGTGGTCGTCTTGTTGGTGACCTGGCCCCAATCGACGCCGACATATCCTGCCGTACCGACCGATGCCGCTCCCGCAATATCGACCATATCCGATTTCGTAAGTGCGCTTGCGCCTGTCCCGGTGAAATTGACAGGCTGCGTCGTGCCCTGATTGGCGCTGATCGTCGTCACGGACGCGGCCGAGACATTGTTGATGTTCTTGACGTTCACGTCAGGAATGCCGGCGGTCGCGGGTGCAGAAACGGCGGTCCCGTTCCAATCGACGGTGTTGACGCTCGGCAAGCCGTTGGCGTCGACCACATCGGTATGGAAATCAAAATTGACCGGAATGTCGCCAGTTGCCGTGAACAGAAAACCGACGTCGGTGGCGTTGGTCTCGCTTTGCGTCGGCGCATAATTATACTGACCGCCGCCTTTGTTTGAGACGCTTCCCGCTCCGGCCCCTTGCGTCCCATTATCCTTAGTGACCGCGACAGACACGGTAGCCGCGGCATCGGGGCCGCCCGTGGTGGCGCTCACCATGACGAACGTCATGTTCTGCGACGCGACGTTTTTTTGAAGCCCGGCCATGTTAGGATGCCTGTCCGTGCGGATTGATGATATTGCGCGAGATCGCCCATGACGGGATGAACGATGGCGCGGGCGCGGCTTGCTGCATGTAGGATTCGCCGGGGATCAACTCTTCCCCGCCAGCCGAATTCTCGTTGTAATAGTCCTCGCCGGGCAGCAGATATTGTGTTGCGGGCATCGTATTACCTCACGCGATCGTCAGATACGGGTCATACCAAAGAACGTCACCGCCGGTCGATGTCACGAACTTGACCACGGCCGACAGCATGCCTGCCATCTGCGGAGTCACGGTCACGACCATACTTTCACGCCAGCCTGCGCGGAATGTTGCCCCATTATCGGTAACCGCACCCCCATCAACGGCAGTCGCATATCCGCCCGGCTCCGATCCGGCCGAGGTGCCGCCCGAGGTGCAGAAGAACACTCTGCCGGGATTGGTCGCCACCTTGATCCGATCGCCAGTGACATAGGCATGAGAATTCTGCCGCGCTGTCACCTGGCTATCCCAAGCCTTCGTGCTTGCGGTCAGAGTTGCCGCCGCCGTGCTGCCAAGATAATTGGCGACATGAGAATTGGTGAGGCTTCCCAGCGGAGCGCCCGCCGTCGTCAGGGCCTCGACCTCGATCCAACATTGCGCATTCGTTAGGGCCGTCGCACCGTTGTAGATCGTCTCAATCGTGATCGTCTTCGACGCTCCGGTGGTATTATAGCGCGTGGTAACGGCCACGCCTCTGCCGGGATAGATATCGAGCGCGGTGGTTCCGCACAGGGTAATCCGGTGGCTAATCGGCGTGACGCCATCCGACGCACCGCCTGTACGAACAAGGACGGCGTCCTGAATGACCTGGCTGGCCCCATAGACGCGCTGCATCCGATAATTGCGCGCATTTGTGCTATCGTCGCAATTGTCGATGGAGATGACCGAGGCGTCTCCAGATGTCGCCGTTCCAGTGCCAGAACCCGTGAGAGATACGGATGAATTAAGCTTGCAGTTCGCAAGCGTGACAGTGTTAGAGATATTATTTGAACTTAATAGTGTTGTGTTTATCGCAGATAAATCAACATCACGTACCGTAATATTACCCCTCTGACCGGCCGCACCACCGGTAACAACGAATAGCGTTGTCGGAACTGAACCTAATGTTCCTGGAGATGGTGAGCCATACCATTCAAATGTCCCTAAAGTATTAGAAATTCCCTGAGATGTAGATCCAAATTGTACAGTGCTATTTTTTAGCACCCAAGAATTCCTAGATGCATTTGAATTAGTATTCTCAATTCTCGATGCGGAATTGGTGTTACTTAAGACAAGATTACAATTATCAAATATATGTGTCCCGTTATTATTACTAAGACTCGTTGAATTTGATCCACTACCTGCATTAAACGTAATACCGTACCAATAATCAGTGACGCTAGAATTGAAATAAAAATTCCCACCGCTTTGGGTGCAGGTAATCGTTGCAGTCGTCGCGAGATCAGCAGTAACCGGGGGGAGCGAAGAACCACCCGCACGATTTACGCAAATGATCTTTTGATCATTAAACATATTAAGCTGCAAGCCCGCCGATGTTGTCTCCGCGTGATCCTGGCCCACGTAAATATAATCGCCGGCCCCTATACCGGGGAGCGCGAGTATCCGCGCGCCAGGGGCCGTCCAATTAGCTGCCGACTGATTTGCCTGCGTTCCGGTAATCTCAGTCCACGTCACCCCGGCGTCAGTCGTCGTCGCTCCAAATCCTAGATTCCAGGATGGCTCGGCCGCCCCGGTGATGCCGGTCGTAATCGCGGTAGCCTTGAACACTCGCTCATTGTTGACCGTCGGCGCAGCCAACTGCCGACGATACGTCCCAACCGTGGTCGCTGTGAGCGCGGCCCATTGCACGACCGCCGTATAGCCGACAGATGAGACGTAAAAATTGGACATTAGACGTTCTCATTCTCAAGCGCCGATGCGCTCGTAAGCCCGCTCAAGGGAAATACTCCAAAGGATAGAATTCGGCGCCGAAGAAATCGATCGGGAAGTATGGGCCACCCTCTGAAGGCGCATCGGCCTCGATATAGTTGATCAGGCGGTTCAAGTCCGGGATCGCCGCTAACAAAACAGCCGGATTGGCACCACCCAGTCCAAAGTATGGGATCGTACCGTGGCCATTTTTGAGGCGGATCAGCTGATTGAGGTCAGCCATGACAGCCGGGCTCACCATCATATCCGCCGTCAGCATCGGGATCGACAGGGGCCCCCGCGCGTTGATCTTGAGAATCAGCGCATTCAAATCCGCCATAATATCCGGAAAAACGATCGGATTGTTGCCGCCGGCCCCCGTGAAAAGACTGATCGTCATGTCCTGGATCGCCGCAATCTTGAAAGCATGTCCAGGTCTCCTAGCCGCCTATAGCGGTGGTTCAAAACTATATCCCAATATCTGGTGCTTCATATACAAATTCCCGACAACCAGGTCAGCGACCGACTGGCCGTTGATCTTCACAACCATCTGTTTGAAGACGATCGGCTCCTGAAACGAGACGGGCGCCTGAGCGAAGTTCGAGGCCGAACCCCATTTGTCGACGCCCCACCGGAACACGCCCCAGATCGCGGAGGTCTGACCCGAGCCGGTGAAGATCTCGGTATCGAGCGTTGTGCCGATTTCGTCGATCACTGACAGCGTGATCGTGGTCGACTTTCCGACGTCGAGCGCGACATTCAGCTCGGCGAGATTGTTCATCGCCATCTGCTCATTGTCCGGCCACAGCGACGTCTCGTAGATCCAGTTCATCACCGAACCGTTTTCGACATAGGTCGTGCTGACCGTCGGTAGGCTATCGGAGAGCCAGAGCGTCGCCGGGATCCCGATCGGCGCCATGATGAAGCTGTCCGTGGTCGCCGTCTGCGTTGGCTGCATGAGCGCCGAAGGGAACGTATGCGGACCAGACCAAGCCTTTCTCGTGAAGTCGAACCAGTATTCCTGCCACATCTCCCCTTGCAGTGCATTCTTAACGGAGATGCGCAAAACATTCTGGTTGAAGCAGGAATTTGTGCGACTCGGAGTGATCGCATTGATGAACGGGAGTAGAACACCCTGGCCGTCCGCCCCGATCGGCGGTGACACCTGCGCGTCGAACCCGATCATCCGCAATCCATCGGGCGCGACGAACGCTAGCCCGAGCGGCGTGGTCACGATCGAGTTCGGCGAGAGCGTGCCGACTGTCACGTTCAGCGGATTGTCCGCAAGGTTCGAGGTCGATTGATCGCCCGTGATCTGCTGAATGATACTGTCGCCCTGGAAGCACATCAGCGATTGGATAATGCCGCCAGAGACCGGCGATGAAAGCGGCATGCCGGCAAGCGCCGTGACCGTGATCCCGTTCTGAAACAGGATCGCTTGCGTCGCGTTCGTCACCAGCGTTGCGTTGCCGGCATCGGAGAACACGACCCCGTTGCGAACCGCGTACCAGGCGCGACCATTGAAGATCTCGACCGCAGCCGGAACCGAGATCAAGGGGTTTATGTCGGTATTCCCGGCCGCATAAAGCGGCGCCGCCGTGGTGCCACCAGCGACCGAGAGCGCCACGCCCGCTGCGGTCGCGGTTGCTGCCTGGGAGAGGATCAAAGACAGCCCGTTGGCCGCAATCGCAACGATAGTGGTATTGGCGGGGATCCCGGCGCCGCTGATCGTCATCCCGACATTCCAGCCGGCCTGGAGAACGTTGGCCGACAGCGTATCGATCAGCGTCGAGGTGTGGGTTGATCCCGTGTGGGTCGTGTCCGTGAAATTGGATACGTCGATCCAGCCAAAATATGCGTCCGATCCACCCGGGTAGCCGGGCGAGGTGACCACGACCCGCGCGCCGATCTGCGCCATCGTGAGCGGGACCCACTCGCCGGTTGTCGGCTGCGTGACCGGCAGCGTTCCGGCGATCGTGACCGGGTGAAACGTGGCGTCGGTGAAATGATAGACGAACGGGACATCCTTGCCGGTATTCGGGCCGGACAGCGCCGCGATCATGCCGTAGGCGAAGTTGCCGACCGTGAACAGCACAGAGACCGTGCCGGGGGTGGTTGTCACGCCTGTGAAGTCCGTGAGCTTGATTGAGGCCGGACGCGGCACGAAGGTTCCGGCTGTCCCTGGATTATGGATTAGGTTCTGTAGGCTCTCCATCGAGCCCGGGTGCGCGTTGGTCGCGTCGACCGTATCGCTTAGGCTACGCGGGCGGAAGATTACATTCTTGGCTCTACGGAGCGCCATAAGCCAGGGCTCCTAGAAGAAGCCCACGGTCTTGGTATCTTTCAACCGGTCCCAGCTATACCCGAACTTGCGCCGGTCCAGGCCGACGGTGTTCGGGCGTCCTTCATTATCTTGCGCCTGCATTTGCATGAACTTTAGCAGTTCGCCCTGCGCCAGTCCGCTCATCCCCTGCACTCGATCGTCGTCCGCGATCTTCATCATCTGAACGGACAGCTGGTCGATCAGATATTGCTGGTTGGGGAACCAGGGCACCGAGGTCGAGGTCTCGGGCGACACAATATCAGGCAAGTATTTGTAATACCGAACTGTTACCGGATAGGCACCATTCGCCGGTTGCCACACGAACATCAGCGGGGGAGACGGCGGGTCAGCCGTCAGCGGCGAGATATCCGTCGTGAAGACCGTCGGATAGTTCTCCAGCCCGCTCGTGATCACGAGCGCGTCGTACTGCGCCTGGGTGATATTGATCAGGTTATAGGGAACGCCGTTGACGGTGAAAAAGACCCCGTCGTTGGTATGCCGGTAATAATCGAGCGGAAGGGGATAAGGTCCGGCGCCGTTGCCATTGCCGCTGTCAGCGGTGAAATTGAACGTGAACTTGCCGCGACACAGATCCATGTCCTGGGTCTGCGCGAGGTCCGCGAGGATCATGTTCAGCATCTGACCGCCGAACGCGAGCATATTGGGAACCCGAGCAATGGCGCAGGCAAGCGTGACGATCTGCTGAGCCTGCAACCCGGGCATCGTTTAGTCCTCGAGTGCGGCGAGCCGGCTCTGTGCCATCGCGATCTCGTTCTCGAACCAGGCGATATTGGTCTCGACCGAATTCAGTTCCGCACGTTGCGACTTGAACGCGTTCTCGCGATCCGCATCCGCGCTCTCCTGCTCTTCCTCGATCCGGCGAATCTGCGCCTCGATCGAATTGAGCCGCGAGGAAAGCTTGGCCGATTCCGTGTAGTTGCCGCGTTTGCCGGAATTGCCCCAATCGGAGAGATCGTTCGCCTTCTCCGTCGTCAGGCCCTCCCGCAGCGCATCGATCTTCCCGGCGCGCTTGGCTCCGTTCTGCTGATGCTCGACCTCGGCGACCGTGAACCGCCGCTCCGAGGTCGCCAGATCCCGCTTGTTGAGGATAATCGTGCGCTCGAACTGGGCCAGCTCGCCGATCAGACGTTGACGCTCGCCTGCGCGCCGCATCTTGTCGAGCGCGGCGTTCCAGGCCGCAAGCGGCGCATCCATCTCCAGCGCGGTCGAGAATTGGAGGTTCTGCCCGTCTGATACCTTGATGTGGTACTCGGTCACGATCCCTGGCATGGCCGGACCCGCGCTGTCCTTGCGCGGGTGGTCGACAACGTTCTGAGCAGCCTCAGCCATCAATGATAATTCCTTGCCGTGTTGAGGTTCATATGCGTGTTGCGCTGGCGCGGATGCAGGTCGCGCCATTTGCCATGCAGTTCGTCTTCGTGCCGCCAGGCCCATTCCTGCTGGTCGACGATCGCAAGATACTGCTCCGGCGAGACGCGGTACGAATAGCCGTTCACGAACACCTTCTGGTCCATCCGGATCGCGTCGGCGAACGGCGGCAAGCCGATCGTTATCTCCTTGCGGTCCGATTCCTTGATCGGGGGCGGCCCATATTTCGGCCAGGAGCCCTTCAGAAGCGTGTGCTCGGTCGCGGGCTCGAGGCCGGCGGCGGCGCGCTCCTCGGCCTCGATCTCGTCCATGATCGCCTTCATCTCGGCAGCGCGGAGTTCCTTCGCGATCTTGGCCTTAGCATCCTCGCGGGCCTGCTTGCGAATCTCCTCGCGCTCTTCATCGGAGATCGCGCCGGATGCAACCACTGCGCTGACGACCAGATCTGAGATCGACGGCAAGCGCTCGGCGTCGGCCGCCTTTTTCTCCAACCCGGCCTTGATCTTGGCGCCGCGCTCTTCCTTGGTCATCTCAGCCCAGGGCTTTTCGTCGGACATCGGGATTCTCCGTCTAGGTGTGTACCCATGACCCGACTGTAAGCGTGGTGCCGGTCAAGGTCGATGAGGTTGCTGCGGTCAGCACGAGAGACAGACCACCGGCCGCGATCGAGGCAATCTTGGTCCCAGCCGTGATCCCGGACCCGGCGATCACCATGCCCGCATACCAGTTCAGCAGCAAGACGTTGGTCGAGAGGCTGTCGACCAAGGTCGAGGTGTGCGTGTTCCCTGTCGCGGTCGCCGTGGTGGCGATCGCATAGCGCGGCACCAGAACGACCACGCCGCTCGGGTCGACCCCGACATAATCCCCGGCTTTGCACTGAAGAACGCCGCGGTTCGGAACGAACAGCAGGCCCGTCCGGGCAAACGCGCCAGGAAAGACGACCGGCGTGTTCGTGCCCGGCCCCTCCGGAGTCAGGATCTTCTGCGCGATCGTCGCGATATCCGCATCGGACAGATCAAGACCGCGCGAGAACTTGACCGCGGTTAAGGTCGTCTGCGCGGAGGTCCCGAGCGTGATGGTTGCCATCAGTTACCGCCAGTCGCCCAAGCCTGGATGATCGCCAGGTTGGTGGCTCCCTCGAACGATGCAGCGAGCGCTGTCGCCGCCGAGTTCAGCGCCGTGGTGATATTGCCTGAACTGGGCGCGTTGCCGCCGGGAACCAGAATGAAGCCCGGCGCCGTGGTCACGTTCACGCCGCCCTCGTCGGACTGCTGCATGGACTGAGAGGTCGGGACCGTCTCGGAACCCGCGCCGTCGGGCGCCCAGCAGATGGTTGCCGAATATTTCAACAGATACATTGGGTTAACTCCCGTTAGGTATTCGGTCAGCCGAACGAAGTTGAGAAGGCAGAGGTCGATTCTATTCTTGCTAAGAATCGAGAATTATTAATCATCGTCCCTTCAAAATACATCCAAGAGACGACGCGCAACTGGTTGTTCGGATCGGATTTATCGGCATCCGCCAGGTATTGCATCTTGACGCCCGACAGCTCGACCTGGGTGTAGGATTCTTGCCCGAACACAAAGGTCGGGTAGACCGTCAGGCCAGAGGTGTTGCCAGGGTAAGCCGGCGGCGTACGGGCCGGACCGAGCGCAGTCACCACGACCGCGGTGTTGGGCGGCAGCTGGGTTGCGACCCCGGCCAGCGGACCGGAGGTCGGGCCGGAGGCGGACAGGCCGAGCGTGGTGGGCAACGTCGATGAGGTGCCGATATAGATCGAGTAGGTGTAGCCGGCGACGTTCGGGGTCGTGACCGAGACGGAGCCGGTCGCGCCGGTCACGGCGATTGCGGCCGAGATCGAATAGATCTGGCTCTCGAACTGGTTCTGCGTGTCGGTCCCGGTGATCACGATATAGTAGGACGCGGTCGCGAGCGCGCCGGCCGTGCCCGCCGTGCCCGCCGACTGGCTGAGGCCGGTCCAACTCGGCACCATGTTCGAGCGGCAGAACCGGATCCCGCGCCATTCACCGACCTCGGCATTGTAGAGGCGGTTGATGTCCGAATAGGACCAGGCGGTGACCACGGTCGAGTTCTCGGAGAAGTCGCCCAGCACGCTAGGGTGCGCGATCGCCACGAAGTGCGGCGCGTTGCGCGGATTGGCCGAGGCTTTTGGCTCGCCGGCTCCGGCGTCCTTCTTCATGTCCTCTTCGGTCGTCGACATGAACTCGTAGGCGCCGAGGCCCTGGAGCGCGATCGTGGTCCGGTTGACCGTGTGCGGGTCGAGAACGTCCGACGCCGTGAGCGCGCCGCGCGAGCCGCGCGAGTTCACATAATTGACCTGCGTGCCGCCCATCAGCGACAGATATGTATTGCGCTCCTTGGTTTCGGCCAGCTGCAAAGAGCACAGCTCGATCGCCTTCTGGAACGGCTTGTGGAGCGTGGTCAGCTCGGCGACATCAGTGATATTGACCCGGTCGCCCCACTGCTGAACCGTCGCTGAGACCTGGGAAATGGTCATGCTCTCGCCGACCGGCGGAACGCCCTCGGCCAGCGGCGCGAACGGGAGCGGCAGGCGCTCATACCGGGTCGCCGTGTAGGTAACGCCATTGCCTTCGGGGAGCTTCGCCTTGCCGGCGAACTGGTACGCGACCAACTGCTTTTGGGTGAGCAGCAGAGTCTTCTTCTGGATATACCGGAGTCGATCTGCTGCGAATTGAGAGGCGGTGTTGTTGGTCGCCATTGTGTCTGTCTCCGGTTATCAGAACCGGAGCACGACGCTACGGTCCTAGAATTTCACGTTCCCGTACTTGCGCTCGAACTCCGCGATGCTGAGGTCTCCCCCGCGGTTCGAGCGATCCGATGCCGTATCACCGCCAGCCCGTGCCGGCCGTCCCTCCGCCGCTGCTACCCGCCGCGACGCCGCTTTCCCCTGCTTCGCGCTGGCCGAGACCGCGCGGTCGATCATCGCCTTGCCCACCAGGTTCTGCAGGATGATCTCCCGCTCGACCGGCTTGCCGGCCGCCAGGCGACGGGCAAAATCTGCCTCGACCTCGACGGCGTATTTCTTGGCCAGAGGGTTAGACTGAGCCAGCGACTTGAACGCCGCCTTGTCCGCTGCCTCCGCCGAGGTAAACCGCACCTGCTGCATCTCTGCGCGGATGCGCTGTTCCGCCTGCGCGACCCGGTAATCGGCCCGCTCCTCGGGAGACATGAGTTGCAGGCGTTCCTGCTCGGCCTGCTGCGCGCGGTACATCTCCGCTTCGCTCATCCGCGGCTGCGTCATCGCAGTCCGAAGATCGGCCATCTCACGTTCCAGCCGGGCGGTGCGCTCTTCCGCTTCCTTGGCCCGCCGCTTGGATTCGCGGATGACTTCGGAGGCGCCGCGCCTCGCCGGCTCACGAGCAGCTAAGGGCTCGGGGTCCGGTTCGTCCGACGCATCGGGCTCGTCTTCGGGGGGGTCGGTCTCGGGCTCGTCGTCCAGCAGCTCATCGGCCGGATCATCAAGCTCAGGAGGTTCGATCTCGTCGTCGACGATCGAAGTGTCAGACATCAGCGGTACTCCTGGATGTTACGATCATCCGAACGGGGCCGTTACGGTCGGCCAACGAGATTGGGAATAGTTCCGACGCATTGTGTTGTTTGTCAAGCAGGATTACATTTGGTCCAGCTGCGGCGGCGTGGATGGACACGCACTCACCAGCAGGTTGGGGCTCGGATTTATCCGGGACGGGGTGGAAGCGCCCCCACTCGCAAGAGTAACCAGACCCGAAGCCGGTACTCAAGCCCGGCCCGCAGCTATCCCATTTTCCTTGGCATGCTCTCCGGCATCTGATCCGGATGGACGGCGCCATTGGGCTGTTGCATCTGCCGCGGTCCCTCCGGCATCGCGCCCGGTCGCGGCGTTCCCGCTACCCCGGGCCCGGCGCCGCCCGGCTTTCCGGGCATCCCCTCCATCATTTGTTGCTGCTGCTGGGCGTTTTTCGCCTGCAGCTGCTGCACATGCTTCATTACGTGCACGCGCGCGACCCCGCTCGGGTCGTTCTGGAGCAGGGGCTGATGCTCCTCAATATGCTTCTTATCGTCGTCGAGCGGCGACACCGGCAGATCGAACCCGCCGGCCAGCATCGGGTTTTCCTGCTCGGCCGGCATGCTGAGCGCGTCCTGCAGGCTTGAGAAGATCAGCGGCGCCAGGCGCGCGCCGTAGGTATTCTCGACCACGCGCTCGATCAGCGGCACGAAATCCAACCGGCGGCCGGGCATCTTCTGCGGCGGGATCCCGTTCAGCACGTTCATGGTCGCGATCTGCTGCTGCATCTGCTGCGCGTTGCGCGCGGCCTCGACCCCCAGCCACTTGAACCAATACCGCGTGTCCATCTGAATCGGCGGGATCTGCTGCATGTTGGCCTTCATCCCGGCCCGCCCGAACGCCTTCACGGTCAGATCGTCTTTCCGAAACTGCGCATCATACCACGCGAACCGCTGCAGCATCGGCGTCAGGATGCTGGCTTCGAGCGCGCCAACCACGTCCGCGGTCGTCAGCACGTCGACCGTCTGCTCATTGGCGACCTCGGCTTGGCTCAGCTTCTTGCCCTTGCCGCCGGTCTGCCCGGGGATCATCGACGGATTGACGCTCAGCGACTGGAATATCTGCGCCTTGACCGCCCCGATCAGCTCGAACGCGTCCTA
>Ga0307516_10005507_pt1 | contig 15108 bp, 14 predicted proteins | sample 19_EM_MG_FD_203310 | JGI IMG/M metagenome (GOLD analysis project Ga0307516, IMG submission 203310) | Populus trichocarpa ectomycorrhiza microbial communities from riparian zone in the Pacific Northwest, United States - 19_EM | ecosystem: Host-associated > Plants > Roots > Unclassified | place...
CACCGGCGAGAAGTTCGAGCGCTTCGAGGTGAGCTTCGTGGGCGCAGGCGACACCCTGTCGGCCGCGTTGGCCGCCTTGCTGGCGGCCGGCAGCGAATTGCACACGGCCGTCGGCGAATCGCTGGCCTTCCTGGATCAGGCACTCGACGCCGGCTTCCGCCCGGGCATGGGCAACGTGATCCCCGACCGCTTCTTCTGGGCCCTTCCCCCCGGCGAGGAAGGTGAAGAAGGCACTGAAGGCAGCACCGACGAACAAGCGCCCAAGGACCCGCGCCATGTCCACTGAGCGATCGACCAACGCCCAACTTTTCGAACGCGCCCAGCGCGTGATTCCCGGCGGCGTGAACTCGCCGGTGCGCGCCTTCAAGGCCGTGGGCGGCACGCCGCGGTTCATCGCCCGCGCCCAGGGGCCCTACATCTTCGACGCCGAGGGCAAGCGCTACATCGACTACATCGGCTCCTGGGGCCCGATGATCCTGGGCCATGGCCACCCGGCCGTGCTCGAAGCGGTGCAGAAGGCGGCCCTCGACGGCTTCTCGTTCGGAGCGCCCACCGAGCGCGAGGTCGAGCTGGCCGAAGAGATCCTGAAGCTCGTGCCCAGCATGGACCAGGTGCGCCTGGTCAGCTCCGGCACCGAAGCGGCCATGAGCGCCATCCGCCTGGCACGTGGCGCCACGGGTCGCAACAAGATCATCAAGTTCGAAGGCTGTTACCACGGCCATGCCGACGCGCTGCTCGTGAAGGCCGGCTCCGGGCTGGCCACCTTCGGCAACCCCACGAGCGCCGGCGTGCCGGCCGAAGTGGTGCAGCACACGTTGGTTCTGGAATACAACAACGTCGCCCTGCTTGAAGAGGCGTTCGAGCTGCACGGCCACGACCTGGCCTGCGTGATGATCGAGCCCATCGCAGGCAACATGAACTTCGTGCGTGCCAGCGTCCCGTTCATGGATCTGCTCCGCAAGCTGTGTACGCACTACGGCGCGCTGCTGGTGTTCGACGAGGTGATGACGGGCTTTCGCGTGGCGCTCGGCGGCGCCCAAAGCGTCTATGCCAAGGCCACCCCCGGTTTCGCCCCTGACATGAGCGTATTCGGCAAGGTCATTGGCGGTGGCATGCCGCTGGCGGCATTCGGCGGCAAGCGGGCGGTGATGGAGAAACTCGCGCCGCTCGGGCCGGTTTATCAGGCGGGCACGTTGTCGGGCAACCCAGTGGCCACGGCTTGCGGCTTGTCCACGCTGAAAGAGATCCAGAAGCCCGGCTTCTTCGAGGCCTTGTCGGCCAGCACGCGGCAACTCGTTGAAGGGCTGTCGCTGGCTGCCAGAGACGCTGGCGTGCCTTTCGTGGGCGACAGCGAAGGCGGCATGTTCGGCTTCTTCTTCACCGATCCGCTACCCCAGAACTACGCCACCGTGATGGCCACCGACAAGGAGCGCTTCAACCGCTTCTTCCACGGCATGCTCGATGGCGGCGTCTACCTGGCTCCGGCGTTGTACGAAGCAGGCTTTGTCAGCTCGGCGCACACGGCTGAAGACATCGCAGCCACGCTGGCTACGGCGAAGAAGGTCTTGGGCTCGCTGTCAGACCGGTGACGATCGCAGGCCGTATGCCTTGCCGTCGACGAAGAGGTATTCCACGCGCAGCACCGCGTCGCCCTTTTCGCCAGCGAACGTGTAACCCACGGCCGAGAGCGATGTGCCCGGTTTGATCTCGGCCACCTGCCAGGCCTGCATGCGCGTGAGTGGCGCAAGCTCCAGCTCCCAGCGCCGATCGGTGCGCTGCGGCAAGGCGGCCTTGGCCAGGATGCCAGGCCCGTTCAACTGGGCGCTTTGAGCCGGCACAGGCCGTTTCGCCAGGTCCGCAGGTAGCTTCAGCGGCGAAGCCAGTTCCAGCTCCACTTCGGCGTGCGGGTTTTGCCAAGTGACCTTGACGGCGCGTCCTTCGAGATAAAGCGGCCGCTCGGCGTCGAAGCTGCTCCAGCCGTGGTGCGCCAGCGCCGGCACCGACACCACGCTCGATGCGCCGGCCAGAAGAATCAGACGTCGTTGCATGGAGCCTCCTACGCGTAGGCAATGAAACGTCCACAGACTACGACAAGCGCCCAAAGCCCCAGCGACAGCGCGGTTTGCCAGCGGGCCGTGCGGTCGATCTTGTCGAGCCCGCCGCGCCAATGGAACGCGACAGCGTTCAGCCCGGCGAGCAACAGCAGCACCATCTTGATGAACAGCGCGCGGTTGCCTTGCAGGTCGGACCACTGGCTCGCAAGCATCACGCTGCCGCTCGCGGCAGCCAGTGCGAAGCCGAGCAAGGTCACCCGCAACGCCAGCCTCGCGAACGGGCGCACCGGCAATTCTTGCGCCAGTCCCCACACCCGCAACTCGAACAGCAGCAGACTGCCGAGCAGCAGCGCAATCCCGAGGATGTGCAGTACCTCGAGCGCGGGATAAACCCATGGATGCGTGGTGATCCAACCCATCGGCAGATTGTGATCGGCTCCTAGAATCGAGCGCATGCACATTCACATCCTCGGCATCTGCGGCACCTTCATGGGCGGCTTGGCGGCGTTGGCGCGCGAAGCGGGCCACAAGGTCACAGGGTGCGATGCCGGCGTCTATCCGCCGATGAGCGACCAGTTGCGCGCACTCGACATCGAGCTCATCGAAGGTTGGAGCGCGGACCAGCTCGCCTTGAAGCCCGATCTCTTCGTCATTGGCAATGTGGTCTCGCGCGGCAACCCGCTGGTCGAAGCCATTCTCGATGCCGGCCTGCCCTACACCAGCGGACCGCTGTGGCTGGCCGAGAACGTGTTGCAGGGTCGGCACGTGCTGGCCGTGGCCGGCACGCACGGCAAGACCACCACCACGTCGATGCTGGCCTGGATATTGGAGAAAGCAGGCCTGGAGCCTGGCTTCCTGGTTGGCGGCGTGCCGCAGAACTTCGGCGTCTCGGCCAAGCTGGGGAACGTGAATGCCCCCCCCGAGGGCGGCGTAGGCAAGCCCTTCGTCATCGAAGCCGACGAATACGACACCGCCTTCTTCGACAAGCGGAGCAAGTTCGTTCACTACCGGCCGCGCACCGCCGTGCTCAACAACCTCGAGTACGACCACGCCGACATCTTTCCCGACCTCGCCGCCATCGAGACGCAGTTCCACCACCTCGTGCGCACCGTGCCTGCGACGGGTCGGCTGGTCGTGAACGCACGAGAAGAATCATTGCAGCGCGTACTCGAGCGCGGCTGCTGGAGCGAGGTGGTGCGCTTCGGTACCCGCAAGGAAACGCCCGGCGCGCTGCGCGCCCGCGGCGAACCGCATGCCTTCGACGTGCTGCGCGGCAGCCTCAAGATCGCCCGCGTCGACTGGCATTTGCTCGGTGAGCACAACCAGCTCAACGCGCTTGCGGCCATCGCTGCTGCCGAGCACGTGGGCGTGGCGCCCGAGGTCGCCGGCAAGGCGCTGTCGAGCTTCGAGAACGTGCGCCGCCGGCTCGAGCTGCGTGGTGAGGCGGGTGGGGTGAAGGTCTACGACGACTTCGCGCACCACCCCACCGCCATTCGCACCACGGTGAACGGCCTGCGCCGCAAGGTCGGCATGGAACGCATCCTCGCGGTGTTCGAGCCACGCTCCAACACCATGAAGCTCGGCGCGATGAAAGCCCAGCTGCCGTGGGCACTGGAAGAAGCCGACCTGTCGTTCTGCCACCAGGGCAGCCTCGGCTGGAGCGCCAAGGAAGCACTTGCCCCGATGGGCGACAAGGCCATCGTCATCGACACCATCGATGCCTTGGTCGCCGCCGTGCGCAAGGCCGCCCGCCCCGGCGACCACGTGCTCTGCATGAGCAACGGTGGCTTCGGTGGCATCCACGAAAAATTGCTGGCCTCACTCAAACCGCAGTAGGGCTGTCGCTTGCACGAGCGAGCGACAGCGAGCGCAACCTCAAGCAACGCCCGCGGATCCGGCTTTGCCGGTCCGCCAGGTGGCGCCCCTCGGGGGCAGGAGCGCCAGCGACTTGGGGGGCCCTACTAACTCCGCAGCATCGACGCGCGCAGGGCCTCGGTCAACTGAGACAAGCTGTCCTGCAGATGAGCGCGGCTCTCCACCGACAAACGGCCATTGGTCGAAGCGCGCTTGAGCTGCGTCTGAAGTTCAGTCGCATTCATGCGCACCAGGCTCAACGCATCGGCCGGCAACCCGGCATTGCGAAGCAGCAAGCCCTGCATCCGCTTGAGGTGTTCGCGTTGCAGGTTGCGACGCAGGCGGTCGATTTCCTTGCCGGTCTTGAGCTCGCTCCACACCGCGCCCTGCAAGGTGCTGTAGACCTCGGCCAGCGAGATGATGCTGCGCTTGTTGGTGCCGCCGACATAAGAAGGCAGGTCGAGCAGACGCGAGGCCGTGCCTGGGCTCAGCAAGCGGTCCATCGCGGCGGTCTGCAGCTGCAGCACCGTCGATGGGATGCTCACCGGGCCACCACGCTCCCATTCGTTGTAGTCGGGAGAGAGGCTCGAGAGAAACTCCGGTTTGAAGCGGAAGCTGTCGGCATTGAACACGCCCGTCGCGAGGAACTGCAAGGCCTCGCGCTGCTTGGCCGGCTCGACCGGCACATAGGCAGCACGCCCGGTGGTACCCGGCAGATCGCGCACGGTGTGCATGCCGCCCACGTACTTGCCCACCAACTCGGTGGCGCGACCCAGCTGACGGAATCCGCTGAGCAGCACGCGGCGCTGGCGCGTGGCCTCGTCGCCCGGCTGTGGCGCGCGGTCTTGAACCCGTTGCCACAGCTCGCGCGAGAGCTGCAGGCGCTTCTCGTAGTAAGCCAACGGGTCATCGCCGAGGTCGAAGCGGTTGACGAGCGGGTCGATGCCATCGTTGCCCGCGCCACCACCGGCATCGGCATCGTCGGCGTAGGCCAGCAGCGGATCGGTGCTGCGCCCGGCAATGCGCGACAGCTCCGCCGCCTCATCCGCAGGAGGCACCGACTTGTATGCGTACTCGATCGCCCAGTAGTCGTACGGGCCGAGGGTGGTGTTGTTGAACGCGCCCTGCTTCTCGCCACGCACCGCGAGGTTGTAGGCGTTGTAGTCCATCACCGAGCCGGAGATGCCGTTCTTCTCGGTGAACTCCTTGTCTTGCAGCTTGGCGCGGCTGATGACGGTGGAGCCTTTGAAGTTGTGCTTGAGGCCCAGCGTGTGACCCACCTCATGCATGATCGTGTCCTTGATCACCGATTGCACGAAGGCCTCGGCCTCGGGGCTGTCGGGTGCGAGATCGCCGCGCGCTTCGAGCAGATCGAGCGCAAAGTCCATCTCGGCAGCGGCCTCTTGGGCGTAGTTGCAATAAGGGGCCTGAGCAGCGCGCCAAGGCCCCGTTCTGTTCAGCGACGTGGCCGCCGCGCTGGTGCCGACGTCTTCAACGATGAAGCGCCGTGAGCCTCGGCCGAAGACATCGCTCATGCCGATGTCGGCATCGATGATCTCACCGGTGCGTGGGTCGGAATGGTTGGGGCCGATGGCAAAGCCGACGTCGGCACCGACGAACCAGCGGATCGACGCATGGCGCGCATCCATGTCATCCCACTCGGCATCTTCCGGCTGCTGGCGCACGACGATGGCGTTCTTGAAGCCGATCTTCTCGAATGCCTTGTTCCACTCCAGCACACCCGCCTCAACCGACTTGCGGTACTGCGGCGGGATGTTCTTGTCGAGCCAGTAGACGATGGGCACCTTGGGTTCGGACAGCTCGGCCGCCGGGTCCTGCTTCTCCAGGCGCCAGCGGTTGACGTAGTGCACCCGCGGGTTGGCCTTGAGGTCCGTGCCGAGGTCGGTCACGACGTCGAAGAAATGCCCCAGACGCGGATCGGTGATGCGAGCAGGCATCGGCTGCTCGGGCAGGCGGGTGAAGCTGTAGACGAAGCCCACGAACATGCTGCGCGCATCGGGTGTGGTGGACGGTGGCGGAGGCACCGGCACCGGGCTCGGCACCAGCGGTGGCGCCGACAGCCGGCTGGTCGAGAAATGCACCCGCGCGTTGATGGTGGTGATCTCGTCGCTGACCCGGGTCTTCTCGAAGAACGAGTTGCCGCGGTCGAGCGAGAACGGCATGCGGAAAGCTTGCTCGATCCGCGTCGAATAGCCCGGAATGTCGGTCAGCAGAAAGCTCGCATCGATGAGTACTGATTTGCGCTGCGGGTGAGGCGCGCTGGCAATGGCGGCCGAGCCGAGCAGACTCTGCGAGAAGCCCTGCTCCACCGCCGTCTTCATGCCAGGGGTGCTGCTCACGTAGCTGGTGTTGAGCGCAATCAGCTGCATCTGGCTGGTGCCGATTTTGCGGAAGCTTGCGAGCCATGACGGGCCCATCTGGCTCGCGTAGAGGCCGCGCTCGCCGACCGAACTGCCGACGTTCACCGACATCAGGAAAGGCTGGTCCAGCCGTTCGGCCGGGATCTCCAACCAGATCTTGTCGTCCTTGCGCCAGACAGGCACGAACCCGGCCTGCTGCGTGGCGCCCTTGATCACTTCGTCGAAGGGTTTGGGCTGACCGGGATCGGGCGGCTTGGGCGCATTCGCAGCAGCCCCGGAAGCCGCCGACGCCGGGCTCGCCGCCGGAGCAGCGGAGCCAACCGGTGCCGGCACCGCCGCCGTGTTGGCGGCCACCGCAGAGGTGGGCTTTGCCTTGGCCGCATTCGTGGTTGGCGCGGGTGTCGCGCAGGCCTGCAGGATCAGAACAGCGGTGAGGCCAAGCGTCCTTGGAGAAGACAGCCCGACGAAGCGGCCAGGATTCGAATCTTTCACGAGAAGGTCCTTGTGAGCGACGATGCGAAGAGGTCAGTTTAGGGTCGATCTCGTATCGCCTCGTTTCGCCAAGTGTGTTGCCGTTCGGAGTCGGGCAAACTTCACGCCTTGGCGTTTGCCGCGCACGGCGCAACGCTTCGAGCAGACCTATTGCCGACCAGTTCCATGACCCCCACGCACTTGCTGTACCTGCACGGTTTTCGGTCGTCTCCCCAATCGGCCAAGGCGCGCCGCATGGCCGACTGGGTCGAGAAACATGAACCGCGGCTGACCTGGTGGTGCCCGCAGCTTCCGCCTTCACCACGAGAAGCCATCGAGCTGCTGGCGCGAGGCGTCTCGGATTGGCCGGTCGGGCGCACGGTGATCGTCGGCAGCTCGCTGGGCGGCTTCTATGCCACCGTGATGGCAGAGCGCCTGCGCTGCAAGGCCGGCCTGCTAAACCCGGCCGTCGACCCGGCGCGCGACCTGAAGCGCCACATCGGCGAAACCAAGGCCTGGCACAGCGAAGAGCGCTTCTTCTTCCTGCCGGCATATGTGGATCAACTGCGCGACATGACGCCTGCCCGGCTGGCACACCCCTCGCGCTACTTCGCGGTCATCGCCACCGGCGACGAGGTGCTGGACTGGCGCGAGATGAGCGGGCGCTACCGCGGCGCCCACCTTCGCATCGTCGAAGGCAGCGACCATGCGCTGTCGGATTTCGACACGCATTTGCCACACCTGTTGCACTTCCTGGGGCTTGCGCGGGCTCCCTGAGAGGGCTTCTCTTCAGGCGACAATCTGGGCCATGTACGCATTGTTTGAGGATGCCGGCAAATTTCTCGCCGGCCGTGTGATGTCCGAGGCCGACAGCTCGATGCAGATCGAGCTCGACTCGGGCAAACGCGTGAAAGCCAAGGCAGCCAACGTGCTGCTCAAGTTCGACAAACCCGTCCCAGCCGAATTGCTCGCCGAAGGGCAACGCCTGGCAAAGGACATCGATCTCGATCTGGCTTGGGAATTCGCACCCGACAGCGATTTCGGCTTCGCCGATCTGGCTCGCGACTACTTCAGCGCGAATGCCGGGCCGGCCCAGCAAGCCGCAGCGCTGTTTCGCCTGTTCGAAGCGCCGCACTACTTTCGCCGTCTCGGCAAGGGCCAGTTCAAGAAGGCGCCCGAAGAGATCGTGAAGGCCGCGCTGCTCGGCATCGAGCGCAAAAAACTCATCGCCGCGCAGATCGATACCTGGGCGCGCGAGCTGGTGGCCGGCACCTGCCCGGCACCGGTGCGCGAGCAGCTGTACAAGATCCTCTTCAAGCCAGACAAGAACGCCGCCGAGTACAAGGCTGTGGTGGAGGCCTCGAAGCTGGCGCAGAAGGCGCCGCTCGATCTGCTGACGTCAGCCGGCGCCATCGACTCGCCGTATCAATTCCACTGGCGGCGTTTCTTGTTCGAGAACTTCCCCAAAGGCACCGGCTTCCCGGCGCTGCAGGCGCCTGCGATCAAGGACCCACTGCCGCTTGCGACCGTGCAGGCGTTCTCGATCGACGATTCGCAGACCACCGAGATCGACGATGCCTTGTCGGTGCAAGGCCTGGGCAGTGGCACCGTGGTGTTCGGAGTTCACATCGCCGCGCCAGGTCTCGCCATCGCACCGGAAGGACCGATCGACAAGGTGGCGCGTGACCGCCTGTCCACCGTCTACATGCCCGGCTACAAGCTGACCATGCTGCCCGACGAGGTGGTGCAGACCTACACCTTGATGGAAGGGCGTGACTGCCCGGCCGTGTCGCTCTACGTCAGCTTCGACGAGGCGACGCTCGCCGTGAAGGGCAGCGAAACGCGGTTGGAGCGCGTGCCCATTGCAGCCAACCTGCGGCATGACCAGCTCGACAGCGTGATCACCGAGGCCACGCTGACAGGTGAAGCGCAGGCCGGATATGCCTTCGCATCCGAACTCGCCTTCGCGTTCCGTCTCGCCCGCCATCTCAAGGCCGGGCGCGAGGTGGTGCGCGGCAAGCCGGAGTTGTTCAACCGGCCCGACTACAACTTCCGCCTCGAAGGCAACGACGGCAGCGAACCCAAGGGCGACGAGCAGGTGTTGATCAGCACCCGTACGCGCGGTGCGCCACTCGACCTGATCGTGGCCGAGGCAATGATCCTCGCCAACAGCACCTGGGGCGGCTGGCTCAACGAGCTGGGCGTACCAGGCATCTACCGCAGCCAGGCCAGCATGGCGCCCGGCGTCAAGGTGCGCATGGGAACCAAGGCCGCGCCGCATGCCGGCATGGGCGTGGCGCAGTACACCTGGGCCACCTCGCCGCTGCGCCGCTACGTCGACCTGGTAAACCAGTGGCAGATCATTGCCTGCGCACGCCACGGCCGCACGGCCGCACTGGCCGCGCCGTTCAAGCCGAAGGACGCCGCGCTGTTTTCGATCATCTCGAGCTTCGACGAGGCCTACACGGCGTACAACGGTTTCCAGTCGGGCATCGAACGCTACTGGACGCTGCAGTACCTGGCGCAGCACGGCCTGCAGGAGATCGATGCCGCAGTGATGAAGGATGGCCTGGTGCGTTCCGACGACCTGCCGCTCGTGTTCCGCGCTGTCGGCGCGGAGCGTCTGCCGCGCGGCGCTCGGGTGCGCGTTCGCATCAACGGCACCGACCTGCTCACGCTCGATGTGCATGCCAGCGTGCTGCAGCGTCTGGATGACCCGAGTACCGAGGCCGATGACGCCGTGATCGACGACAGCGAAGATCAGGCGGCAGCCGGGCCGCTGACGCTGGCCATCGACGTGGCAGACGACGGCAAGGAAGCCCCTGCAGATGAACCCGCGGTAGCATCGGCGCCCGCTGTTTGAACCGCTCATGGCGAAGAAATTTTCCGTCCTGCAGATTGCGCTGACCACCTCCATCGCCGTTCACGCGGCGCTGTTGGCCTGGCCAGCCATCGACCCAGAAGGCTTCAACCGCACCTTCCAGGACACCCCACTCGAGGTGATCCTGGTCAACTCGCGTTCCAGCGAGGCACCGTCCAAGGCGCAGGCAATTGCCCAGCGCAACTTGGCAGGCGGCGGTGAAGTGGACCGCGGCCGCGCGACCTCGCCGCTGCCCAGCTCCGACCTGACCGAGCTCGGCGAATCGGCCGAAGACGCGCGCAAGCAGATCGAGCAGTTGCAAGAAACGCAATTGCAGTTGCTTGCGCAGGTGCGCAAAGAGCTCGCCACACTGCCGCAGCCTGACCCGAAGCGCGACCGCGGCACCCCGCAAGACCGCTCGCAGGAAGAACGCCGCCGCCAGCTGCTGCAACTTCTGGCCGAGATCGAAAAACGCATCAACGAAGAGAACGCACGGCCCAAGAAGCGTTACATCAGTCCGTCGACGCGCGAAGAGGTCTACGCCATCTACTACGACCAGCTGCGCCGCAAGATCGAAGACCGCGGCACGCGCAACTTCCCCGAGTACCAAGGCAAGAAGCTCTACGGCGAGCTGACGATGATCATCACCGTCGACTCGGGCGGCCGCATCGTCGAGACCGAGATCGTGCAGGCCTCGCAGTCCAAGCTGCTCGACAAGCGCGCCATCTCCATCGTGCAGGCCGCAGCGCCGTTCGGCTCGTTTTCACCGGCGATGAAGAAGCAGGCCGACCAGTTGGTGATCCCGACGCGCTTCCGCTTCTCGCGCGAAGAGGGTTTTGAAACCTCCGTCGCCGGCCCGACCCAGAAAACCCAGTGAAGCACTCCGTGGACCGCTACGTCGTGGCCGGCAACCCGGTCGAGCACAGCCAGTCACCCTTCATCCACGCCCAGTTCGCCGAAGCGACCGGGCAGGCCATGGTCTACGACCGCTTGCTGTGCCCGCTGGATGGCTTTACCGACAGCGTCACGGCCTTCGCCGCCGCTGGCGGACGCGGCTGCAACGTCACCGTACCGTTCAAGTTCGATGCCTTCAGGCTGGCCACACGTCACAGCGAGCGTGCGGCACTGGCGCAAGCCGCCAATGTGCTCAGCTTCGAGGCGGCAGGTTGGGTTGCGCACAACAGCGACGGCATCGGCCTCGTCCGCGACATTGAGCGCAATGCCGGCGTCCTGTTGCGCGGCACCCGCGTGCTGCTAATCGGCGCTGGTGGCGCGGCCGCCGGCGCGCTCGGGCCGCTGATCGAGGCCAGCCCCGCTGAGCTGGTCGTCGCCAACCGCAGCCTCTACAAGGCCCAGACGTTGCTGGAACGCCATGCCGCCTTGGCCGAGCCACATGGCACCGCCCTCAGCGCAAGGCCGTTGGCCGGATGCGGCACGGCGTTCGACGTCGTCATCAACGCCACCGCAACCAGCCTGAAAGGCGCCGCCATTCCCGTCGCAGCCGACGTGCTGCGCGCGGACGGGCTGGCGCTCGACATGATGTACGGCCCCGCCGTCGCCGACTTCATGGGCTGGGCCGAGCAACACGGCGCACGCTCACGCGATGGGTTGGGCATGCTGGTCGAGCAGGCCGCGGAAGCGTTCTTCATCTGGCGCGGCGTCCGACCCGACACCGGGCCGGTGCTGAGTGCCTTGCGCGCCCGGCTGTCGGAAAAATAAGCGGCGGCCACGATGAGACCGCTCGCGCGCGTCCTCAGCCTGTTGGTGATTTCCGCCTTGGCGTTGCAGCTCTACTTTCTGGCGCGCGTCGGCCTGATGCTAGTGGTCGACCCGCAGTCCACCACCTTCCAGCGCTCGGAAATCCATCGCCTGGTGAAGGAACAGCACCGGTTGCTGTGGAGCCAGCAATGGGTGGGCGAAGAACGGATCTCCGACAACCTCAAGCGTGCCGTGATCGCGTCCGAAGACGCGAGCTTCCTGGATCACAGCGGCGTGGAGTGGGACGCTCTGGAAAAGGCGTGGGAAAAGAACCAGCGCGCCGAAGCCCAGGCCGAGAAGATCAACGAACGCCAGCTTCGCCAAGCGACGCGCAGCACCAAACCGGTTGCCGTGAAGCCGGCGACCGTCAAGATCGTGGGCGGCTCCACCATCACCCAGCAGTTGGCCAAGAACCTGTTTCTGGCGGGTGAACGCAGCCTCGCGCGCAAAGGGCAGGAATTCGTCATCACCTTCATGCTCGAAGCCTTGCTGCCCAAACAGCGCATCCTCGAGATCTACCTGAACAACGTGGAATGGGGCGAGGGCCTGTTCGGCGCCGAAGCGGCCGCGCGCCACTACTTCCACGTCAGCGCCAACCAGCTCGGCAGCTTCGCTGCGGCCCGGCTCGCCGTGATGCTGCCGGCACCCAAGCGCTTCGAGAAACGCCCGGGCTCGGCCTACGTGCTAGGCCGAGCCTCCACCGTCGCCGCCCGCATGAGTGCGGTAGAACTGCCGTAGCCGGCCGCGGCCGCTGTCGCATAGCGACGTGGGGGCATGGCATCTCCCTAGAATCTGCGAATGAGTTCTCACCTGAGTGCCGAGTTGGCCAGCGCAGCCGCGCGCCTGATCGTCGAGGAGGGCATGGAATATGGCCCAGCCAAGCGCCGTGCCGCGAAGGTGATCGGCAAGCACAGTGTTCGCCCGGTCGATCTCCCAAGCAATGACGAGGTCGAAGACGAAGTCCGTGCCTATATAGAACTCTTCTGCGCTGACACCCAGCCTGCCGAACTGAAAGCCATGCGCGAGGTTTCCATTCTGTGGATGGAGCGGCTGCAGGCCTTTCGCCCCCATCTCACCGGCGCAGTGTGGCGCGGTACCGCCACGCGCCTGAACAGCGTGCACTTGCAGCTGTTCTGCGATGACTCCAAGGAGGCCGAGTTGGCACTCATCGACAAACGCGTCGACTATGACGTCGGCAGCCTGGACGGACCACGGGGCAAGCCGATCGACGTGTTGACCGTCAGCAGCATGAGCGCCGAACTCGGTGAATCGGTGACCGTCCACCTGACCATCCTTGATCACGACGATCTGCGCGGCGCGCTCAAGCCCGATGCCCGTGGCCAGTCGGAGCGGGGCGACCTGACCGCCTTGCGCCGTCGGATGGAGGGCGTATGAACCGGCGTCAGATGCTAGCGACCGGTGCGGTAGCCGCCGTCGCTGCTGCCGGCGGCGCCGGTTGGGCTTGGTGGCGAACCCGCTCCGGCTCCGCCTTAAGCGATGCAGAACAGTCTTTGTGGACCCAGCGCTTCGACCAGCCGGCTGGCGGCGAACTCGCGATGAGCCCGTTGCGCGGCAAACCATTGGTGCTGAACTTTTGGGCGACCTGGTGTGCACCCTGTGTGAAGGAAATGCCGATGCTCGACGCCTTCCATCGCGAACACCAGGCACTGGGCTGGCAGGTGGTCGGCCTGGCGGTCGACGGACCGACACCCGTGCGCGAGTTTCTGACCAAGGTGCCGGTAGCTTTTCCTATCGGTCTGGCGGGGTTCACGGGCGTCGACTTGGCGAAATCTCTGGGCAACGAACGCGGCGGCCTCCCCTTCAGCGCCGTCTTCGACAGGCAGGGAGCTGTCGCTTTTCGGAAACTTGGGACGATCACACCCGAGGATCTGGGTGCCTGGGTAAACAAGTTGTCCTAATTTCGCTTCTTGAGCCGAACGGCGCGCAAAACGCGTAAAGTTCAGCCTTCGCTTTTGAAGTGCCTCCCGGCTCATGCAGATTCTTGTCCTTCACGGCCCCAACCTCAACCTGCTCGGTACACGCGAGCCTGGGGTCTATGGCGCCGTGACTTTGGATCAAATCAACGCAGAACTAACGAAAATCGCCGCCGAAGCAGGCTCGACGCTCACGACTTTCCAAAGCAACCACGAAGGCGCGTTGATCGATCGCGTGCAAGCGGCCCGGCACGACGGCACGGTGTTCATCGTCATCAACCCGGCAGCCTTTACACACACCAGCATTGGCCTGCGCGATGCCTTGGCCGGTGTTGCGATTCCGTTCATCGAAGTGCACCTGTCGAACGTGCATCGCCGGGAACCGTTCCGCCAACATTCCTATTTTTCAGATCTCGCCGAAGGCGTGATCGTTGGGTTGGGCGCAGATGGCTACCGTCTCGCCCTCAGCCACGCACTGACGCGTGGCGCCAAAAACCGGCCGACAAAATCGGCTTGAGCTGCGCCGGCCGCCTGAGGGCGGTGGCCGAAGCTTTCATACAAACAAACGACAGGAGTTGGAGAACACATGGACCTGCGCAAACTCAAGACGCTGATCGACCTGGTGTCTGAATCAAACATTTCCGAACTCGAGATCACCGAAGCCGACGGCAAGGTTCGCATCGTCAAGGCTGACCCGCATGCCATGGTCTCAGCGCCGCAGATGACGTATGCCGCAGCGCCCGTGGCCGTCGCTCCACCGGTTGCAGCCGCTGCCGCTCCTGCAGCCGAGGCGGCAGCTCCTGTCGAGATCGGGCACACCGTCAAGTCGCCGATGGTCGGCACCTTCTACGGCGCGGCCAGCCCCGGTGCGAAACCTTTCGTGACGGTGGGCTCCACCATCAAGGAAGGCGAGCCCATCTGCATCATCGAAGCGATGAAGATCATGAACGAGATCGAGGCCGACAAGTCGGGCACCGTGACCAAGGTTTTCTGCGAGAACGGCCAGGCCGTCGAGTTCGGACAGCCTTTGTTCATCATCGAATAAGGCTCTGCATGTTCAAGAAGATATTGATCGCGAATCGCGGGGAAATTGCCCTGCGCATTCAGCGCGCATGCCGCGAAATGGGCGTGAAGTCGGTGGTTGTCTATTCAGAAGCCGACCGCGACGCCAAGTACGTGAAGCTTGCCGACGAAGCCGTCTGCATCGGCCCGGCCGCTTCGGCGCAGAGCTACCTCAACATGCCGGCCATCATCTCGACGGCCGAGGTGACCGATGCGGAGGCTATTCACCCCGGCTACGGCTTTCTCTCGGAGAACGCCGACTTCGCTGAGCGCGTGGAGCAAAGCGGCTTCACCTTCATCGGGCCAACGCCCGAGTCGATCCGCACCATGGGTGACAAGGTCTCGGCCAAGCAGGCCATGATCAAGTCGGGCGTGCCTTGCGTGCCTGGCTCCGAAGGCGCGCTGCCCGACGACCCGAAGGAAATCATCAAGCAGGGCCGTGCAGTCGGCTACCCGGTGATCATCAAGGCTTCGGGCGGTGGCGGTGGCCGCGGCATGCGCGTTGTGCACACCGAAGCCGCGCTGATCCATGCCGTGCAGACGACGCGTGCCGAGGCCGGTGCCGCCTTCGGCAACCCGGCCGTGTACATGGAGAAGTTCCTCGAGAACCCGCGCCACGTCGAAATCCAGGTGCTGGCCGATGAGCACAAGAACGCGGTGTGGCTGGGTGAGCGCGATTGCTCTATGCAGCGCCGCCACCAGAAGATCATTGAAGAGGCACCGGCGCCAGGCAT
>Ga0307516_10005508_pt1 | contig 15105 bp, 18 predicted proteins | sample 19_EM_MG_FD_203310 | JGI IMG/M metagenome (GOLD analysis project Ga0307516, IMG submission 203310) | Populus trichocarpa ectomycorrhiza microbial communities from riparian zone in the Pacific Northwest, United States - 19_EM | ecosystem: Host-associated > Plants > Roots > Unclassified | place...
TTTGCTGATGACGGTCTGGCATACTTCCCATGGGTCCGTTTCGCCAATCTCCCAATTTTCCGGTGTTTTCCTGTAGTATTGCTCCGTGGCCTTTTCTTCTGGGACCGTGTTCGCTCTTGGTGAGCTAGGTAAGCATTTTTCGGTGCAGTGGTCCGAGTGGAATTTCACAGTATGATTCTTCCACCCTATCACCGGATCATGGAGCTTGAGCCATGGGAGTCCTAGGATGATTGGCGCATTTCCGATAGTGATGCAGTGTAGCCAGATGTCTTCCTCGTGATGATTGATTGTGAGGTCGACTTGGACATCGTGGGTTACTGGCCCGCCGGTGACCTCGCTCCCATCCACGGTCAGGACCCATCTTGGTGTCGCTTTTTGCTGTATTGGGATGCCACTTGCTTCGTCGTAAGCCTTGTCGATAAAGTTCTCGGATGCCCCGCTGTCCACTAGGGCGGTGGTGTTGTATTCGTTTCCATTGGTTCCTATGATTCGTACTTTGATTATGATCTTCTCTTCGCGGTCGTACCTGGTTGTTCGTATTCTGTAGGGTTGGTCTGGTTCTGCAACAGGTTTCTCCCTTGGGTGGCTGTTGCCTAGGCCTATTCCCAAGGACTGTCGTTGCCCACCGGTTCGGGTTCTTTCCCTGCTTCATTGTTTATGGTGTCTTCTTCGTACGTGGCTTCTGCTGCCCAGTATGGCCTTCTCCATGGGGCTCGTGCTTTCTTGGGCTGGGGGCATTCCTTCGTAAAGTGCCCCTTTTTACCGCAATTGTTGCATTCGTCCGTTTGTGGTCGTCGGGGGAACCGGGTCGGCATTCTTGCTGCGAACTTGAACTGTCGGGTAGCATCTAGGTCCATTGGGTCCCCCAGGGCGCTGACGGGTTCTTTCGTGTGGACATGGAAGCGCGCTTCTGGACTAGCCGCAGGGCGCCGACTAATGACTCCAAGGTTGCATAGGCGGCTGTCTGTTTTGATGGCCACGGTGGCGTAGTCTACCAGGACGGTGGCTGGTACTTCGCTCATGACCAGGTGCCTTTTTACTTCTGGGTGTAATCCATCTCAAAATCACGCAATACATACGTTGTCCGCGTACGGAAGATCTGCTTTGATTCGTTGGAATTCTGCCCAGTAGGTTGCTGCCGTCCGGTTTCCCTGCTGGATTTTCTGGAATTTTTCGAAGGCTATTTCCTCAGCATCTACCTGGCCGAAGGCATTCTTCATGTTAGTTTTCAGTTCTTCCCATGTTAGGTTGATTCCTCCTTCCTGGTTCAGGAAGGTTTTCACCCAGTTCCATGCCACCCCCCGGAGTAGGGAGGATGCGTATCCCATTTTTTTCTCATCGTCGTCGAATCCATTTCCCTCTGTTCTAAACTTCAGCTCGCACTGGGCCAGGAACGTTTTGAATTTTGCTTTTTCTCCTTCGAACGGTTCGGGGTCCCAGAGCTTTGGGTAACTGGTCTGCAGCGGTCTGTCGCGTGCCGCTAGGAGGACCTGCAACATTTCCGTTGTCAACAGGTGGGGTCCTTCCATCATTCTTCTGGTCTGTTCTGGTGACTCGGGGGTCTGTGGCCTGGATCTTTACTCTGGGGTTACTGGACTCGGTGCTCGCTGGTCGTCAGGGACGTCCCTAAATTCGCGCAGGTTGAGGGGGTCTGGGGACTCAACCATGTCTTTCTTGTTGCTACGTCAGGTGTCGATAGGGAGACGCAATCTAGTGTCAAGATCCTGCCTTGACTACTCCGTGCTGCTTGACAGATAACGTAGGCTTGGTTCTTCGGGGCAAGCTCGTGATCACACTTCTGGCGTACTCACACGCTGCTCGTAGTCACACCACCGGTGTACTCACGCGCCACTCGTAGTCACACTTTCGGTGTACACACGCGCCGCTCGTAGTCACATTTCCGGCGTACTCACGCGCCCCTCATAGTCACACTTCCGGTGTACTCACGTGCCGCTTGTAGTCACACTTTTGGCGTACTCATGCGCCACTCGTCATCACACTTCCAGCGTACTCACACGCCCCTCGTAGTCACACTTTTGGCGTACTCAAGCGCCGCTCGTCATCTCACGGTATCCGTCACGCCCGGTGTGGTCTCGTCGCGGTCCTCTCACATGCCTTGCGTGGGCTCGTTGTTCTCGCGGTATCCGTCACGCCTGGCGTGGTCTCGTCGCGGTCCTCTCACACGCCTTGCGTGGGCTCATTGTTCTCGCGGTATCCGTCACGCCTGGCGTGGTCTCGTCGCGATCTTCTCACATGCCTTTGCGTGGGCTCGTTGTTCTTATCGGGGTGGTGGTCGCAGTGCCGGTTCACGGGTAGAGAGAGGTAGGTCTGTGGAGAGAGATAATATATTGCATGGAGAAGAATCTCCAGACTAGCTACTGCGCCCTTCCTTTATACCTTTCCTTTCCTCTGTGGAATCACAGCTTGCCTGCAAGACTGACACAGTTCCTCCCTAGCTCATCATGACTCAATCGCCATGCCCAAGGAAAACACATGATCGTACTCGCCCGTCGCGCGGCCAACACTCTACTCGCGGCAACAGGAGAAAGGACACGTAATCAGTAACAGTAAAGGAAAGGAACACTGACGTACAACTTAATCAAGGGAAAACAATACTCATAATGAACATGGGAGAAGGACGTGCAAGCTCAATCAATGGGAGACAACAAACGTAGCAGACAGGAGAAAGGACGCGCAAGTAACATAACGGAGACGAAGGAGAGAGGTCTAGACTGGCCAGCGGTCGGGGATATCGCTACCGGAGCGATATGGTGGAGATCGGTTGAGGCCCCTAAGTACGGAGAATGACCGCGGCTGCGGCAGCGGAAACGAGGACGAGCCACAGGGCGACAAGGGTGAGAGTGGCACCGGCACCGGCACCAAGGAGCCTGTCGCGCCAGGTTCGTGACACCCGGTTCCCCACCACGGCACCCGCTACCTCACCCTTCCTCGCCGGTCGCGGGCTTGGTCCCCCGCTACTACCACCTCCTCCACCTCCTCCACCTCCTCCACCTCCTCCACCTCCACCTCACGGTTGCGCGCCAAGGCACCGGCATCGGCTTGGTTACCCGATTCCCCGCCACGGTACCCGCTACCTCACACTTCCTTGGCGGTCGCGCGTTCCGGCGTGCCCTCCCACTCAACATCATGGTTGCACGCCACGGCATCAGCATTGGCTTTGTCATCCAGTTCCCCACCACGGCACCAGCTACCTCATACTTCCTCATCGGTCGTGGGCTTGGTCCCCCACTACTACCACCTCCTCCACCTCCTCCACCTCCTCCACCTCACGGTTGCGCTCCACGGCCTTGGCATCGGTTTGGTTACCTGATTCCCAGCCACGGCACCTGCTACCTCACACTTCCTCAGCGGTCGCGGGCTTGGTCCCCCGCTACTACCACCTCCTCCACCTCCTCCACCTCATGGTTGCACGCCACGGCATCGGCATCAGCTTTGTCACCCGGTTCTCTGCCACAGCACCCGCTACCTCACACTTCCTCGGCGGTCGCGGGCTTGGTCCCCCACTACTACCACCTCCTCCACCTCCTCCACCTCCTCCACCTCTACCTCACGGTTGCGTGCCATGGCATCGGCATCGGCTTTGTCACCTGGTTCCCCGCCACGGCACCCACTACCTCATACTTCCTCGGCGGTCGCGTGGTCCGGCGTTCGCTGCGACCCCACCTCTTCAGAGGCCGCGCGCTCCTGCGTTTGCTGCCACACACCTTCTCGGCAGGTTCGCGCTCCGGCGTTGGCTGCCATACACGTTCTCAGCGGGCTCGCGCTCCGTCGTTGGCTGTTACCCCACTTACTCGGCGGGCTCGCGCTTCGGTGTTTCCTGCTTCTCCACCTCCCCAACAGCTGCCGCCTAGGCGCCGTTCAAACTTAACAATACTACTACTGATTTCAATGAATATACTCATTTCTTGTTGCTTACGTTGTGCGCGCTTTGTCTTTCGATTTCCTTGATGCGTTTACTTCTTTTGGCGGACGGAAAAGATGGGAGCCCCATAGGGGTGGTATGGTGAGGAGGAGCGCACAAAACCTGTAGTGTTAAAGCACATTAGATCGTAATCGAATATTCTCCTCAATCCCACGCCGACATTTTCACCTCAAACTTCTCTCTCCCACCATTGAACACGTCCAAATCAATCTCAAAACATTTCTAGAGAGTTCGCCTACAGCCCCATTAGCGGAAAAGTTGATTCCCTCGAGTTTGGTTTTCGACCCCCACCCTGACCCTCTCTCAGTGACCACGGACCCTACATATCTGCCCATCACCAACAAGGTCTCAGCCTCCCTCATGCTTCCCTCCAGCCACGGCCAGGGATCCAAAGACATTTCTCCAGTTCCTTCTCCTTTTGACGCTGGAGGCAGTTACGTTCGGATGTCTGCCAAGCATCCCTACGAGGACAGTGACTCCAAATTGTACTCTGAGAGCAAAGATAACACTGAAGCAGATACTATGGAGCAGATGGACTTCCAGACTACTGCTACTCAGCATGTCACCAGCACCCAGGGACTCGGTGATACCGATGACAACCGAGGTTACCTTGGAGCTGAATTACCACCTCCACTCATGGCTGAACACACAGCCCTCCATGCCGATTTCAAGATCATTACTGCCTCTGCCATGTAGCAGCTCTATCAGAGAATTATTGCCAACATCAACGCCTCCGTATCTGCAAGTGTGGCCGCTGCCTCCCTCAACATCAACAACGAGCTCCAAAACCAGTTCAGCCTGCTCAATTGTTGGATGAATCAGATGCAGCAGCAGCTCATTGCAAACCAGAGAAACATCCAGCCTCCCCCTCCAACTGTGGTGGCAGGTGCCCCGGTCAAGAAGATCCTGAAAAAGAAATTGGAGAAGAAGAGTACTGCAGAGGATACAGCTGGAATTTCCACTGCAGACAGTGCTACCTCCCACGCCTTATCAATAACCTCCCAGACCCCACCCGCCAATGCACGCAGATGGGAAACAGTACCTCCGAGAACAAAGACACCAGTGCCTAAACTCATCACGACCAAATACATGCAAACCGAACGAGAAGTGACCTGCTTCTTTGAGAATAACAACACCACCAGCACGACTATTCAGCCTGAGAAAACCTACACAGAGTGGCAGAGTCTGGCAGATATTGCCCTCTGTCACGTCAACACCACCTTTGTCGACTACAAGGATATTTTTGTACTCCCATTCATCCGCGCCTGAGTTACCATACGTGGTGCGATTATCTTCACCATAGGTAACGACCAGAACAATGTGGTCTACGAAGATTATATCTCGATCATCAAGCACGCCCTCTCTTACTTCGGAAAATGCGAAAAGGTCGAAATCGGAAAACGATTCAGACAGTTTCTATTGCATGGTGTCCCGACACACCTCTCAATACCTGAGATCTCTGACAGTATCACCACCAATTACCCGCAACTGGTACAAGGGCAGATGCTGCGCTGGTTGATACCCGCAGACCATCGCGAGCATAAAACCAACTCTACGATTGTTATGACACTGACGGGTGATGTCAAGAAGAGTGCAATTGGCTGCCAAAATCGGATCGTCTGCAATTGGGAATGCCAGTTGGACGACTACATCCCATATGGGCGCAGTACCCAATGCCACAATTGCCAGACCTACAGACACCCTGTAGCCCTCTGTCGGAATGAAGTTTGCTGTGCGGTTTGCGCCGGTCCCCACAACACTCGCAAACACCCATGCACTCTTCCCATCTGCAAGCAAGGTCCAGCTTGCACCCACCCTCTGATCCGTTGCGTGAACTGCAATGCACCACATAAGGCAAACGATCCGAACTGCCCCGAGCAAATCAAACTTCGAAATTTCAACAGAGCTACTGGTGTAGCAATCCAGGGAGACGCCCCCATGGCGGGAGTAGCTGGTTAGATGGCTCTACACACCGTCGGGTCCATACAGCTACTGAGCTGTGCGAGAGGCCAAGCGACTACGATCTCAGTATTGCAAGATTTTGCCAAAAAACCTGAAAACCTTTTCTGTCTTCTTCAAGAGCCATGGTGTAATAGATATGGACACCCACCCTTACTACCACAATTCAACACCTTTACACCAACTCCAACCAAACCCAAATACGTCACATATGTTCGACAGTTACCTGGACTGACAGCTTCAACTTTTTCACCTTCAAGGACTCATTGCTGGGCATTACGGTCACCTCCTCATGGAACGGACAAACGAATACCTTCACTCTCCTCAACCTTTACTCACCAGGACGCCAGGAGCCTGTGGCTGCACTACTCCCAACACTCACTTTGCTGGCCGATTGTCTCCTGATGGGAGATCTGAATGCACACCATCAATGGTGGCAGGGCCCTGTCCCACGAACCACACAAACGTCTTCTGCAAGCCACACCATTGCAAACTGGCTTGAAGAAAATAACTTCTACCTCCAAAATGAACCAGCAATACCCAACCACCACCCCCGAAATGGAGGAAGTCCTTCTACAATCGACCTATGTCTCTCCCATGGAGCCACAACAAAATCCATTCTTTCCCTCACTGTCAATCATGATACAACTTCCGATCACAGCAGCCTCACCATTACCTTATCCCTACCATCAGCAGTACCACCACTGCCTACCCTCCATCGATGCTGATACAAAGCCAAGTGGCAAACTTTCGACACCAGGATTCAGACTGCGAATATGGATCTTTCACAACTCCAAGGGCCAGAAGATACCCTACGAGCAATTACAAACATAATGGAGCTCATCCACCAGGCAGTTGATGCAGCAGTTCCCTTCAAGAGACCAAGGAAATCAGAGGTGCCATGGTGGAATTACAGCCTCACACTGGCTAAGCAGAGTGTCAAACGGGCCGACAGAAGAGCCAGATTGCAACCAACCGATACGAACCTCAAGGACAGTCAACATAAACGCCACAAATGGTCAACAATGGTGCGTAATGCCAAAATAGCATATCGAATCCACCAGCTCGAAGCCACGTCAACACGGACAGTGTGGAAAATGATTCAACACCACAATACACACCACAAACCAATTCCACCACTGGACGGACAGTCTGACTTCATTGGCAAGTGCGACGCACTACGAAACGCACTCTTCCCAACCGTCAACACTCAGCCACAACCGCCACTTCCAGCAAACATCGTCACTTCAAGAAAAGATCTACACCAACAAACGAGTCAAGTTACTGCTATGGAAATTCAGCTAGCCGTTATACATTTGAAGTATGGCACCTCAGTGGGACCAGACAACATCACCTACGATACCCTCCGACATTTCAATGAAGCTGCACCACATCTGCTCTCAAACCTCTTCACAGCATGTCTTGCATACGCTGTGCATCCACCAGAATGGAAAATTGCCAACTGTGTTATTGTCAAATCTGGAAAGAAGTCCTACTCAGACCTGAAGTCGTACTGCCCAATTTCACTCCTTTCATGCTTTGGGAAACTTCTGGAATCCATTGTGGTAAAGCGTCTTGCCAAAACAGCCCAAGTCTGCGGAGCAACACACCCTTCACAGATGGAAGCCCAACTGGAAAACTCAGCAATCGATGCACTCCTCCGAACAATCACTCCCATTGTGAATACGATCAGCAAGAAGAAAGCTACCAACAAAAATCCCCCTCGCCCTGCAGTCCTCACCCACGACATTGAAGGAGCATTTAACCAGGTCCATCCAGTTACCCTGTTAGAGGTTATGCAGCAACGCCGTATGCCATCATATCTCACAAATTGGGTTGCTGCATTCAACACCGATCGAAAAATTGCCTTTGGATTTGATCGACAATCTGAAGAACCTCAGCCATACTGATGTGGCCTTCCATAAGGATCACCTATCTCACCTATCCTCTTTCTTATTTACAGCAATTCGATACTCGAATAAGAAGACTACCCTGCAGATGCTGTGGATACCTCCTATGTGGATGACGTTTGTATGGTGCAAATGTCGCAGTCAATTTCAAAGGCCAACACACTCCTTGAAGAACAAACTGATCAACATCTTGAGAGAGGAGCACAACTTGGACTTACCTTCGCAACCCCATAAACGGAACTTCTTTACTGCCTGCCTCTGATCAGCAAAGACAAACGCCAAAGCCTCGCAACACACCTGCCACTTAGAATACTTGAAACCACAATTCTCACCAAACGACAAATCAAATACCTGGGGGTATTTATCGATGAATCCCTTTCTTTCTCATACCATGCTACAATAGCTGCTGCTCATGGAAACAAGATACTGAGGAGCCTGAACTTTTTATGACACCAATCACGTGGTATCCCAGCCCATATTGTCCACCAACTTGCAATGACGGTTATCCTTCCAGCCATGTTCTGGGTATCGCCAGCCTGGTGGACCGGTACTCCAACTGTAATGGCAATACTTGGAACAACTTACAATGCTGTCGCACGATGGATTACCAGAATGCCACTGAACACAAGAATTACCAACCTCATCACACTTTCTCACCTACCACCAATGGAGGCATATCTGGATTACCTATCACTACGATATACCATTTGACGTCATTTTCAGCCAACCCACCATGCACTTGGCCCTCCACGAGTGGAACCAACCACCCACAATAACCTCCCAGGGCTTCATTGTCTCTACAACCTCAGCAAACACCTTGTGCAGGACAAGCTCAAGAACCGCACAACAACGTCAACAGCGCCAGGAGTAGCGAAGACCACCTCTCCAAATCCGGATAAGACGACACAGCCACAACAACTTCATGAAGAATGGCTACACACACTCCCCACTCAAACCATCGTCATATACACCGACGGCTCCAAACTGGAAAATGGTACTGTCGGCTGTGGGTGGGCCATTTATCACTGCAGAAATCAGCAACTCCACCTCCTGGAGGACGGATGCTGCTATCTTGGCAGTAGGGCCAAAGTATGCGATGTTGTTACACCCTAAATATTACGGGTCGGACATTCGGATACGGACAGGGCAGGAAGGTATCGGAAACTCGTCGCACGGTCTTAGGACGACATACCGAGACCAGGCAACCGACAGCGTCGGGGCTCAGCTCGGGTCAACCGACTCTGCAGCACCAGGAAACCCCTGGGCCAAGTACCGGCACCGACCGGGAAAGCGCAAGCGCTGCCGCAGACGAAGACAACCTTGGTGGTCATCATAAGCAGAACAAGCGATCGGAAGGAAAACGGGAACACAAGGAGCTGCGAATCTAGATCGCGGAATAGGAGCGGGGTTGTTTCCAGAGGCACGGCCTAGAGGAACAACACCACAAGTTGGGAATCGCTGTATCGTCGCAGACGGCTCGAAGGTCCGAGGCGATACCGTTGCACCCCGTGGTCAGGAGACACAAGGGATCATGCTACCACTCGCATCCTCGTCATTGAAACCCGATTATGGCGATAAACTCTGGGCTTTGCCAGCGCACGACAGCGTGAGCGTATCCCCCACTTATCCGAGATGCTTACAACGATTATGATGCAGGGCATACGCCGCACCAAGGTGAGGGACATCGAGTTGACCGAATACTGAAGCGGAGGCTTGACTTCAAGCCGATCCGGTAGCGCTGGGTAGCCCCAGACCAAGTACCGGCTCGTGTTCAGGAAAGTGCAAATGCTGCTACAGGACCGCACCTCAGAAACAGTTCGAGAGTCTGTTGGGAGTGATATGGGGCGGAGCTATACCTTGGTGCCCATTGCGACCGAGAAGGATTAGCTGGAACGGTTGAGGGCTCGTTGCTGCCGGCTCCAGTCGAGTAACGAAATCAACCCGGCACGCAACCCAATCGCATCACCCAATCACGACGAGAGGACTTAAGGAGAGGCATCTCCTCTGGCCACTCTCGGGAAGATAAGGGAAAAGCACTACTGTCTGACCCAATCGAGAGTTATCCTCTTTACGCTGATGAAATCTAGTGCCAAGGTGAAGAGTTTTCACGTCGCAGTGTGGGGTAGTTCCCCGCAGGACGTGACTTTGCCCGGCCGGATACTTATACGACGACCCGCCGATGAGCAGTTATCATCGAAACGATCGTCGGAATCATCATCGAAACGATCCTCGGAATCATCATCGAAACGATCTTCGGAATCATCATCGAAACGATCATCGGAATCATCATCGAAACGATCATCGGAATCATCAGCGGAACCATGAACCACAGAACGGTTAATCATCACTGGACCACCTACTGGTCACGAAGACATCGAGTCAACGACCATCCCCCTACGAGCGATCCTACGAGCGATCCAACGAGCGATCCTACGAGTGATCCTACGAGCGATCCTAGGAGCGATCCTACGATCACTCCTACAAGCGCCACAAGTGAGACGACGGTTGATCGGGAAGGAGAGGGGAGGATACGTAAGGGGCTCAAGAGTCTAGGCGGGAGATAGGAAGGGTCTGATGGGCAACACGTCGGTCGGCACAGATAGGACCCCCGTTGAGGGTATAATCCCCGAGGCTGTAGCCAAAGGCTGACGTGGGGTCGTGACTTGAACCCAGCTATAAGCTGAGGGAATGGCGCGGTCCGTGATACCATTGGGCGGATCCTATTGTCAGACCAACCAGGACGAGTAGCTTTGGGCTCCGGCCCGCACCCAGAAGGGTCTGGTGTGTGAGCATATTCCTTACCTTATCTTACCAGTGAGGCAGTTGTCGAGCGAGCCGTTTGGCAGTCGCCGAAGTGTCAGACGATCCGCTGAACCGAAACAATATACGCAAGCCGTCTGGCATGCCACCGGGCATGCGTTGCACTATCCGCCGAAGCGCAGATACGCGGAAGCACGGCGAGTGAGACAACAGTGGATCAGGAAGGAGACGGAAGGATACGTGAGGGGCTCGAGAGTCTAGGCGGGAGATAGAAAGGGTCTGATGGGCAACACGTCGGTCGGCACGGATAGGGCCCCCGTTGAGGGTATAATTCCCGAGGCCGTAGCCAAGGGCTGACGTGGGGTCGTGACTTGAACCCAGCTATAAGCTGAGGCAATGGCGCGGTCCGTGATACCATTGGGCGGATCCTATTGTCAGACCGACCAGGACGAGTAGCTTTGGGCTCCGGCCCACACCCAGGAGGGTCTGGTGTGTGAGCATATTCCTTACCTTATCTTACCTGTGAGGCAGTTGTCAAGCGAGCCGTTTGGCAGTCGCCGAAGTGTCAGACGATCCGCTGAACCGAAACGATATACGCAAGTCATCTGGCACGCCGCCGGGCATGTGTCACACCATCCGCCGAAGCGCAGATACGCCTAAGCATGGCGAGTGAGACAACAGTGGATCGGGAAGGAGACGGAAGGATACATGAGGGGCTCGAGAGTCTAGGCGGGAGATAGGAAGGGTCTGATGGGCAACACGTCGGTCGGCACAGATAGGACCCCTGTTGAGGGTATAATCCCCGAGGCCGTAGCCAAGGGCTGACGTGGTGTCATGACTTGAACCCAGCTATAAGCTGAGGGAATGGTGCAGTCCGTGATACCATTGGGCGGATCCTATTATCAGACCGACCAGGACGAGTAGCTTCGGGCTCCGGCCTGCAACCAGGAGGGTCTGGTGTGTGAGCGTATTCCTTATCTTATCTTACCCGTGAGGCAGTTGTCACGCGAGCTGTTTGGCATCCGCCGAAGCACCGCGAGCGAGCCGCCGGGCAAGACGCCAGGCTCATCTCATCGAACCACCCGCCGAAGCGACACACAAGTGACCTGGCGGGCAAGCCGCCGGGCCCGCCTCGAACCACCCGCCGAAGCGACACGAGCGAGCCGTCGGGCAAGATGCTGGGCCTGCCTCAAACCATCCGCCAAAGCGATATACGAGCGAGCCGTCGGGCAAGATGCCGGACCCATCTCAATCCGAACATTCCGCTGAAGCGCCACGAGCGAGCCGTCGGGCAATACACCGGGCCCGTCTCGATCTGAAGCATCTGCCGAAGTGATACACGAGCGATCCGTTGAGCAAGCCGTTGCCGTGGAGCTGCGTACGATCCGGCACTGAAGCCGCAGCCAGCGGGCGCCGCAGATATCGAACTGAACCCCTTAGATTATTCGTTGTGAATCCCCTAAAGGTGGACGAACTTGGAAGGAGGGTCATTGGGGAAGTTATTCTTGTATAATAATTGAATGCCGGCGAAGACCGCGCACGCTCCATCTCCTTCGTGACTACAGAGAAACCTGACTAGTTCGATATTACCGTCACCCCGACATTGACCAGACGTCCCAGTGTCACAGATGTCGAACTCCATGCAGTACAAGAAGCCATCACTGTAGTCCTCACTACCACAGCTTCAGGCACCTTAATTTTCATCTGTATCGACAATCAGGCTGCTGCCAACATCCTCCAATTCGACAAATCTAACCATGAATATGCATGGCATACCCTCGAGGCCATTGACAACCTCCAGTGACTTGGTTGGCACATCTCCACTGTTTGGTGCCCTTCCCACTGCAATATTCGCGGCAATGAGAGGGCCAACAGTCTTGCCAAAACAGGGGCATCCTCCGCAGTCCCCTGCCGTTTCGTACTTACCAGCAAGGCCTGGCTTCTCTCCCAGGCAAGGAAGTCATTTCTCAAGCGATAGAAGCAAGAGCTCCCGCTTGCCAATCTTTCTTTCAAATTCCCTACCCACCTACACGTCATCGACTGGGCAGACACCCGTGCAATATGGAGGGTGTTTCGCAACAGATCGCCTACAGACTCAACGCCCAATATCCCAACAGACCTGTGCACATGTGGCCTCGACTTCAATACCTCACACCACCTTTTACGTGACTGTCCACTGCTTGAGGTGCAGCGAACAAAGCTCCTCCAGTCCACCACCGGCGACATCCACACGCTAAGCTACATCACAGCGCCCCAGAATAGCCTGGCAATCTGACACTTCCTCCAGGCAACAGGCCTGATACACACCCCACATCTCTGCATGGACAAACACCACGACCCTGCCAATGGTCTCGACAACAGCGACTCAGACTCACCGGAGCCAGACTTCGGTACTTTCGAACCTTAACCATGTCATGACAACTGGAGAAGTAGGGGTGATGGCAAGCCCCTCCCCTCCCCAGTGTGGTGCTACGTTTCCTTGCTTCGCTTGCTTGCTTACTGCTTTCTTGTGCAAAATTTCTGTTACACCCAGTGCGCTGGTGACACCCCAAGACATGCAATTAGTATGATTAGCCAGACTCAATCTGAGGATTGAGGCCGAGTGAGATTTCATAAGTGAAAGTCACGGGCTGGGGCGAGCTCTGAAAGAGAGGAGTATTACCGACCCAACAGCAGCCAGGTGGTAACTCAAGGTTACCAATGGGAAAGGGGATGAGTGGCAGCCTCAGGCGAGGGTCTGGTCACATCCCTAGGAGGTGTCAAGGTTATCCTCCACGAGACCCATACTAAAAGCTACTAGTTGCCGTATACCAGCAAAAATGTCAACTTTTTCTGGGTACAATATAACTCACGAGCAGTCGTGCAGGACACACGAGGCAGAACGGATCCGGTGGGTATATGAGGGGAGCCAGACCATCTGTCAGTTGTTTGAAGAAGATCAGACCTTAACTTGTCAAGTTACAGAGACATATTCTTCAGTTAACGGCAATTGCTGCGGCACTTGTACCAACGTCACCAGACATTCCTGGAAGCATCTAGACTCATAGATTGCGACCCCGAGTGCACCTGAGAAGCATTTAGCCAGTAAGGGCTGCAGGCAGGAGCACAAGGGTGACGACGCCTACAAGGGGGTGCAAACGAAGATTGTTTGCAAGCACCCAGATCGAAGATCTTCTGGGTCCATACCTATCAATCAGTGCCACGTCCCAATCAACCCTATCTCCCTCGGACGAGGAGAGACACTGCTGCATAATACTGAGGTATTGCGCTTCCCGAGTCAGCCCGAGGGCAGACGGCCAAAGAGTTGGCGTGACATTTAAAGAGCGCCAGTTTCCTACGTAGAGGGGCATCAGCAACAATCAGTCGGAAGTTGAGCCTTAACAATATTACATTGTTTGTGGGATGAACTCTCTAGTGATATTTCGAATGCGAATCTCTTAGCGAATTTTCCCAACCGCTCCCGTGCGAATCCTTCGGAACTACACGGTCGCTCCGCTGCCATCATACAAGTGTTGCCCACTCAAGGGTGATAGACTGTTGGTGACCACCTGGGCAACTGTGATGTTGGTGAAACACCCGAGTGTTACATTTACGCCATACTTACTTAATCCGGCAGTCACTCGAATCATGTAACAGATAGTAACGTAGTAGCGCAGGAAGTGAACCAGACCTAGAAGTGAATCAGAGCACGCTGATTCACTGGCCCAACCTCTTGCAGATGGACCCCTGTTGCCTCACCGACAGGGCACTCTGTAGATACTTCACAATTACTCAACTACCACAGGTGAAATCGCGAGAATTGTTTTCTATACTCTGTAACACTTCCGATGCCTATTGCAAGCAAGATTTCCACTTGGTGGTGATACCACAACCAGCACCGCAGCTGCAGTCTTCAGATAGCCCTCACATTTTTATTTCGAGACAGTTCCCCATTGCTAAAAATGCCAGAAAGTCATGAACCATAGGTACAGTAGCAAAAAGTGGAGGTTTATTGATACCGGAAAAATGCAGGCGGACTGCCGGGTCAGTCAAAATGCAGCAGTTTATGAGAATACCTAGTTAACCTGGTCTTTTTGGAATGACTTATTTTTCAGATCATAGTATTTAAGATCAATACCAATTTAGGATACTGCTGTGGTTACTACAAGAGCTGGGAAATACCAAAGTTCTACTGCAGGAAACAAAATACTTGGTGTTTATAATACGCGAGGACTACGAGAAAAATACAGAAGTGTTGAAACCACGCTGTTTCTACAATTGGTAAAGAGATAGAATCAAGCAGTTTGTGAATTACAGTGGATCAAGACTTCAGTATCTCAACAGTATTCTTACCTCTTTATGCAGTATACGTACTCTCTATTATTTGGTAGCCCAACTATTGTCCTGCTATCTGAAGGAGTGTGCTACAGTGATTGTAAGAGGTATTCACCAAAAATACTGTAGGCCAATGGAGGGACTACGATGGAGCTGCCGAATATAATAGACTACTGCATAACGTAGCTTACGTATAATCAGGATGTCAGTAAAAAACAG
>Ga0307516_10005509_pt1 | contig 15104 bp, 2 predicted proteins | sample 19_EM_MG_FD_203310 | JGI IMG/M metagenome (GOLD analysis project Ga0307516, IMG submission 203310) | Populus trichocarpa ectomycorrhiza microbial communities from riparian zone in the Pacific Northwest, United States - 19_EM | ecosystem: Host-associated > Plants > Roots > Unclassified | place...
AGGTGTCGCCGCGCAACTGGTGCTCGAAGACCGCGTGCCGGATTGGCTCGGAGGCGAGCACGCGGTCCGGCGGCAGCTCCGGCGCGGGATGGGCCGAGGCGCTGAGGTTCGCGCTCCACACCCGGGCGTCGTGGTTGGCGATGCGCGCGCAATGCAGCACGCCGAACCACGTGTCGTCGAGGGACCGCTGCGCGATCACCGCGCCGAGGTCGATCTCCGGCCGGTCGGCGAGCGCCGTGAGCTCCCGGTCGAAGCGTCCCAGCGCGCCCATGAACTCGGCGAAGGCGGGGGTCGCGTCCACGGTCCATCGCGGCGCCTCGGCGTCCCAGCCTCCGCTGACGCGGCGCGCCGCTAGGCTCAGCCGGACCAGGACGCGATGGAAGCCACGCACCCAGTGAAGTTCGGTCGCCGCCGCGGCGACCTCGCCGTCGCGGATGTGCACGGCGGCGCGGTCGAGGAGCTGGACCAGGTTGTGCAGGCCGATCTCCACCGACTGGTAGAGGCCGGTCAGCAGCGCCTCCGTGGTGCCCGGGGCGGCCACCATAGCCGCCCGGGCCGCGTCGATGGAGCCGAGGCTCTGCAGGACGTGGTAGTCCTCGGCGATCACACCGCGGTGATTCTCCATCGGCGCACGCTGCTCGAGTCGCTTCGCGGGCACGGCGCTCACCTCGCCGCCTGACTCGGCCGGTCCGGCGTGCCGCGGTCCGCGTCCTCGTCCATCGCCTTGATCAGGCTCTTCGGGCGCATGTCGGTCCAGTTCTCGTCGATGTAGCGCAGGGCGTCGGCGCGCTCGGCGTCGCTGAGCACCGTGTCCCAGCCGGCCGGGACGTCGGCGAAGGCCGGCCACAATGAGTGCTGGCCCTCGTCGTTGACGAGAACGAGATACCGGCCGTTCGGATCTTCAAAGGGATTGCTCACGTCGATCATTTCCCCTCGTGGGTCGACTGCGTGGACTTGCTGGCCGAACTTGCGTAGGCCGCACCGAGTTCCTCGTCCAAGGTGGGCCCGAACTGCGCGAGAGCCTGCGGCTGGAGCATGCGTGCGTGGGTGCTCTCGACGGTGTGGAACGTGATGTCGCCGGAGGTGTACCGGTCCCACGCCTCCCGGGTCAGCGGGGCGCGGGCGGGATTGGACGACTCGGGCAGGTCGTCGAAGATGGTCGAGGCGAACACCAGGATGTTCGACGACACCTTCTCGTGCGTGTACTCCGAGCCCAGCCGGACACAGTTGTTCATGATCCGCCGGGACGCGTCGAACAGGCCTTCGTCGGCGATGGCCAGCCCGGCCTGCTCCGACCGGAGCAGCGTCACGAACTGCTCGTACGTCAGGTCGGTGTCCACCTCCTCGCCGCCGTAGGCCTTCAGCACCTCGGCGTAGATCTTGGAAGATTCCATGGAGGTGACCTCCTCGACCACCTCCTCGTCGATCGACGGCGACGGGAACGCGTCGACCATCACCAGCAGGGCGACCGCATGGCCCTGCCGTTCCAGGCGGGCGGTGACGGCGTGCGCGACGATGCCGCCGTACGACCAGCCGAGGAGGTAGTACGGCCCCTCGGGCTGGATCGAGACGATCTGTTCCGCGTAGTCGTCGGCCATCTCCTCCAGCGACTCCGGCAGCGGCTCGTCCCCGCCCAGCCCCCGCGCCTGGATCCCGTAGACCGGCAGCTCCGGGCTCAGGTACTTGAGAAGCCCCGCGTACGACCAGCTCATGCCGCCGCTCGGGTGGACGCAGAACAGCGGCGCCCGGGTGCCGCTCCGGCGCAGCGGCATCACCACGCCGCTGACGCTCTGCTGGTCGTCCATGTTGAGCCGCGCGGCGAGCCCGGCCACCGTCGGGGTCTCGAAGATGGCCCGGATCGGCAGTTGCACCCCCAGGACCGCGCGGATGCGGCTGATCAGCCGGGCCCCGAGGAGCGAGTGGCCGCCCATCTCGAAGAAGCCGTCGTCGACGCCGACGGCCGGCACGCCGAGCGCCTCGGCGAACAGCTCGCACAGGACCTCTTCCTGAGGTGTACGCGCCGCGCGCCCGTGCTGGGAGACCTCGTTGTCCGGAGCTGGCAGCGCGGCCCGGTCGAGTTTTCCGTTCACGGTGAGCGGCAGCTCGTCCAGCACCACCACCGCGCCCGGCACCATGTGCTCCGGCAGCCACGCCGCGACGTGCCGGCGCACCTCGGCCGGGTCGGCCGTCCTCCCGGCCACCGGGACCACATAGCCCACCAGCCGCCGGTCGCCACCGCCGTCCGCGCGGGCCACCACGGCGGCCCGGGCCACGGCCGGGTGCCCCGCCAGCACGGCCTCGACCTCGCCGGGCTCGACCCGGAACCCCCGGATCTTGACCTGCTCGTCGGCGCGGCCCAGGAACTCCAGCAGGCCGTCCCGGTTCCACCGGACGACGTCGCCGGTGCGGTACATCCTCGCCCCCGGCGATCCCCACGGGTCGGCGACGAACCGTTCGGCGGTGAGCCCGGGCCGTTGCGCGTAGCCGCGCGCCAGGCCCGTGCCGGCGATGTAAAGCTCACCGGCGGTGCCGGGCGGCATCAGGTCCAGGCGCGCGTCCAGGACGTAGACCCGATCGTTCGCGATCGGCCGCCCGATCGGCACGACCTGCGGCCAGTCCGCGGCCTCGCCGTCCAGCGACCAAGCCGTCGCCATGTGCGTCTCCGCCGGCCCGTAGACGTTGTGCGCGCGCCGGTCCGGGCGGCCGCCGTAGAACTTGCGGAACTCGGGGCCGATCCGGAACTCCTGGCCGCCCTGCAGGATGTCCGTCAGGGACGGCAGGGCGCTGCCGGCGTCGCCCGCGGCCTGCATGATCGCCTCGATCGGCAGGAGCGGGCCGTAGATCTCATTCACCCGGTGGCGATCGACCCAGGCGACCAGGGCGTCGGGATCCTTGCGTGCCTCGTCGGTGGGCACGACGAGGCACTTGCCGTGGACGAGGGTGGCCAGGATCTCCTGGACGGAGTAGTCGAAGCTGATCGCCGTCAACTGGGCCGTCCTCGACCCGGGCTCGCTCGGCAGATGGCCGCCGTGCCAGGTCAGCAGGTTGATCAGGCCGTCTGAGGGCATCAGCACGCCCTTGGGCCGGCCGGTGGAGCCGGAGGTGAAGGTGAGGTAGGCCGGGTTCTGCCCGCGCAGCGGGTGCGTCCGGTCGGCGTCGGCCGGGTTGTCCGCCGGCTGCCGTTCGAGCTCCGCCATGACCGCCGGGTCGTACGGGTCCAGCAGCGGGCCCGGGATCCGGCCGGCCAGATCGCCGGTCGCCACCACGGCCACCGGCCCGGCGCCGGCCAGCATCGAGACGATGCGCTCGACCGGATGCTCCGGGTCCATCGTGAGGTACGCCGCTCCGGTCTTGAGCACGGCCGTGATCGCCACGATCAGCTCGGCCGACCGGGGCAGGACCACCGCGACCACCCGCTCGGGTCCCGCGCCCCGGCCGATCAGCATCCGGGCCAGCCGGTTCGCCCGCGCGTTCAGCTCGGCGTAGGTGAGCGACTCGTCCTCGTAGATCACCGCCTCGGCGCCGGGCGTCCGCCTCACCTGCGCTTCGAAGAGCTCCGGCACGGTCAGTGGCGGCAGGTGCGCCGGGTCGCCGCTGCCGTCAGAGAGCAACCGCGAACGCTCGTCGTCCGTGACGATGTCGATCTCGCTCAGGCGCCGGCCCGGCTCCGCCGTCGCCGCCCGCAGAAGGCGCGTCCACCGGCTCAGCAGCGCGTCGATCGTGCCGGGATCGAACAGGTCGGTGGAGTACTCCACCAGGCCGGTGATGCCGTCGGGACGGCCGTCCGCGGTGTGCGACTCGACCAGGCTGAAGAACAGGTCGAAGCGCGAGGTGCCGGTGCCGACGAACTCGGGCCGCACCTCGAGGCCGTCCAGGCCGGCCCGGGCGACCGGGACGTTGTGCAGCGTGAGCATCACCTGGAAGAGCGGATGGTGTGCCGCGGTGCGCTGCGGATTGAGCTGCTCGACCAGGTGCTCGAACGGGATGTCCTGGTTGGCGTAGGCGGCCAGGCCGGTCTCCCGGACACGCGCGACGAGATCGCCGAACGCCGGGTCGTTCGAGGTGTCCGTCCGCAGCACGATCGTGTTGACGAAGAAGCCGACCAGATCGTCCAGCGCCTCGTCGGTGCGCCCGGCGATGCCGCTGCCCAGGGGGATGTCCTCGCCGGCGCCGAGCCGGGTCAGCAGGGCCGCCGTGCCGGCCTGCAGCACCATGAACACCGTCGCGCCCGTCCGCCGGGCGAGCTCGGTGATCTGCCCGTGCAGCTCTGCGTCGAGCCGGAACCGCAGGTGGTCACCGCGGTAGGTGGCGACCCGCGGCCGGGGCCGGTCGGTGGGCAGCGTCAGCTGTTCGGGCAGGCCGGCCAGTTGCCGGGTCCAGTAGCCCACCTGCCGGGCGAACAGGCCGTCCGGGTCATGCTCGCCGCCCAGCAGGTCGCGCTGCCAGAGCGTGTAGTCGGCGTACTGCACCGTCAACGGTGTCCACTGTGGCGGCTCGCCGTGACGCCGGGCCCGGTAGGCGGTCATCAGGTCGCGTGCCAGCGGGCCCATCGACCAGCCGTCGCAGGCGATGTGATGCAGCAGCACCAGCACCACGCACTCGTCCGGAGCGGTCACGAACACCCAGCCCCGGACCGGCAGCTCCGCCGCCAGGTCGAACCCGTACCGCGCCGCGCCGGACAGCGATTCACTCAGCTCGTCCTCGCCGGCGTGGACGACGTCCCACCGAACCTCGGCGTCGCGGGCGTCGATCACCTGCTGGTACGACGTGCCGTTCGCGTCCGGGTAGACCGTGCGCAGCACCTCGTGGCGGGCGACGACGTCGTGGAGCGCCAGCCGCAGCGCGTCCACGTCCACCGGCCCGGACAGCCGCAGCGCCAGCGGGATGTTGTACGTCGCCGACCGGCCTTCCAGCTCATGGAGGAACCACAGCCGCTGCTGCGCGAACGACAGCGGCACCACCTCGGGCCGGGACCGCGCCCGCAACACCGGCCGCGCCTCCACCGACGCGGCCATCAGCTGCCGCGCCAGCCCCGCGACCGTCGGTTCGGCGAAGACCGCCCGGATCGGGAGCTCCACGCCCAGCACCGTCCGGATCCGGCTCACCAACCGGGTCGCCAGCAGGGAGTGCCCGCCCAGGTCGAAGAAGCTGTCCGCCACACCCACCCGGGCGACGCCCAGCACCTCGGCGAAGAGGCCGCACAGGACCTCCTCGTGGACCGTCCGAGGGGCACGGCCGGCCGGCACCGCGAACTCCGGCACCGGCAACGCCGCCCGGTCAAGCTTGCCGTTCACGGTCAGCGGCAGGGCGCCCAGCACCATCACGGCGGCCGGGACCATGTACTCCGGCAGCCGCTCGCGCGCATAGGCCCGCAGTGTCCCGGCCAGCTCGCCGGTTCCCCGCAGGCCGGCCGGATCGTTGACCAGTGCCCGGCCGCTCTCCGGCCCGGCGCCGGCGAACCCGCCGGAGACCACAGTCGCGCCCGTCGGCGCCGGGAACAGCACCGCGTCGAAACACTCCATGGAGCCGGGCGACCACGTCACCACCGCACCGCACCCGCGCCCGGCTGCCCACCGCAGCACCTCCTGCGGATCGAGTTCGGCGCCGCCGGCCGGAGGCGCCATCGACAACGACCGTGCGACGGCCAGATCACCGGCCATCCGGGCGTTAGGGATGGCGGTCACCCGCACGGGCGTACCGGGGTCGAGCCTGTCCAGGTCGTCGAGGTCGCGTCCCCACACCAGCCGCTCGGCGCCGTCCAGCGCCACGGCGTCCACCGGGTTCTTGTGCAGCACGACCTCGTACCGGTAGCGGGTCAGCTCGTTGTGCGACCCGCCCGCCTTCAGGCGGATGTCCACGCCGCCGGCCAGGCCGTCGCGCGCGGCCAGCACCGTGAAGAACTCCGGATCGACCACCAGCTCCTTCTCCGTCAGCACGGCGTGCTCGACGGCGGCGCGCACCACCGAGGGCGGGGCGCCGGGCCGGGCTGCCCGTTCCACCACCGCGCTCAGCAACCGCAGCGATCCGGGATGGCGTACGTCGCCCACCACCACGCGACCGCCCGGCGCCAGCAATTCCAGCGCCCGGGACAGCACCCGCGCCAGGTAGTCGCCGTCCGGGAAGTACTGCACCACCGAGTTCAGGACCACCGTGTCGAAGAAACCCTCCGGCATCTCGGAGAAGTCGTCGGCCGGCTGGCAGCGCAGCTCCACCAGCGGTCCCAGCCCCGCCCGCCGCACCTGGCCGCGAAGGCGCTCGATCACCACCGAGGACAGGTCGGTGCCCAGATAGCTCTCGCACGCCGGCGCTATCCGGGACAGCAGCAGACCCGCCCCCACGCCGATCTCGAGCACGCGCCGGGGGCGGAGCGCGAGGATCCGGTCCACCGCGGCGTCGCGCCACTCGCGCATCTCCGGCACCGGGATGGGCTGTCCGGTGTAGACGGAGTTCCAGCCGGTGAAGTCCTCGCCCAGGGCCACGTCGTCCGGCCGGGCGTACACCGAGTCGTACAGGTCGCGCCACTCCGCCACCTGCTCGGCCGCGCCCGTGCCCGAGTCGTCCGCGGCGGGCACCACGTAGCCCACCAGCCGCTTGTCCCCTGGGGTGTCCTCGCGGACCACCACGGCGGCCTGCGCGACCCGGGGATGCTGACCGAGCACCACCTCGACCTCGCCCGGCTCCACCCGGAAGCCGCGAACCTTCACCTGTTCGTCGACCCGGCCGGCGAATTCGAGCTCGCCGTCGCGACCCCACCGGGCCACGTCGCCCGTGCGGTACATGCGCGACCCCGCCGGCCCCCACGGATCGGCGACGAACCGCTCACCCGTCAGACCCGGCCGGCCCGCGTAGCCGCGTGCCAGGCCCGCCCCGGCCACGTACAGCTCGCCCATGACCCCGGAGGGCACCAGGTTCAGGCTGTTGTCGAGCACGTAGACGCGCGTGTCGCGCACCGGCCGGCCGATCGGCGCCGCGTCGCCGCGGAAGGGGTTGCTCACGGTGGCGCTGGCGGTGCTCTCGGTCGGCCCGTACGCGTTGACCATGCGGCGGCCGGGCGCCCACCACGCCACCAGCTCCGGTGAGCACGCCTCCCCGCACACGGCCAGCATCTCCAGCCCTGGCGAGCTCCCGGCGAAGTGCTCGGGCACGGTCGCCAGCGCCGACGGCACCACGAGCGCGTGGGTCACCGCCGTCAGCTCACGCCCGAGTTCCTCGCCCAGCAGGCGGTCGGCCTCCGGCACGACCAGCGTCGCGCCGGACGGGAACGCCAGCACGAGCTCCCAGACGAACGCGTCGAACCCCACCGACGAGAACTGCAGCACCCGGCTGCCGGGGCCCACGCCACACCGCTCCACGAGCGTGGCGGCCAGGCTGGGCAGGCCCGAGTGGGTGACCGCGACGCCCTTCGGCACCCCGGTGGAGCCGGACGTGTAGGTGAGGTACGCGACGTTCGACGCCGCCACCGGCACCGGCGGGGCGGTCTCGGGCTGGTCGCCGAAATCCTGCTCCAGCGTCTCGGCCCGGAGTACCAGCACCGGCGCCGCGTCCGCGAGGATGAAGTCGACGCGCTCGGGCGGGTTATCGACGTCGATGGGCAGGTAGGCCGCGCCCGCCTTGCCGGCCGCCAGGATCGCCACCACGAGCTCCAGCGAGCGGGGCAGCGCCAGGCCCACCAGGCGCTCCGGTCCGGCGCCCTGCCCGATCAGCCAGTGCGCCAGGCGGTTGGCCCAGGCGTCGAGCTCGCCGTAGGTCACCTCCCGGTCCGGTGCGGCCACCGCCACCGCGTCCGGGGCGCGCTCGGCCTGGACCTCGAACATGTCCGCCAGGGTCACGGCAGTCACGAAGAAACCTCCTCGGTCACGACCTTCGCGGGAGCGTCCGCCGCACCCCAGGCCAGCAGTTGAGTGCGTTCGCGTTCGGTCAGCAGGTCGGCCTGGCCGATGCGCTGGTCCGGGTCCGTCACGAGGGACCTCAGGAGTCGTCGCCAGCGGTCCGCCAGCGCCTCGGCGGTGTCCGGGTCGAACAGGTCGGTGGAGTACTCGAGCATTCCGGCGATGCCGTCCGGCCGACCGGCGCCGTCGAGCCGCTCGGCCAGGCTGAGGAACAAGTCAAACCGGGAGCGCCCGGTGCTGACGAATTCCCACCGCACGGTGAGCCCCGGCAGGTCGAGCTCGGCCGAGCGGTTGTTCTGCAGGACGATGGCGACCTGGAAGAGCGGGTGGTGGGTGGCGGAGCGCTCCGGGTTGACCGCCTCGACCAGATGCTCGAACGGCACGTCCTGGTGCGCGTAGGCGGCGAGGCTCGTGTCGCGGATCCGCAGGAGCAGGTCGGTGAAGGACGGGTCGCCGGAGGTGTCGGCGCGCAGCACGAGCGTGTTGACGAAGAAGCCCACCAGGTCGTCGAGTGCCTCGTCGGTGCGGCCGGCTACGCCCGACCCGAGCGGGATGTCGGTGCCGGCGCCCAGCCGGGTCAGCAGCGCCGCGAGCCCCGCCTGCAGCACCATGAAGACCGTCACCCGCAGCCGCCGCGAGAGGTCGGCGATCCGCCCATGAAGGTCGGCGTCCAGCTCGAAAAGCAGATGCCCACCCCGGTACGAGGCCACCGTGGGCCGGGTGCGGTCGGCTGGCAGGACTGTCTCGTCCGGCAGCCCCTCGAGCTGATCGGTCCAGTAGGCGACCTGCCGGGAGAGCACGCTCGCCGGGTCGTCCTCGCCGCCCAGCAGCTCGCGCTGCCAGAGCGTGTAGTCGGCGTACTGCACCGGAAGCGCCGGCCAACGAGGCTCTTCGTGCCGACGGCGCGCGTCGTACGCCGTCATCAGATCCGTGACCAGCGGGCGCATCGACCAGCCGTCACCGGCGATGTGGTGCAGCAGAACCAGCAGTACGCACTCGCCGGGCCCGGTCTCGAACACCCGGGCCCGGATCGGCAACTCCGTCGCCAGGTCGAAGCCGTGGCCGGCCGCGGCCCTGAGGGCGGCGTCCACCTCCTCGCCGGCCACCCGGCGGACCTCCCAGTCGATGTGGACCGCGTCCGGATCGAGCACACGCTGGTACGGCTGCCCGTCCACGTCCGGATACACCGTGCGCAGCGCCTCGTGCCGCAGCACCACGTCGCGCAACGCCGACCGGAGCGCGTCCAGGCTGATCCGCCCGGACAGCCGCAACACCAACGGCACGTTGTACGTGGCCGACGGCCCTTCCAGCTTGTGCAGGAACCACAACCGCTGCTGCGCGAACGACAACGGCATCGTCCCCGGCCGGGGCTGCCGTACCAGCGTCGGCCGGGCCCGCGCGGCGCTGTCGACGTGCCGGGCCAGCCCGGCCACCGTGGGATCGTCGAACACCGACCGGATCGACAACTCCACGCCCAGCTCCGACCGGATCCGGCTCACCAGCCGGGTGGCCAGCAGCGAGTGCCCGCCCAGCGCGAAGAACCCGTCGTCGACGCCGACCGTGGAGACGCCCAGCACGTCGGCGAACAACCCGCAGAGGATCTCCTCCTGCGGCGTGCGCGGCGCCCGGCGCTTGGCGGTGGCGCCGTAGTCGGGCGCCGGCAGCGCGGCCCGGTCGAGCTTGCCGTTCACGGTCAACGGCAACCGGTCGAGGATCACGAACGCGGCGGGGATCATGTAGTCCGGCAGCCGCCGGACGGCGAAGTCCCACAACCCGGCCGGTTGCGTCCCGCCGGCACCGACCAGGTAGCCCACCAGCCGCCGGTCGCCCTGCCGGTCCTCCCTGGCCACCACCGCGACCTGGGCCACCTCCGGGTGCTGGGCCAGCACGGCCTCGACCTCGCCGGGCTCCACCCGGAACCCGCGGATCTTGATCTGCTGGTCGAACCGGCCGATGAACTCGAGCCGGTCGTCGCTGTTCCACCGCACGGCGTCACCCGTGCGATACATCCTCGACCCCGGCGGACCCCACGGGTCGGCGACGAATCGCTCCGCGGTCAGGGCGCCCCGGTGCAGGAAGCCGCGTGCCACCCCGGCCCCGGCCACGTACAGCTCGCCGGCCACGCCTTGCGGGACCATGCCGAGCGCGTCGTCCAGGACGTAGACCCGCATGTTGTCCATGGGGGTGCCGATCGGGATCGTCCGGTCGGCCGCGATCGCGTCCACCACGTGGTGGGTGGAGAACACCGTCGCCTCCGCCGGGCCGTACCCGTTGACGATCCGCAGGCCCGGATGCGCCGCCCGCACCTGCCCGGCGGCGGCCGGGGAGACCACGTCGCCGCCGGTCCACACCTGCCGGACATCGGCCAAGGCGTGCACGTGGTGCTCCGCCACCATCGCGAAGACGCCGGCGGTCAGCCACAGCACGCTGATCCGCTCGTCGGCGATCGCGCCGACGAGGGCGTCGATGTCGGAGTCGCTGGACCGGCGAAGCACGACGGTGTCGCCGCGCAGGACCGGCACGCACATCTCGAAGGTCAGCGCGTCGAACACCGGCGGCGAGTGCCACAACATCCGCTGCCGCCCCGGCGTCCAGCACCGGTCCGCCACCAGGGAGACCAGATCCGCGTGGGTCAGCACCACGGCCTTGGGGACACCGGTGGATCCGGACGTGTACATCACGCAGCATGCGTTCAACGGGTGCAGCCGGACGGGCGGAGCGGTGTCCGGGTACCGGCTGAAGTCACCCGCCAGCGCCTCGGCGTCCAGCACCAGCACCGGTTTCGCCTCCGCCAGCATGAACTCCAGCCGGCTCGCGGGCTGATCCGGATCGATCGGCACGTACGCCCCGCCGGCCTTGCCGACCGCGACGACGCCCACGGCGAGCTCCACCGATCGCGGCAGGGCCAGGCCGACCACCCGCTCGGGTCCCACGCCCCGTTCGATCAGCCAGTGCGCGACCTGATTGGCCCGGGCGTCCAGGTCGCGGTAGGTGAGCCGGGTGTCGCCGTCGGCGATCGCCACCGCGCCCAGGTCGCGAGCCACCTGGCCGGCGAAGAGCGCCGGCACGGTCGTGCCGGGCAGGTCGAAGGTCGCGCCGGTCCCGGCGCCGAGCAACCGCGCGCGTTCGTCCCCGGTCAGGATGGCGGCCCGGCCGATGCGCTGATCGGGGTCGGCCACGACCGCCCGCAGCAGGCGGGTCCATCGGGCCATCAGGCGGCTCACCGTGTGCTCGTCGAACAGGTCGGCGGCGTACTCCACCAGCCCGCCGATCCCGCCGGGCCGTCCGTCGCCGTCATGCCGCTCGGCGAGGCTGACCGCGAGATCCACCCGGGAGACGTTCATCGAGATCGGTTCGCCGCGGACCCGCACGCCGGGGAGGTCGAAGTCCGCGGCGGGAGTGTTCTGCAGGGCCAGGATCACCTGGTACAGCGGGTGGTGCGCCGCCGATCGCCGAGGATTGGCGGCCTCCACCAGATACTCGAACGGGACGTCCTGATTGGCGTAGGCGGCGAGGCTCGTCTCGCGCACCTGTGCCACCAGGTCGCTGAACCGGGGGTCGCCGCTGGTGTCCGTGCGCAGCACCAGCGTGTTGACGAAGAAGCCGATCAGGTCGTCCAGCGCCTCGTCGGTGCGGCCGGCGATCGGCGATCCCACCGGGATGTCGGTGCCCGCCCCCAAACGGGTCAGGAGCGCGGCCAGCCCGGCGTGCAACACCATGAAAACGGTGGCGCCGGAGCGTCGCGCGAGCTCCGCGATCCGGCGGTGCAGCTCGCCGTCGATCTCGAAGGCGAGATGGTTCCCCCGGTACGACGCGATCGCGGGCCGCGTCCGATCGGCCGGCAGGCTGAGCTGCTCGGGTACACCGGTGAGCCGGTCCGACCAGTAGCCGAGCTGCCGGGCGAAGACGCTGTCCGGATCGGACTCGCTGCCCAGCACCTCCCGCTGCCAGAGCGCGTAGTCGGCGTAGTGCACCGGCAGGGCCGACCACTGCGGCGCCGCGCCCTGACGCCGGGCGCCGTACGCGGTCATCAGGTCCCGGGCGAGCGGGCCCATCGACCAGCCGTCGCCCACGATGTGATGCAGCAGGATGAGGAACACACACTCCGCCGGACCGACGGGGAAGAGCCAGCCCCGCACGGGCAGCTCACCGCCGAGGTCGAAGCCGTACCCGGTCGCCGTGGCCAGCGCGTCCCCCAGCTCCTCCTCCGTGACCGCGCGCACCTGCCAGGCCACCTCGACCGCGCCGGGGTCGACCACCTCCTGGTACGGCTGCCCGCCGTCGTCCGGGAAGACGGTCCGCAACGCCTCGTGCCGGACCACCACGTCGTGCAGGGCCGACCGCAGCGCGTCGTGGTCAACCTCCCCGGTCAGCCGCAGCGCCAGCGGCATGTTGTAGGTCGGCGACCGCCCCTCGAGCTTGTGCAGGAACCACAACCGCTGCTGGGAGAACGACAGGGGCAGCCGCCGCGGGCGGGGCCGGGCCACCAGCCGCGGCCGGACGGCGCCGCCCATGGCGGCGTCCACGCGCTCGGCCAGCGCGGCCACCGTGTGCGCCTCGAAGACCGCGCGGACCGGCACCTCCACGCCCAGGACAGTGCGCAACCGGCTGGTCAGCCGGGTGGCGAGCAGCGAGTGGCCGCCGAGTTCGAAGAAGCTCTCGTCCGTGCCGACGGCGGGCAGCCCCAGCACCTCGGCGAAGAGCCCGCACAGCACCTCTTCCTGCGGCGTCCGCGGCGGCTTGCGATGCCGGGACGACCACAGGTGGTTCGGCGCCGGCAGCGCGGCCCGGTCCAGCTTTCCGTTCGCGGTCAAGGGCAACCTGCCCAGGGCCACGAACGCCGACGGCACCATGAACTCCGGCAGGCGATCACGGACGTACGCGCGCAGGGAGGCGACCAGCGCGCCGCTTCCCCGCAGCCGAGTCGGCTCGTTGACCAATTCCCGTCCGGTGCCGGGCGGCGGAGAGTAGACCCCGGTCAGCGCCCCTCCGCCGGCGGCCGGCTCGTGCCCGGGCACGAGGAGCGCGTCGAAGGCGCCGATCCCCCGCGACGACCACGTCGTGACCACCGAGACGGCGTGTTCGGTGCCCCACGCCACGAGGTCGTCCGGATCGACGCCGGCGGTGTCGTCCGGCCCGGGCTCCGGCCCGCTCCCGGCCACCATCCGGGCCGCGGCGACCTCGTCCGCCATCCGGGCGTTGGGGATGCCGGCCACCCGCAGCGGAGTGTCCCGGCCGGTCGCCATCGCCGCCAGGTCGTCGACAGTGCTCACTGTGGATCCCCAGTCGACCCGGGGCACGTCGTCGAGGGCGAGCACGTCCGCCGGTTCCTTGTGCAGCACCACCTCGTAGCGGTAGCGGGTCAGCTCGTTCCGCGACCGGCCGGCCTTCAGCCGGATGTCCACCGCGGCTCGGCGGTGCCGTGCCCAGCGCGTGAACCACTCCGGGTCGATCACCAGTTCCTTCTCGGTCACCACCGCGCGCTCCACCGCGTCACGGGTCGCGGCCGGCGGCCATTCGGGATACCGGGAGCGCTGGACGGCGGTGTGCAGCGGCCGCAGGGAATCGGCGTGGCGCACGTCCCCCACCACGAGCCGGCCGCCCGGCGCCAGCAGATCCCAGAGCTGGTCCAGCACGTGGTCCAGGTAGTTCCCGTCCGGGAAGTACTGCACCACGGAGTTCAGCACCACCGTGTCGAAGAACGCGTGTGGCAGGCCGCTGACGTCCTCCGCCGGCTGGACCCGCAGCTCCACCGAGCCGGCGAGTCCCGCGCGCCGCACCTGCCGGGCCAGGTTCTCGATGACCACCGGGGAGAAGTCCGTTCCCCAGTAGGCCTCGCACTCCGGGGCGATCCGCGACAGCAGCAGCCCGGTGCCCACGCCGATCTCGAGCACCCGCCGCGGCGCGAACCTGCGGATGCTCCCGGCCACGGCGGCGCGCCACTCCCGCATCTCGTCGAGCGGGATGGGCTCCCCGGTGTAGCTCGACTCCCAGCCGGAGAAGTCCTCGCCGAACGGGATCGCGCCGGGATCGGAGTACAACGAGTCGTACAGCTCGCGCCACTCCTCGATCTGGGCCGTGGACTCGCCGCTCGGCTCGTCGATCGGCACCACGTATGCGGCGAGGCGCTTGTCCCCCGGCTCACCCTCGCTGGACACCACCACCTGGGAGACGCGGGGGTGCCCGGCCAGCACCGCCTCGATCTCGCCGGGCTCGACCCGGAATCCGCGGATCTTGACCTGCTCGTCGGCGCGGCCGACGAACTCCAGCTGACCGGCGCGGTTCCACCGCACGAGGTCGCCCGTGCGGTACATGCGCGCCCCGGCCGGCCCCCACGGATCGGCCACGAACCGCTCCGCGGTGAAGCCCGGGCGGCTCAGGTAGCCACGGGCCAGGCCCACGCCGGCGATGTACAACTCCCCCACCACGCCGGCCAGGGCCAGGGCGAGCCCGGCGTCCAGGACGTACACGCGCATGCCGTCCATCGGGCCGCCGATGGGGATCGTCGGCCGCTCCGCTCCCGGCGCCCGCTCGATCGGATGGCGGCACGCGAAGGTGGTGGTCTCCGTCGGGCCGTATCCGTCGACGACGGTCAGGTGTGGGTTCGCGGCCAGCACCCGGTCGACGGCGGCCGGCGAGACCACGTCCCCGCCCGTCCACAGCTGGCGCACGCCTGACAGCGCCTCCGGCTCCTGCTCCGCGACGAGGGCGAAGACTCCCGCCGTCAGCCACAGCCCGGTGATCCCGTGATCGGCTATGAGCCGGGTCAGCGCGTCGAGATCGGAGTCCTTCGTTTCCGCGACGACCACGGTGCCGCCGCCGAGCAGCGGCGCCCACAGCTCGTACGTCGAGGCGTCGAACAGCGGCGACGAATGCAGCAGCACCCGTTCGTGCCCCTGCCGGAAGCACCGGTCCCGCGCTAGGGCGACGACCGCGGCATGGGACACCGCCACGCCCTTCGGCACGCCGGTGGATCCGGACGTGTACATCAGGTAGGCGATGTTGTCGCCGGCGACGGCGACCGGCGGCGCGGAGTCCGGCTGATCGCCGAGGTCGCGTGCGAAGAGGTCCGCGCCGATGGTCAGCATTGGCGCCTCGGCCGGCGGCACGAGATCGAACCGGCCGTCGGGCGCGCCGGCGTCGATCGGCAGGTAGGCGCCGCCGGCCTTGACCACCGCGAGGATCGCCACCACCAGCTCCACCGACCACGGCAGC
>Ga0307516_10005510_pt1 | contig 15103 bp, 14 predicted proteins | sample 19_EM_MG_FD_203310 | JGI IMG/M metagenome (GOLD analysis project Ga0307516, IMG submission 203310) | Populus trichocarpa ectomycorrhiza microbial communities from riparian zone in the Pacific Northwest, United States - 19_EM | ecosystem: Host-associated > Plants > Roots > Unclassified | place...
AGCATGACCCCATGTTTTCACAAGGATTTTTGGGAAATCAAAGTTTTAATCAAAAATAAAAATTAAATTGGTGTTTGTTCTAATAAACAAGTTCTGAAAATTCAAGTGATATCCTAACACTTAAAAACCTGAAAGACAACCCAAACACCATGAAAAAACTTCAAAGCTGAGTTTTGACTGCATGAATAATGAGAAACCATTTTGCATATTCGCATGTGAGAAAGCAAAGCTTGTCGATTCTGAATGAATGCATTTGAAATGAAGAAAGGCCATCTTTGATCATCCTTTCACAAATTCTAAAAAATCCCTTGCAGTCCCTTTTTTAGCCTAATGCATTTTTCTTGAAAAATAACCTTGGCTAGGATCACACCCTACACTGGGGGGCAAGTGCAAAAAAAATCCTTAATGACTAAAAGTGTCCAAACAACCTTGGGGGCATGAAAAAGTCCTCAACGATAAAAGTATCCAAACAACACTAGGGGGCATGAAACAAAATCCTCAATGATCAAAAGTGCCCAAACAAAGCTGGGGGGCATGAAAAAATAGTCAAAAAGATTTGAGCGTGCAACAAAAATCACTAATATAATAATGTTCAAAACCAAAAGAAGAAAAAGCCTAACATTGGGGGGCACCATGAACCATTTTGCAAATCAATTCCAAGGTCCAGAAATTCACAGACCAAAAAAGAGTTTGGGATATAAGCACTAGTGATCCTAAGTCTTAAAGTCCCTTAAACACCTTTTGAGCCTAAATATCATTTTTCTTCATAGCCAAGAGCCAAAGCCTACGTTACGTGCCCAATCAAGCCCTTTCTTATCAAAGGCAGGTAATCTAGATAGGCAGGCTTTGCTTTCCCATGTGAAACAAGTCATTATTCATGCAAGCAAAATGAATGCTTTGAAAACTGGTTCTTTAAAACCCTTAAATTAAAGCTTGAACCCTTTTGACCAATCAAACATCACTTCACTTCACCAAAAGCAAAACAAAATTTTTCAACACTCATGCAAACCTATCCATGAGAATCGCTTGAATTTTTCAGAACAAGTTTGTTTTGAACAAACATCAAAATGATTTTTCGGAATAGCTTTGAAATTCCAAAAATTCTTCATGAAAACAACCCCTTGTAAATAACCAAATCTTCTTCCACATAGCCTCATCCCCAAGGAAAACCCAAATTGAACACTTGGAGACATGATCAAATTGGGGGGCAATCCACCAAAACACATAAGGCTGACTCCATGATTCCCCTTCTAAGAAAACAGAAAATGTTGGGCAGAGCTGGCAACCCTTCAGATAAAGGTTTGTGGACAAAGAAGTATGTTGATGCCGCTCCTAGAGGTCAAGATCACAAGATATGACTCGAGTAAGCAAAAACGGAAAGAGCCATCAAAGCTTACTATTAGAGACTCAAACTTTTGAGAAAAGGAAAACTCCATAAAGAAAAGGGGACCTATATTTCTCAGGTAAGTATACATGCATATTGATTATGATGCATTATTTTCATCATTGACATATCGGTGTCTCACCATCACCTCTTTTTGAGCGGGCTGTTGAGCCCTCAACCATCTCAGCTAATGCGCTTTATAGCCCTACCTTTTTCCTTTTGAGTGTGTCTTGGAGCCCTCACCTCTTGGGTATTGTGTTTTCTAACCCTACCTCTTTTTTAGTGCGCCTTCGAGCCCTTACCTCTTAGGTAGTGTGTTTTCTAACCCTGCCTCTTTTCGAGTGCGCCTTGGGGCCATCACCTCATGGGTAGTACGTTTTCTAACTCTGTCTCCTTTGGAGTGCACCTTCAAGCCCTCACATCTTACGTAGTGTGTTTTCTAACCCTGCCTCTTTGTTAGTGCGCCTTCAAGCCCTCACCTCATGGGTATTATGTTTTCTAACCCTGCCTCCTTTCGAGTGTGCCTTCGAGCCCTCACCTCATGGGTAGTACATTTTCTAACCCTGCCTCCTTTCGAGTGTGCCTTTGAGCCCTCACCTTATGGGTAGTGCGTTTTCTAACCCTGCCTCCTTTCGAGTGCGCCTTAGAGCCCTCAACCACCTTAGGTAGTGTGTTTTCTAACCTTACCTCTGTTTGAGTGCGCCTTCGAGCCCTCACCTCTCAGATAGTGCGTTTTCTAACCCTACCTCCTTTCGAGTGCGCCCTTCAGCCCTACCCTTCGGGTCCTATCTCTTTTCAAACACTCCTTTGAGCTCCCATCTCTTGAATAGTATGCCTTCGAGCCTTATCATGTCATCTCTTCAAGACATTTCATTTTTTTTACCTGGGTAGGTTATCAGACCTCTTTGAAAACTCTTTTCATCTTCCATTTAGGCCAGTTGCCCATTACAATGAAGCCATTTTGAGAAATCTTCGCATTTCTCACCACCTTCAAAATCTTCCATCTGGGCTGGTTGCCCATTACAATGAAACCATTTTGAGAAATCTTCTTATTTCTCACCACTTTGAAAAATCTCTGTATTTTTCACCATTTTGGAAAATCTTTGTATTTTTCACCACTTTGAAAAATCTCTGCAACCTTCAAAACCTTTCGTCTGGGCAGGTCGCCCATTACAACAAGACCACTTTGAAAAATCTCTGTATTTTTCACCACTTTGAAAAATCTCCGTATTTTTCACCTCTTTGAAAAATCTTTTCATTTTTCACCCGGATAGGTCACCCATTACAATAAGACCACCTCAAATAACCTTTTTTCAATTTTCTCTAGGTAGGTCACCCATGATAATTCGACCACTTCAAAATCTCTGAATTTTCAAAAGAAAAATCTTTCAGTTTTTACTCTGAGTACGCTTTCTAGCCCTCAAAAGGATTCATCATTTCTTAAAATGATGAGTCAATCATCTCTCATCCTTCTTTTTCTTCTTTACAACGCTTACTATCTAAAATCTCTTACAAGACTTTCTATCATAAGCATTGTAAAGAGGGGGGAAACTGTCATAACTCAATTCTGGGTTATTCCCCAAAATTCACTTTTTTTCAAAATAAAAATCAAAAAAATAAAATAAAGGCTGGCAACGTGGAGAAAGCAAGCCAGGGAATCAAGCTGCATTTTTTTTTTAGGAAATTCAAGACCTAATTGTACCCCATTATGCCCAAAAATGGAGAACAAATGCAAATTCAAGGTCAAATTAAATGATTATTGGATGAATTTGCATAAAAATTAAGTCTGATGACATAATTAAAATTTTAATAGGCCAATTTAATTTAATCATGGGCCAAATTAAATTTTAATTATGTTTAAGAATTAATTTGGGTCCAATTGAAGGATTTAATTAAGTGCACGGACTTAATTATACTTTCAATGGGTCAAATTAATTTTATTTGGGGCTTAATTGGTGAAAAATTAAGTTTGGGAGCCTAATTTGGGCTTAATTGAGGAGATTGAAATTTTAAGAGACCAAATTTAATTTTTTCCAAGTTAATTGATTGAAATTAGGGGCCAAATTGCAAGAAAATTGAAGTTTTGGGGTCAATTAGGGGTTAAATTGACAAAATTCGCAGCCAAGGACCATTCTGCAACATGCGGCAAACTTTGGGGTCTCAATTGACAAAAACCAAGGGTGAAATTGAAGAAATTGAAAGTTTGATAGTCAGTTAGGGGTTAAATTGACAAAATCCGAGACCAAGGACCATATTACAATAGGCGCGTAACTTTGGGGTTCCAATTGAAGTTCATCAGGGGTTTAATTGCATTAAATCCAAAGTTTAGGGTCAATTAGGGGTTCAATTGAAAGAAATTGAAAGATGGAGGACTAAATTGAAAATCAGTTTAAATCCCTAATTCAACCTAAAACGGCGCCGTTTTGAGTAAAAACAAAAAAAAGAAGAGCACCAGACGACACATCGTCTTGTCACTATTTATTGTCTTCTTTTACCCGAAAGAAACTGTTTTGGAGCCTTATTTGCAGGTGCATTTAATGCTTGATTTCTCCATCAAATCAAACAAAACTTGCACGAAACGGATCCCCTGCAGTTCCTCTACAACCCCATGTGAACGTTTCAGGATGAATGACAGCACGGCGACACCGGCGACGGCGTGAAGAGGTCAACTCAAGCAGCCTTTTCCTGTAGATTTGACAACTCATGGAGGCTACTTTGAACCAACGGTAGGGATCCTTACCAACCAAATCAAAGGCTGAAATTTTACCCCGGTGTGGATGAGATTACCCTCTTCCACTGCTTATAAATAGAGGCTCCGTTGATGACCTGAGAGAGGAGAAAGTCAGCCAAAAAAACAAGGTTTTTTTCGGTTTCTGCACATTTCTTCTCTCTTTCTCTCTCCACCGCGTCCTCAGCTGTTGAAGACCCCACAGAAACCTTTCTCCTCCACCAACAGACGACTGCTCAACCTCCCCATAAACCCAAATCCTCACCGGCGACAGGGGCAGCCACCGCGAGGTCTTCCCTCTCCCCTCTGCAGATTTTCTTCTTCTACTTCTTCTTCTTTCTTCTTCCGCCACAAGCAGCCAACACCGCCACCATTTCTTCCACCAGTACCTTCGCCAACTTCACGCCAGGCCAACGACAGCAGCTCCTTCTCCTCCACAAGGTTGCCTCCCACTTCACTACGCCCATCTGCAGCTTCTGCAACCATATGGTTGCATGCAAAACGTGAACAGTAACTGTTCACGTTTCTGCAAATAATTAGCATTGGATTTGGGTCGGAACAGTGCTGGCCCGGGTCCGGCCCACTCCAAAAAAGAAGAAAGATAACGGTGGGCCGAGATCGGCCCAACCATTTTTGGGCCAAGATCGGCCCAACCTTTTTCTAGGCTGAGCTCGGCCCAGTAAGTTGGGCTGGCCCAGCCCATGTATATTTACTCTATATATATAGACACACACACTTATAATAATATATAATATTAAAATATTAAAAAAAAAACGAAAATTTTCACACAAAAAATCAAAAATAAAAAATCCTTTCAAAAAAAATTGTGATTTTCTCAAATATTTTTCTACCAATTTTGCATAATATCGGGTTGTATATTTACACTGTAAAATACAAATCCGGTATTAAAATACCTGGTTTTCTCCGAAATATTTCAAAAATAAAAAATTTCAAAATATTTTCAAAAAGAAAAAAATATTTTGTTGCATACGGCCAAATCCTAAAAATTTTCCAAGCATATTTTTCATTAAAAAAAATTAAAAAAAATCCAAAAATGGATATCATAACCAGTTTATGATCATCCATTAGGGTTTGACCAAAATACCTTTTTCTAATTTTTTAGAGTCCAGATGTAGACTTTAATATCTGTGGGTGTAAAATTACACGATAAAGTACACCCTCATGTATTAAAGATACAAAGTGCAAATAGATGCAATGCTAAAATTCAGACTTTAGAACGGTTAGGATTTAACCCGATAAGGTAGAGACTCCCTCATGAAGGGAGATCTGCCTTGAACTTTAGAAAAGACCAACGAATAAAAACCCGACCCAGAAAAACAATCAAACAACAATGCAGCTTACCTTAGGTAGGGTGCACTGGGGGTGATGTGTCTTCCCCTTGCACAACCAGTCCCTTACCCAGACTCTCGTAGACCATAGGTTCCTAGTGATCATAATACTAGGTGACGACTCCTAAACATCAATCATAATTTTATGATTAAATCCAAAAAACCTTCCCAACACACCACACCTCACATAGGAGGCACGACAGAAAGCCTCCGCCGTCGCAAGACAACGTCGCGCCGGCTCGCACCCCGCGACATGCATTCTTATTGATTATTACTAAATGATGATATACAAAAAAGGAATATCTAAGTGTTTAAGGAATTGGACTAAGGTTGAGATGAAAGTTTCGTGTCATAGTGTTATATGATGATATTATGCATTTTGCATCATTTTTATTAGGTTGGATAAAAGGAAATTTGAAGATTAACTTTGTATTTTAATATAGTTGTTTTGAGAGCTAGCCACATGAGTGGGGGCAGATGATGAATTGTCGGCCACATAAGTGGGGGCAAGGATGTATACAGTCAACCACATGAGTGGGGGCAAATAATAATAGCCGACCACAAGAGTAAAGGCAAGGGTATATCAACCAACCACAAGACTAGGAGCAAACATGAAATAGTCGACAACAAAAATGGGGACAAGGGTATATTAGCTGGCCATAAGAGTGGGGGTAGACATGAAATAGCCGGCCACAAGAGTGGGGAGGCAAGGGTTTGGTATTTGACCCCAGGAATGGAGGGGTAAATAAGTAGATGTATAGTTGATCACATAAGTGGGGGCAAATGCAATATCAATCTTTACATTAGTAAGAGTTGAAGATGTTAGAAAAGGATTGACAATTTAAATGTAAGAATTTAAGATCTTTATGATTGTATTGTACCAATGGATACTTATGATTTTGTTGGAACTTAACAATTGACTTAATGGTCAGTTATATGTATGTCTTTAGTTTTAAATAATTATCTTTATATATGTTGTTTTTCTTTCAGGACCCTCTCATACCTACAATGACTAGAGGAATATCTGCTTCAGTATTTTAGGTTTAGGTTCTCATGTGTTTTTCTCATGGATTTGTATTAAGGTGTTAGAACCATTGAACTATGTTTTTATTTGAAAGTTAGACTATGAACCTATGTTTTAGTTGATCATGAAGTTAAGAATAATAAGTTTGTAACTTTGCACATTATTATCATTTTAATTTCTTAAGTCATTATTGTTGTTGTTGTTATAATTCAATTATAGTGTTATTATAAAATGTACTTGTTAATTATTCTATATTTTATGAAATGTATATATAATTGGATGCCTTTTTGGTACTTGACACATGACTGTTGTCATATGTTGGCCTCGTAAAAGTAGGGGTTGTTACAGATGAAGCCTAATTTGTTGATTAAGATTAAGAAGAAAGTAAATAAGCGATTAGAACCAGGATTCCTAAAAGACATCAAGGACCCCCAATTGGTATCCAACATTGTTGCAACCCTTAAAAAAGATGAGAAAGTTTAAATGTGTGTAGATTTCAGGGATTTAAATAAAGCAAGCCCTAAGAATGACCTTTCTTTATCTTATATTGACATCTTGGTTGACAATGCTGCTAAGAAGGCCACCTACTTTTTCATGGATTGTTTTTCCAAAAATAACTAGATTAGAATGGCAGAGGAAGACAATGGGAAAACTATCTTCATTACACCATTGAGAACATATTATTATAAAGTCATGTCTTTCGACCTCAAGAAGGATAACCTATCAAAGAGAAATGGTCATGTTATTCCATGATATGATGCACAAAATAATTGAGGTGTATATGGATAAGATGATCGATACATCAAAGGAGGAAGAAAATCATGTCCAAATTTTAAAGAAGCTCTTTGACATATTGAACAAATACAAGTTAAAATTGAACCCTATAAAATTTACCTTTGGCGTTAGATATGGGAAGTTATTGGGCTTTGTAGTAAACAACTAGGGTATCAAAGTGAATCTGAATAAGGTTAAAGCAATACAAGCATTGCCAACACCAAGAACTAAAAAGGGAGTTAGAAGCTTATTACGAAGATTAAACTACATTGCTAGATTTATCTCCTAACTGACCTCTACATGTGAACCAATTTTTTTGCATGCTGAGAAAGAAGAACCTACGAAAGTGGAATAAAGACTACTAAGAAGCATTTGACATAATCAAGTAGTTTTTGTAAAATCCACCATTGTTAGCCTCACAAGTACCAGGAAAACTATTGATACTAGGTAATACGATGACTGAGGTAAAAAAGAGTAGACGATCTATTACTTTAGTAAACATAAGTCTCGTTATACTATATTGGAAACATTGTGTTGTAGTTTGGTATGGAGTGTTAAACACCTTCTATAATACATGTTCTACTATATGACTTGGTTAATCTAAAAAATAGATTCACTAAGTACATCTTTGAGAAGCTATATTTGTTAAGCCGAATAGCAAGATGACAAGTTTTGCTAACACAATATGAGAATGTGTATATGATAAGAAAAACAGTAATAAAAAACGCAATTACAAATCATTTAGTAGATAACACAATTGATGATGAAGAGTCTCTAAATCTTGACTTTTATGATGAATATGTTATAATACTTAAGACTAAAAAAGACAATGAAGAAAGTTTATAGTGGACCATGTATTTTGAAGGCACTATAAATATGTCAAGAAATGGTGTAGGAGCACTTATAATCTCTTTGAATGGCTGTCAAAACCTTGTTTCTATTCATTTATAGTTTGAATGCATTGACAATATGTTTGAAAATGAGGCTTGTATCCATGGATTGGAAGTTGCCTTAGAAATGTGAGTTAAAAGATAGACATATATAGGGACTGGATATTGATAATTTGCCAAGTCAATGAGGAGTGGTGAACAAATAAAGTTAGAGTTGTACCAAGAGTTCCTTAGTAAGCTAGCAAATGAGTTCGAAGAAATTGAATTCATGCACATAGATAGAGATAAAAATCAGTTTGCATATGTTTTCATGATGTTAGCATCTATAGCCAAGAATGATTGTGGGGTCAGGGTGTAACCTATTTGTATTAAAGCTAAGAGTACCCGCTTGGGGCATCCAATGTCGATAGGAAGACATTGAGAAGGATAAAATTGGAACATTACTTAGATAAGGAGATCTTCTATAAAAAGGCATTTGATGGTACTTTGTTGTGATGCTTAGACACTAATGAAGCTAAAACAGTCATGTAAGAAATCTATGAAAGGATTTATCCTACTCATGCAAATGGATACATGATGGCTAGATAAATACAATGATTAGGATATTATTGGATGACTATGAAAAAAAATTGTATTGAATATGTCAGGAAGAGCTATAAGTGCTAGATTTATGGTGATAAGATAAACACACCTACAATACATTTGTACAATATGGTGTCACCTTGGCTTTTCTCTATGTGGGGGTTGGATGTCATTGGGATAGTTAATCCAAATACAAGTAATGGGCATCATTTCATCTTGGTGGTAATAAACTACTTTATAAAATAGGTCAAGGCTTATTCTTATGCACATATAACCCAAAATATAATTAAAAAGGTTTATAAAAAGAGGTCAAATTTATTGATACGATTCATAAGGGACAGTAATAAAAGACAATGCTTGGACTTCAATGGGGGGAATGATTGTGGAATTATAAAAAATATATATATAGATGATCAAGCATTTGAACTCGTTCCCATGTAGTTTAAAAATGAATGGTGTTGTAGAAGTTGCCATCAAAAATATCAACAAGATTATGAATAAAATGGTTGTCACTTACTATGCTTTTCATGCATATCAAACTACAATAAGAATATCCACATAAGCACACTATATTTTTTTTGTTTTGTGGAATGGAGATTGTGATGCCTCTAAAAGTGAAAAACCCCTCCTCGAGAGTTGGAGTGAGCCAAGTTACGATATGAAAAACTAAACACGATTAGTGAAAAAATACTAATTGTTATTTTCCATAGTAAGTTGTATAAAAAAAAAAAGATCAAGACATATGACAAAAAGGTTCATCCTAGGAAGTTTGGAGGAGGTGAGCTAGTACTGAAAAAGATTATGTTAATACTAGGAGAGGAGAAGAGAAAATGGGTACCTAATTATGAAGGCCCATATGTAGTAAAGAAGACCTTTTCAAGAGGATCCCTCATTTTAGCAAGAATGGATGAAGAAAAATTTCCTAAAGAACTAAGATTTTATAAAGAAATACTAAGTGTAAAAGTACATTTTTCATCACAATTAATAAAGTGACAATCATACCAAAATATCTTTACATATTCTTTATCCTTGTTCATTTCATACAACTATTTGTTGCTCTTGTCTCATCCACTAGATTCACCTAAATAAATTCTTCCCAACCAAACATATGGCATGATCTCATTAATAATGGCTTTGTGATTTTAAATGGTTTGGTTTTGCAAATAACTCTTTATCGAGTTTTTGTTTCATGTTTTTTTTAATATAATTTAATTGCATAATAATTTTAGAAAATAGCTTGATATTAGTTGAAAACAACATTTAACATCTCAATTCCATCACCTCAATAAATGGGATGGTAATTAAGTTAAGAAAATATTTGAATGAGCTATTATAATTTAGAACACATTTAGTAACCTTCACTAGGGTAGCCACGTTCAACCTAAATAAGCGAAAAACAAATCAAATAAGAAAACCATCCATTTTATAGGACCCTTTTTGCCTCACATATCACACACTTTGCTTTAGCATTATGATTAATGGTACATAGAAGAATCAAGAGCCATAGATCTACAGTAACAGTTTTTCATGGAGTCCAAAAATTACATCGGATAAGATCAATACTTATCAGCTCGATAGTTTGCATTAGAAATTAGGAAATGCCATTGTAGTTTTCCCATATTCTCAATAAAATATATATCCTTTGTTGTTCTGTTTTTAGCCTAAGAAACTTTCTTCATAAAACATCCTAATTAAGACCACACTCCATATTAGAGGGGAAAAAATAGAAGTTTTGATAAGCATGTGTCAATAAAGCAAAATGTTAGGGGGCATGTCCAAAATTCAAAACCAAAATAAAAGAAAAAACCAAAACTAAGCATGCTCTAAGAAAAGGCATAAAAAATGTCTTAGAAGCAAAAAACTGAACAAGTAAAAATCAATGAACTGCACAACTAATGATGACCCCAAGTTTTTAAACCTGGTAAACACATTTTGAGATTGTTAATCCCTTCATTTCATAGCTCAAAAATCATATCCTACGTTACGTGCATTTATAATTCCTTTATAATTTAAAGGTATATTGTAAAGATTGGTAAGTTGATCTCAAATAATACGACATATGCCTTTTTAAAAGGGTCAAGGTTTCTTGAGCATTATATTTAATTATTATCCATGGTACTAAAGAAAATGACCCACACTATAGGCAAGAACGAACCCTAGATTTTTCCAAAGTTCATAAATTTAGAACATGTCGTTAAACCAAAAAAAGAAAAGCTCTAACAAAATAAACATCCATTCTTGTTAAAAAAAGTCAAACAACCACTTTCCTAAAAATACTTGAGGAGGCCACGAGGCTTGTCTAAGTTTGCAATCATACGAAAACTTGTATTTTTAAAAATAAATTGCTTTCAAAATTCACATTAAGAAAATTTTCTTTAATTGAAATGAAAAATAGTCAAAATTAAGAACATGACCAAACACTCAAGTGAGGAATCTACCATGAAATTAAGACAGCTACGATGGAAAAAATGATGAATTTCTAAGTAAAGGACAAGACTTACGAAACTATAGGCTGGGGTAGAATTGTCACTCTTCGAGTGGTAGTTGATGAGGTTGAGTTTCTCAAGATTGCAAATGAAAATAAAATCACAATTAGGGGGCAAGTCATGATTTTCCACCATTCCAGGTCTCTCATAATGAATTAAAAGCAATATAATAAGATTCGAGGTTGGGGGAATGAAACTCTCCAAACATAAACTAAGAGGTGCAAAGTCTCTGAAAAGAACGAGTAGGTAAGAATCACAAAAAAAAAAGAGTAAATTGTCATTTTCTAAGTGGCATGAAAATAAGTAGACAATTTATTCTAGTGAACTTGAGTAGAACAATGAGCTAGATGACTAAAGGACATTAAAACAAAAAGGCAAAAGACTTAATTCTTCATGGGAAATTGGAAAAGGGGACCCACATTTCCATTGGGTAAGTAATTGGTGTCTAATCCCTAATATAAAATATTGTGCAATGCTCTGCAAAACATTCTCTTTAATCCAATAAGGTCCTAATAAAATAAAGTCTAGAAATGATCATACAACTCAAACTCGTGTGAGAAAACTAAACTTTGCCATCAGAAAATTTAACACCATTATAAGGTAAAACTTTTCTTTACTTTTATACTCAACAAGGCTTTAGCAAGTCTGAGGCAAACCCTGTATTCATGGGGCTTTCTTGTTTGAAGGCTCTCGTAAAAATTACCTTTACCTACCCAGAAGTTTTATTAATGACACTAGAATCCAAATCCAAACCAGTACGCATCACTGAAATTTAAACCAATACCAAAAAGTTTGAGTCTACATCACTGGAATTTAAAACAGTATAAGAAATGTCACCTTGCATCATTGGAATTCAAACCAGTACTAAGAAGTTTGAGTTTGTGTCATTGGAATTCAAACCAGCATCAGAAGTTTACCTCGTATCATTGAAATTCAAACTAGTACCAAGAAGTTTAAGTTTGCATTAATGGAGTTTAAATTATCCTAAAAGTGTTACCTTACATCACGGTAATTCAAACTAATACTACAAGCATTGTAAAGAAGAGATAGATGTCATAACCTAGTTTTTACTCCTTTAAAAACAAAAACAAAATTGCATAAAAGATTTATATAGATAAATTTTGACATGTTTTGTTTTTTTGAAAAAGACATTTGTTAGAAAATATTCAAATTACAAAAAGGAAAAAAAAATCCAAAAAGATAAACAAAAAAAAAACATAGTTAGGGACAAAATTAGATAAATTATAATTTTTTAAAAAGCTAGGACTAGGCCTGAACAATTACAAAAGGTATATGATAATTTTGAGAAACAACTAAGGGTATGATTGAAATGAAAATTGAAGAAAAAAATTTGAAATTGGCCAAATTTTCATGAATTAAAAGACTAGGGACAAAATAAAAAGAGGTGGAAAATTTTGAAGGGTTTACTAATTCAATTAGGAGCTTAATTGAAGAAAAAATTAAAATTTAAAGTTAATTAGACCAAAAATGAAAGAATTAAAAAGACCAAGGACTAAAATTAAAATGCATTAAAATTAAAAGGGTCCTTTTAATTAAATTAGAGATGTAATTGAAGAAGCATTTTGAGGTTGAGAGTCAATTTTGAGATTGAGAGTCAATTTTTCTAAAATTTCACAAATTAAGGATTTAAGGAATGTACTGAAAAGCATGTTAAAATATAAAGATCAAATTAAAGATGGATCAGAGTAAAATTGAAAGATTTTAAAAGGAAAGACCAATTTTAGGCTGAATTGAAAATTTTCATTTACTAAAGATTGAAATAAAAAAGTCATTAAAGCTCCAAGTCTAAAATTTACTATATAAAATACCATCGTTTTAGTCCCAGTTCAAAACCCTAATTTGACTGGGACTTAAATCTTCTTATTCTCCCTCAAACTATAAACCAACAAAGTGGGTAGGGGACTAGTTTTAAGCCTTCAATCTCGTTGATGTCTTGCTTGTAGAAGACAAAAAAACTCACCCAGTCTCACCCTTAACATGCCATCTACAATCAAAACCTATACCTTTTCAACCTTTAAATTACTACCAATTCATGCAAAAAACTTCTACCTTAACCATGCCAAAACCTGTAAAGCACAATAACATATGAGTACCCTAAGTTGTTAGCCTACAACTCATGCTAGGACGAGTGTGAACCTTAACCAATAGTGGCGATAGCTTTCTAGGGATCAAGAGTCTTGGTCTTGCCAAATCAAAACCCTTAAGATCCCCACTCTCATATATAAATAGCCTAAAAAACTCAAAACTAAAGAGGAGAGCAACAATAGGTAGAACAGTGGCGAGAATAGGAAGAAACAAAAACAAAGAAATAAAAGAAGAAAGAAAGGGGGGGGAGAGAAGATGAGAGAAAAAGAAAAAAGAAAATAAGAAAGAAAGGGAAAGGGGGAAACAACATAAAAGAAAACAAAAAAAAAAACCCTTGCTTTTTGTAACTATTGAAGTCTACCCACCACAACCATTCTAGCCTTTCTTGCGAGAATTGTAGACCTCAAAGGTGTGCTCACAACGGCCCAACAGTAGCTCAAAACTACCATGTAAGCTCTCGGTAGTGGGTAACTTTGGTTTTGGCAGAAACGGTATAAATTGAGTCTATAATAGCTACCAATATTGGTATTTGAGTTTCTGGGCTTGTTCTTTGAGTTTTGGGAGTTCTGACAATATGGTGTATGTTTAGGAAGTGTTAGAGATTAGTAGTAGTGCCAACAACATTCACAAACTATTATGGCCGCTTGTTGTTTTGGAATAATCTTGAAGAAATAGCAGCAGCAGTCCAACAGCTTCCAGGTCAATTTATGCCCCTTTTCTAGCTGTTAAATTATTTGATCATTTTATTATTCTTATATGCTGGTGTAATCTTAGTTAGAAAGTGTTGATGTTATGGAATGCAAGACATGAATTTATCTAATGTAAAAAGGCACCTATATGAACCATGTTTGCTTGAATAATGCATGGTTAAAATTTTGTGTTGTTAACTTATGTTTTATACAAATATGGGTGAAAAAACCTGAAATGCAAATGTTAGGAACTCATAATAAAAAAAAAAATAGAAAGAAAGGGAATGATGCAATCTTTAGCCATTTCCTACTATGAAAGCTATATAAAAAACATAATTTAGGGTTTGTTGTTAATTTGATTTGTACTAGGTTTGGCTATTAGGGTTGGTAATGAAAACCTGACACGACCAAAGAGTTGATGTCTTCTCCCAAGTGTAGGAGTGTCGAAGTAATAAATAACCCGGCAAGACTGGGGTCGAACCACAGGGAGGTTAACTGTATAAACTACAAATAAAGAAATAGTTAATAACAAAAAAGGAGTTGAAGAGAGCTTTGAGATGTGATATTGATATTGATATAAGGATTAAACAAGTATAAAATAATTACCAAAGTTAGAGGATCTACTAATGGTATTTCAAACAAGTATAGTATAAACTCTTTTTATTACTCAACTGGAAACCACATACAAAGGAGGTTCCAATCGGATTATAAATTGTTAACATGATTACATTAGTTATTTTATTCGAATAATGCTAATACTTGTAAATGTTGTCAGGTATTCATGATTATAACTTATGTTAACAACAAATCAAGTTCCTTTCATAGCACAGGTGTCGGTTATACCATACGGTTAGACTATAAAAGTGTTAAGTATTTGTTGTACCAAGGGTTATACAACATAAATCTAGATTAACCATTTAACAAGCAAAGTAATAAAAGTGAACAAGATAACAAATACAAAACATGTTAGTATCAAACATTAAAGTCCATGTTGAATTTATACTATACTTATTCTTACACCATTAGTGTAACCTTTTCACCTTAACATAATAAACTTAGTTGAACATAATGAAAGAGAGAAACATAAATAA
>Ga0307516_10005511_pt1 | contig 15103 bp, 10 predicted proteins | sample 19_EM_MG_FD_203310 | JGI IMG/M metagenome (GOLD analysis project Ga0307516, IMG submission 203310) | Populus trichocarpa ectomycorrhiza microbial communities from riparian zone in the Pacific Northwest, United States - 19_EM | ecosystem: Host-associated > Plants > Roots > Unclassified | place...
AAAACACTAATACAAAGGAGATTAATTCAAACCATGGTGGAATTGTTTTAAAATTGAGATTCTAGGGTTTTTGGGTATAATAAAATCAAATACTAAATTTGGGGTCATTTGGACTTGTTTTGGTTTGTGCTTTAAATTTGGGTATTAAATTATGTTAATAGGTTTGATTTGTGTCAACTTATAAAACATGTTTTGTTATTGTTGAAATCGACCTAATTAGTATACTAAGGTTATATTTGAGATATTTGGGTGTTCGTAGAGTTATTTTCATTAGTTTTACATCTGTTTTATTTCATATCTTTAAAAACGTTCATATTTCATACGAATTTGTTTACTACTCGTGAAATCATAATTGTAGTTTTGTCTTTATTTTTTTCATATATTTTGAGAAGCTTGGAAATCATAGGCTTGAGGGAGTTAGGAGAGATGGGCAATTCAACTAAAGAGATGATTTGGATAGTTTTGGGTAATATAGTGGGGTAGATAGGAGTTTGGGTAGCATTAAGATGTAAATTTCATAATTAGTTCATGAACTATGCCACTATGTGGTGAGATCACCTTGTGTTGAGTCATATAAGAAATTGTGAGAGGTTTGTTGAGACTCAGAAGAAGATTAAGGCTATTATAAGAAGATGATTTATTCTTAGTCATTATTATAGGAATTGTACAAAAAATTACAGTTAATGAACCAAGAAATAAAGAATGTTGATGAGTACCATAAGAAGATGAAGATCGTGATGATTCATGTTAATAAAGTGAAGAATAGAGAGGCCACTAAGGCGAGGTTTTTTAATGGGCTGAATCATAAGATCATAATATTATGTGGAGTTGGAGGATATGGTGCACATGACAACAAAAATGAAGAGATAGCTCAAGCATAAGGATAGTTCACGACCAAGCTAACCGTTGGGTTATTCATCACCTTGGAAACCTAATTGGAAGGCTAATATGAGGGTTACCCAATCTCAATCGAATGTAAGGGAGAGATCCAAAACTCCAGAAGAGAAGGGCATCTCCATTGATTGTAGAGGTAAAGTTGAAATTCCTACTTTTTGTAATTGTGACATGAAAAGTTGTTGTTGTTTGAGAGTTAGCCATGTTGCTTCGCAATGTCCAAATAAGCGAGTTATGGTTATGAAGGCTTATGGTAAGGTTGTGATCAATGAGGAGGTTAGTGATAAGGAGAAGATGCTCCCGGTTGAGGATGCTAGGTGATTAGTTGAGTATCCTGTTGAGAGGGAGATGCTTGTGGTGAAATGAGAACTGGATTTGCTAGTTAGGGTGAGAGATTTGGAGGAGTAAGGAGAGAACATCTTTCATACAAGATGCTATATTCAAAATAAGATATGTAGTATGATAATTAATAATTAGAGTTGCATTAATGTGGCAAGTAATGATTTGGTGGATAAATTAAACTTGTATACTACAAAACACTCTATTCTATATAAATTATAGTGGTTGAATGATTATGGAGAGATGAAAGTACTTAAATAGATTTTAGTTGCATTTTCTATTATAAAGTATTGTGATGAGCCGTTATGTGTTGATGTGTCTATGCATGCTAGTCATTTGTTATTGTGTAGGCCTTAACAATATGATCAAAAAGCTATGCTTGACGGGTTCAAGAATATATTTTCTTTTGTGAAAGATGGGAAATCTGTAGTTCTTATTTCTTTTACACCTAAGTAGGTTTATAAGGATTAATTAAATCTTAAAAGGGAGAACATAACTGAAAAAATGAGAGCTTGTATGTGAAGGAGAGGTTTATTTATAATATTTTCTTTGCTAAAAAGATTATGCAAGGTTTTGATGGCGATCCTTTGTTTTGGGTTGATGGTGGTTTGTTGCCTTTAAAAGGTGTTCTTCATGTTATAGATTCAATGACAAATCATCTTGAAGAGAGAGGGAATGATGCAATCCAAGAAAATATTAAACATGAAAATTCAGATTCTAGTATAATTGTGCTTACTATCCAATTTATGCTATCCAATTTATGCTATTGAGTATAATTCTCAATCTGATCGTTGGATCATATTGAAATTTTACCAGGAGTTCCAAACATAGTTTTCTACATTGAGTTAAAAGTTTAGATCAATTTCAGTTCGAGAAGGTATTGCAATTCAAGTCGGAAAATGCAATGTGAATTTTATTATTTATTGTCTTGTATTATGGACTTTCTATTTGAAAAGAATTATTTTCCTCATAATACAAGAATATTCAACAGTTTATTTATAGGACTCTCCTAGTTCTAAAAGGATCTTTAATGAAAAATAATATATTTTCAAATGTAGCAAAGATTCCTTAATGTTTCAAAATCCTTTTTTTAACAAGGATTCTTTATTTATCCTAGCTAAATAAGAAACAAAAGGTTAGAGTATTTAATGACAAATTAATTTTGGGTTGAATTATTTATTTGTATTAATCTGAATTATTTTCTGGTTTTATCTGTTGTTTCATTTCATTATTTAGATATTTACATTCAGTTTAGGACTAGTGTTTTAGTTTGGGTTTGTTTTGGTCTAGAATTAATATTTTAAGGTTGTTTTAGATATTAAGCTTATGCTTGCTGATTATTAGATTGGGCTCATTAGTTTGTAATCCAATATATTGTTTTCTTTGCTGTAAAATTCAGCTTCAGCAAACATGATATTTTGAATAAACTTGTGTTTTGTGTGATGCAACACTTTTCTTTTAATTTCAATTTAAGCTTGGATTACTTTTAATTTCGGGCAAATTAACTTCTCATTTTTTATTCTCTCCACAGGTTTCAACACACACAATTATTACAATGTTTTTTAGGTATTTTTGTTAAAGGCTTAAAGCCTTATTTTATTCTCTCTCTAATATATATATATATATATATATATAACAATCTTTTATTGACCTATATAAGTGATGATTTCATTATGGAAAGTACATATAGGAGAAAAGATGAACAAATTGGAATAATGCGGCAACACACCTAAATAATAGATAAGTCTTCTTATATAAAACTTGATGCTGCGGACTTCAAGGTTCTTAAATTAGGTGAAGGGAGATTCTTTTGTTGCACCTGCTAGAGATTGTGGAAGGCTAGTAATGACTTGGTTTTCAATGATAGAAATTGTATTGTTTAAATCTAAAAGGATTTGAGGTGTTGTTTTTAATAAACTGTATTGGACTTGGTATTGGAATTGTGTTATTGTTTATTAGTAGTTTGCACTGCCAAAAAATACTTAATTTATATGACAAGAGAATTGAAAATAAGGTGTTCTGATGATACCAACATTAAGTTGGGTTCTTAATGTCTAAAAGAACTAAACTCTTTAATATCAATAATCTAATCTAAACATGTTGTTCTTGTCGTATGTGTGCGGCATCGCGGTGAAAAATCCACTCTCATAAAGTGTATTCTATCTATCTGGCAAATATAAGAAGACAAGAATTCCTTGTTTTTTATCAGTGAAAAATTGGAATGGGAGTCGCCACCTAGTATTTTGGTCACTAGGAATCCTAACTGGTCTCAGAGATCGGGCACGGGGACTGATTGTGTAAAGGGAAGGTATTAGCACCCTAAATACGCTCTACCTAAGAAAAGCTGCATTGTTTGATCGTTTGATAAAAAACTAAGGTGTTATTGCGTGTTCTAATTGTTGGTCTTCTTAAGGTTTAAGAAAAGTTCTCCTCGGTAAAGCGATCCTTATCTTATCGGATAAAACTTAACCATTCTATGTCAACAAAAGAAATACTTTTTTAATATCGGGAATACGTTTTACGTATAAATTTGTAATCTCAAATGCTAAAAGAAAATAAAATGATTTTTTTTTGAATTTTTGAAATATTGACTTAGTTCTCATGACTTTAATAAACTGGTTATTAAAGCCAAAATGCATGCTAAAACCTTTTTTGTTTTGAAATTTTCTTCGTATGAAAATATGATATGATTTTTTTGAGAGACTTGGCCATATGCATGAAAACAAAAATATTTTTTTGTTTTCAAAATTTTTTTGCAATGTTTTGATGAAAACCATATATTTTTTTATTGGATTTGTATCTTTACGGTATAAAAATACAATCCAGTATTAAGCAAAATTAATAGAAATATACGCGAGAAAATTACAAATTTTTTCAAAAGGATTGTTTTTGAATTTTTTTTTGGATTGGACTGGACCTGGTTCAAAAAGAAACTTGGCCGAGATCGGCCCAAAATAAAACCAAACTAGAATCGGCCGAAAAAGAAAACCTTCTTTCTACAAGGCTGGACTCAGCCCAACCGTGTGGACTGGACTACTAAAGTCCAGCCCGAGAAGATGGGTGTATGGGAATTCTAGTCTGGTATACTTGACGAAGTCCGGCACTCTAAACTCCTTCGACACCACCATATTTGGAACTAAACGAACTTTAACTGCTATCATATGGTGAATCAGATTATTTCCTTCAACTGCTCTCAATCTTTCTTCTAGGCCAACCCATTTATCATGGCCCATGGGATTGGTAAACCTATTGTAAGAAGGTCCTTTTGTTGTTGGATTCACGGTGATATGAGCTTGACTTGGATAGATAGTAGTGAAAGGGACAAAATGATTCCAGGTTATTGAGTCTGCCCCTAAGTTCCGAGATGTGTGAGGGACGTGGATTAATGGTGTTTTCATAGGAGGTTGTGCAGAAATCCCTTTTTCCATTCTTAGAGCTCAGCATTTGTTTAAGCAGATCTGTAAGTCTAGCTACTTGACCTTTGATGCTCTCAATTTCATTTTGATAATAGGCCTCCAACTGAGCTTTTTCTTCATTTTCCATCTTTCAGGTGTAGCAAATCTTGGGTGGGGACCTATGTTTCAACCTGACAACATGTATGATAAATGTATGAGTATGTTTCTATACGATGAGCTTGCCCTTCCAGGATTGACACATGGTCATAACCCTTGCATGATGATACAAGAATTTTGATTCTTGCTCTACAGCCGAAATTTCCCGAGTAACGACCATTGTGTCAACCACAAGTCTTGAGTTTAACATACTTAAGGAAGGGTTTACTTTGATGCAAAACAAAAGGTAACACACACAATATAAGGACAAGTTCTATTCATTAAGTGAGACAAAAGGGTAAGTTGACTATCAAGTCTCAAAAAGGGTCTCATATCTGCCTAGTGACGATCTTCATAAAGACAGTATAGAGGCGTTGCGAGAAATGGTTAAGGCACGTATGCCCACCATTACTAAGCAGACACTCAGATATGAGTTGGGTGTTTCATGCATTTGAATCCTGACCAATAGTCATATGGCAGATCGCTAATCCCCCACCTAACTTAGAATCTTGTGTGTGCTTTCCAAAAATTAAAGTATGTGATGCATGAGGCAGTTCTATACAATGCATGAACATATATGTACAAAAATTAAAGCGTGTAAGAAAATAAATAAAATAAGCTTATTAACAGAAAACACGCAAACCAAACAAAACACAAATATTAGACAAAAACAAAGCTTAGTCCACAAGGTCCCTAGTGGAGTCGCAATTTTGTTGCACGTGTGCGGCGTCGCAGCGAAAAATCCACTCTCATAAAGTGTATTCTATCTATCTGGCAAATATAGGAAGACAAGAATTCCTTGTCTTTTATCAATGAAAAATTAGAATGGGTGTCGTCACCTAGTATTTTTGGTCAATAGGAACCCTAACTGGTCTCAGAGATCGGGCACGGGGACTGATTGCGTAAAAGGAAGGTATTAGCACCCCAAATACATCCTACCTAAAGTAAGTTGCATTGTTTGATTGTCTGATAAAAAATTAAGGTGTTATTGCGCGTTCTAATTGTTGGTCTTCCTAAGGTTTAAGAAAAGTTCTCATCGGTAAGGAGATCCTTATCTTATCAGGTAAAACTTAATCGTTCTATGTCAACAAAAGAAATACCTTTTTAATATCGAGAATACGTTTTACGTATAAATTCGTAATCTCAAATACTAAAAGAAAATAAAATGATTTTTTAAAAAATATTGGCTTCGTTCTCACGACTTTAATAAACTGGTTATTAAAGCCAAAATGCATGCTAAAACTTTTTTTTAAATTTTCTTTGTATGAAAATACGATATGATTTTTTTTAGAGACTTGGCCGTATGCATGAAAACAAAAACATTTTTTTTGTTTTTTTAATTTGCAATGTTTTGATGAAAACCAGATATTTTAATATCAGATTTGTATCTTTACAGTAAAACAATACAATCCAGTATTAAGCAAAATTAATAGAAACATACGCGGGAAAATTACAAATTTTTTCAAAAGGATTGTTTTTGAATTTTTTTTTCCGGACTGAGCCGGACTCGGTTCAGAAAGAAACTGGGCCGAGATCGACCTAAAATATAACCAGACCAGAACCGGCCCAAAAAGAAAACCTTCTTTCTACAAGGCTGGACTTAGCCCAACCGTGTGGACTTGACTACTAAAGTCCAGCCCGAGAAGATAACTGGTTATTGTGCTGAGCACAGTAACCAGTTAATTATAATTAGCTGGTTACTATGCACAGCAGAATAACCGACTAATTATATTTCATTTGCTGCAGAACATGAATTGCTCATGTTCTGCATGCAAATGAAACAGACCAGCAAGACGGATTAAAGAAGGAAAGAAGATTACCTGGAGTGAAGGAGCGTGTTCGCTGTCGTTGGCGGTGGTTTGAGATAGCAAAAAAAATGATGGTGGCTGCTGCGGCGGTGATTGTTCTTCTTCTTCCTTGTGCAGAGGCTCAAGCCTTTGTTTTTTCCTTATCTCCTTTTGTTTTGATTGCTCTTCCCCCTATCACTGTCTTTGTTTCGTTCCCCTTGTCCCCGTGTCTTCTCTCTTTCTGGTATGTTTTGTTTTTGTTTCTCTTCTCTCTCTCCCTCCTTTATTCTCCCCCGTTTTCCTTTGGTTCTCTCTCTGTCTTTCTTTTTTCTTCGGTTTCTCTCTTCTATTCCTTCTGTTCTTTGTGTTTTTTCTCCTCTCCTTGGTTTTTCTTCCCCTTGTGTTCGATCCCTTCTCTGGCTTTTATAGCCAGAGAATGCATGTGTTTTCCATGATAATAAAGACATTCAGAACCGTTATTGTAGGAGTAATGGTAATGGTCGGCAATGGCAGGGGCACCCATTTTTTCTCTAGCTTTATAGCTGAATAAATGACATACGTTTCAGTAATGCATTGCATCGTGGGCAGTTGAGGCTAATTGTTTCTTCTTCTTCCTGCTGAAACAGCTTCCCTGGTATAATGAAGAAGGTGATGAACAATGTCCTTTGAAACGGTGCTGTTTTGAGATGTGAAATGGCCATTTTTAGTTTGGTCACTCAAGTTCTGAAATTTTATAGTCAAGTCCTTGGATGAATTGTAATTGGACCCTTGAACTTTAATTTTTTCTAAATAAAGCTTAAATTGACGTAAAAAAACAATTTTTCTTGCAATCAAACCCTCTATAAATTCAATTAAACCTTTAATAAAATTTAATTGAGTTCATAAACATATGATTTTGGACCTTTCTTTCTTAAATTGAATTTTCCTTGTTAATAGGGCTCTTATTAATAAAAAAATATACTGTCAAATTTAAATCCTTGCATTTTTTGAACCTCCTCAATCAATTTCTAGCCATTTTATGGGCATTCCACCATCCTTTTCTCGTTGCTATTATATTTTGGATTTCTTCCAAATATCTTATGATATTTTTTTGTATGTTTTCATTTTTGCGTGGGAACCCAAAAATAGGTAACAACAGTTCTTTTATGTGAAGGAAACGTTGTACCATGTTTGCTTGTTGTTATTATTATTATTATTTGAAAAACAAGAATCAGCTAAATATTGTAATCCAATTTTACAATTTATTATAAGTCATTTCAATTGTTGTATTGTATTGAATTGTGTTATTGTTTTATAAATTAGAAGTCTTGGTATTGGATATGTGTTTTATATCAATGTTGAATTAAAAACTTTTTTTTTAGTTGACTTGGGACTTGGCCATTGCTCTGGATCAACCCTAGGATCAAATTTAATAATGATGCTTTAAAGTTATGCCATTTTTGTCTTTTTTTTTTGTCCCTATGGATTGTTTCTATCACGCACCAGAGCTGTTGAAGATTGTTTCGGGATTAAATGGGGATTAAATGGCATGTTGATTTTGCATGACAAGATTTTCATTTGTCATGAAAAACAAAATTAAAAGAATAAAGATTGAAACTAACAATGACAAAAACTAACACCTTATTTCCCATGTGTACTGGTCAAATGTTGTGTAGATCTACACTTTAATCCCTCAATTTTAAATTTCTGTAATATTTGGTCCCTTTTGGTTTTGGATTTTTTTTGTTTAGGTCCTAATTTTTTTTATGTTTCAATTCCTTGATCTTGAATGAGAAGATAGAAAGTTATTGGAAACTTTAAGAAGAGAGAAAGCTCTTGGGTAGTTAGATAAGTCTCGAACTTTAATTTTTCTTACCTTTTAGTCCTTTTTTGATCTTGGAGAGAGAAATCATTTGAATTTCAAGAAGAGAGAAAGCTTTCAGGTGGTTGGATTTTGATCATCAATAACTTTAATTTTGGTGTCTATTAATTCATTTTTGAGAAGGGAACTTAATGGAGATGGTTTCCACCTTTGATGATGTAAAAAAAATAGATCGGAGCTCAAAAAGTTATTTTAATTTGATTTTGAGTTTTCTGGCTGATTGTAATGTGTTTTGTTGTGGGAAACAAGGTTATAAAGGTTCATTGGATATGTATATGTGTGTGTGTGTTTGGTGAAAAAATGATTAAAATCTAGGTTGTTGGGTTTCAAAATCTTTGACCCGACTTTATGATCAATAAAGCAACCTCCCATTACTAGAAACGTTATAGATGAATGACGCGTCATTTGCCTAAGCGAGCAACACATAATCCACCTCGTTTAAAAAAATTAAGATGGACAACATGTCTTTTAAGATTCTTTTCTTAAAAAACCTAAAACCATGAGTGTGGCTTGGGCTTACATGCACACCTGAGTTTAAATTTAGGGCTAGGCATACCTATTCTTCTAACCCGCACGCTCCTAACCCTTCTATTTATTTTATTTTATTTTTGAATAATAAAAAGTTGTGTATTAATAGTTTCTATAATTCACTTATCAAGATCCTTGAATAATGACTGGATGGTTTATTTATTCTAATTTGGCTTCACAAATAACAAAAACAATTATCACATAATAAAGTTACAGAAAACAAATTTTTTTTTTAAAAAATAATATTGAGTGAGGTAAAATCAAATCACGCATTAAGCGATTTTCATCCATATGTCAACATCCTTAAACAATGCTTAACAGTGGTTTATTTATCTTAGGTTGACTTTATGAATAACAAAAGAAAAAAAACAAGTATTAACCAAAGAACTTGCAAAAAAAAAAAAGAACGTTAAAGGAAACACTTTTTTTTAAAAAATTAACTTTTAATGTGGCAAAATCAAATATTTATCAAACAATTTTTCCTCCACGTGTCAACATCCTTGAATAACACCCAAACATGGTTCATTTATCCTGAGTTGAATTTATGAATAAATAGAAAAATCACCACGCAACATAATGAGTTAATTTCATGTATACAAAACCCATGCACACAAAATCCACATAATTCAAATATCAAAATTCACAATAACTACCAATATGTTAAAACTTATATAAGATGAGTGGAAATTTTTCCGGGTTCAAAATTGTCCTTCATAAACTATGGGAATTGGCCAAAAGCTTCTGAAAATTGATGAGGTAATGTCAACACGTGCACCTTACCCGTTAGGGTCTATGAGGTGTGTTGTATATAAGGTGCATGCATCTTACGTGCCTCTCTAAACACTAAAAAAAAGAACAAAAAGAGTTTAATTTTATGTTGAATTTCAAGCACTATGTTTGGTGCCTATTATTTAGCCACAATTTAGAGCTTTGCTCAGGCAAATCAAAGAGGAAAGGAAGCTATAGTGTTGATTTTTTGGATAGATGATGTCATAATCCATTGTTACCCCTCAGATTTTCAAAAAAATATATTATAAAAGATAAAAACCTTTAAAAACATACTTTCATAGAAAACATTTCAAAGTTATTTTCAAATCAAACTTTCTAAAAAACAAGAATAATAAAAACAATGTGGGGGTAATGAAATTAGACACGAAAAAAGATTTTAAAATTAACTTATGATGCATTTAAGGGGTTTAATTGAAATGAAGTTAAAGAAACAATGTTAAATCTGACTGAACTTGAGAGAAGTTAAATGACCAAAAACCAAAATGACAAGTTGGTATTACGTGAAAGGTTATATTAATCTAGTCAAGGGCTTAATTGAAGAAAAACAAAACTAAGATTGATAGCTAATTTGATTGAAATTAAAGGAATTAAAGAACCAAGGACCAAAAAATAAAAGAGAAAGAGTTTGAAGAATCTATTTGATTTCAACCAGGGATTAAATTAAGAAGAAATCTTGCAATTTGGCTTGATTTATTGTCAATCACACAAGTTAAAGGTGAAAGAGGATGAATCAAGTAAAACACGTTACAAATCAAGTATCCATTTAGACACCTCAAAATCTATCATTTTAATACCTCAAAATCAAATATTTATACCCTTTTTGTCTCCTTCCCATATTTTTTCAAAACCTCATCCATGCAATTATTTTGTTTCCTCTCCTTTATAACCCTAGCCCTGTTGATTCCTCTTTCTTATCATTCCATTGTAATTCCCAATCATCTACTTGAATCGTTTGCTCTGATTTTAAGATTGTTTGTTTCCTTAGTAACCACAACAAATCCCGTGCACCGCAACCCCTCTAACTGTACTTCACCGCTCAACATTTCTTTTAGAATGACAATTTTTTTTATTCTTTTGTGATGTTTATATTTCTTTATCAATGATGTTTTTGTTTTTTTTGTTTTTTTATCTATGATGTTTCTGTTATTCAAGGATTAAAACAACTATAAAATCTAAGAGGTGGTAAATTAGGTGTATCACTAATTTCTATTACTAATACAAATTACTTCAAGTAAAACATAATAACCAACAATATAATTAAAGTACTTAAAGTAAAGAGAAAAAAGAGAGAATTTGCAAACTTGTTTTTTATGTGGTTCAACAAGCCTACATTCATACCTCAAGTACCAACCCGTATTTGAGTATTGTATTCCTTCACTAGTACAAGTTCAAGAGTGCAATAGCCACTTGATGAATCCACACCAAGATTTTTACACCACTTGAAGATATTTCATGTTCAAGATTTTTACACCACTTGAAGATATTTTCATTTTAAGATTTTTCCCACTTGAAGATATACGCTATTCAAGATTTTTTCTTGGTAAAATTACTTCACCAATATCAAGAGTTTTTACCTAACTCTGAAAGGTTTATAAGAGTGATTTTGTTATCACAACTAACTCTCTCAATAGAGTGGATAATATAGTTGAAAGTTCTAATATATCTAAATCTCACAAGATAACACTTATAGGATTTGAAGGTGTTTTAGTGTAGTGAGAATGAGATTGAATCCTAACCCTCTCAATTAGAGTATAATTAATGATTGATGATTTTGAAATGCTTTTACTCTTGGAGTAGCTTGCATATATATGATTGTTAAAAAATTAGTTGTTTATAGTCATTATAATCCCACTGACAACTCACATGATCGACTAGTTCCTGCAAAATTCTCAAATATTTATCATTGATGAATAAGTGGTCAACAGTTCATTTGGTCACAACAAATAGTCGACCAATTATTTATCAATTCTTTAATACATGCAAAGTGAAGTGTGTGAGTTCATTTCAATCGTGCTATCAAGTAGGATATAAATATTTATATTGAGCACTTAAAATGAACACTTAATCTAAATCTTCACTTTGTTTTTTTTTTGGATTTTTTTGATGGATTTTCTCATGAAATCCATTATGCTTATTGATATGTTATTTGAATAAACCTATTAAAAATTTATTCTTAACAAGATAGATTATTAGTCTATTTTTCATTTTATTGTTATCATCAAAATATATAAAAACATGAATATTTGACTGAAACGTCAACAATCTCCCCTTTTTGATGAGTACAATAAATATATAACTTAGATATGAAAATATATCTCTCCCTATCTTTTGCAATGCAATATATAAGAGACTTAACAAATTTGCACAATCTAAGAAATGTGACAACAATTGCATGTTTAATAATGACATATGCATTTAGAAAATCATATCTCTCCCCCTAAATGCTTACATATGTTATTAATCACATTTCTCCCTTTTTTGCTATAAAATTCATATTTTTTCTCTCCCCTTTTGTCATCAACAAAAACATATATAATAGAGAGGAAATAAATAAATATATTATTGAAATCATAAACAAAAAATTCATTGCATAATCTCCAAAACACTATATTATCCATTACAAGGAGAAAATAAAAAAGATAAAACATAAAAACACAAAGCATATGCTCTAGTACATAATCTAAGGTGATGGATATTAAGAGAGAAGATTAGCCATAATGTTTTCGATATCTTTTAAGTCACCGATCATTTTCTCTTGGGTAGCTAACATGTGCAATTGAGTGTCTTTAAGATGATACATATTTGTCTCATAATGAGTAACATAGTTTTTCATCCTTAATGTCTAAGTATTAGTAAAAGCCTTTTCTAGAGAGGAAGTTGTTGGTGATGTCATAAACATTGCTTCAAATTCATCATCACTACCGACATTTTATTTTGTTCTTTCTCATCATGCTTTTCCTCAACATGTGCTTGCATTTGGTCTTTTGGAACCCAAATACCATCGTCATTCAACACATACTTCATCTTGGTTAGGGTTCTATTATCAATTTCCATGAGCTTAGAATATGGATTCCAATCCGTACCAATTAAGAGAATCCCAAAATGCTTAAATATAGTTGTTAAAACTTGACCATAAAAATATATTTTTGCTTTTGATCATGTGCCATGATCATATTCCTAATTATAATGTATGAAAGGTTAATTGGATGACCTCTAATCACATAATCGATCAAGCATATATCCATAAATATGACCTCATCATAATGCTCTTTCTTTGACAAATGTTATGTGTTATCTCTATGAAGTATCCTAAGTCGTGAAAGCAAATCTAGGCTTTTAATGTTAGTTCCATGTGAAAAATAATGCCTACCAGTATGCAAGACTATAGCTTCATCATATACAAATTCTTCAATGGTGGGTATTACTTTCATCTAAAAAACTCTAGGTTCTTCATTGCTAATACCCAAAATATCTGCAAATATTTTACAATCAAATTCAATATGTTTATCTCGCAAGTTACTGATAAACCTAGATTCAATATTAATCCTTATATTAGAAAGAAAAACATTTTAATCAACTTAGGATAAATAGGTTTCTTCAAATAGAATAATATTTTCTAACCCATATCCTTAAATATATAATCTATCCCGAAAGCACATAGATCATATCCTAGTTCTCTTTCTATAGTAATAGACCTATTATAGAGAGAGCTTAAAAACCTTTGAATATTTCACCTTGGTAGGAGGTTAGATCATTGACCCTTTTGCTCCTTGATTCGACGTCTCTTTGATATTTTCTAGGTGTTATGTCTCTTTAATCTTCAAGAAACAACAAAAAAATATGATTAATTTGGTGGGATTTAATGAAAATTTTAGAGAGAATTAGGTTTAGGGTTTGAGGGTTTTAAATTGGAGGTTTTCTGATTTTGTTTGAAAATGACAGATATATATATACCGTTGAGCAATCGGTCGACCGATTACTATGGGTTAAGTTCAACTGATCGACTGGTTGAAATACAAGCTGAGAATTTCCTATAATTCTCTTTTGATCCTTTCTTTGCACTTAAAATGAAACCTTTCCATGTAAAAATTTATCCAAAAAACAAAGAAATCAAAGGGTCAAAATCTCAAAATATGGGTAGTAGCCTCATTGCCGGTCTTTTAGCTTAACTAGTCAGCTGATTGATCTTGTTGTATGAACCAGTCGATCAGCTAGCTTAATTGGTCGGCTGGTTGAGCTGACCTTTATGAACTGATTGACCGGTTCATCTCAGACTTGGACATATAATAAAAATTATGGCAAAACAAATATTTCATGGATTTCATGCTTAAGGGGTATACATTTGATAACTTAAATATATCCAACTTATGTCCATTAATGTATATACGTAAAAAGATCACTTAAACATATTTAACATGAATAAAACCTAAATTCCTTCTTACTTTACAAAAATCATTCTTACTTAAAGGCTTATCATACTTAACTCGCTTATCAAACTTTACATTCGAATAACTAATCAAACTCATTTTGTTTCTTTTCGGATACCACCATCCTAAATTTATAGTACCATGCAAATAAAAGAAATGTTTTATGGAACTAACATTGATTCTTTAGGGAAAGCTTGAAAACTCGACATAGACATATACAAAACAAGATATTGGGTCTACTAGCAATTTAAGTATACGAGTGAACCAATCATACATTAATATATGGTGATATTTACATTCTTACCATATTTATCCATATCATGTTTCGTTGATGTTTCTATAGGCATATCGGCTACTTTGATGTGTTCCATCCCAAGTCTTTTGGAGATCTTTGATGTACTTGTTTTAGTTGATGAAGATACCATCTATCTCTTGTTGAGCAAGCACTATCAAAAAACCATTCTTCATACTTTCTTGGTTTCTACACACAAAGATCAAGACGAGGTTTTTCATACTCGTACGTTCTTGGATCCTTAGTTCTTAGAAGTATTATAATTTTTTTCTTTCTTAATAGGACAAGCATAAATCAAATGACCTATAGCTCTACAATAATTGCATTTATGGTTAGGGTCATAGGGTTGTTTAGATTTAACAAAATGATTTTTTAAATACTTTTGGTTCTTTTTAGGTTGGTATCCGAAGAAACCTCTTGTGTTAAAAACACATCTTTGGCTTGAAAGCATTGTTTCTAGGATTTTAGAGCCTTGTGTGAATTTAGCTAAGGTTGTGTTCAACTTTTCTACTGTTGCGATGTCGCGGTCGCACAAATTAATTACCCTAGCTTAAAACACACAAGATAGTATAGAGCAAGCAAGGGGTCGATCCCACGAGGAAGGTTTAGTTCAGATTTTTATGCTATACGTTATG
>Ga0307516_10005512_pt1 | contig 15102 bp, 14 predicted proteins | sample 19_EM_MG_FD_203310 | JGI IMG/M metagenome (GOLD analysis project Ga0307516, IMG submission 203310) | Populus trichocarpa ectomycorrhiza microbial communities from riparian zone in the Pacific Northwest, United States - 19_EM | ecosystem: Host-associated > Plants > Roots > Unclassified | place...
GAATCCCGCCGCCTACCTACCCGACCTTGCGGCGTCGTTGAACAACGTCTCGGTCGATCTGGGTGCGCTGGGCCGGCCTAAGGAAGGCCTGGCTGCGGTCGAGGAAGCCGTCACGATCCGGCGCCGGTTAGCCAAGGCGAACCCCGCCGCCTACCTACCCAACCTCGCCACGTCGCTGAACAGCCTCGCGAACCTGCTCGATGAGCTGGGCAAGAAGGAACGAGCCGAGGCAGCGAACACGGAGGTCACGCAGATCCGCATGCAGCTCACCGACAGCCAGGGGCATCTCCAGGATCCGCCCGAGCCGTCCCGGAAGCCCGAAGCGCAGACGCCAGAGGCGTGAATGGACTCCAACGCTGCCGGGAGCATTGGCCGGTGCGCCGGCCGATGCCGGCCGGAGGCCGCCAGCAGGCCGAGCGCGTCCGGCCAGCGCCGCGCTCGCGCGGCGCCTTGATCCAGAAGAGACCAATTCGGCAGTACTCCAACGAGATATCTGTACATCAGCGGGCTCATTTGGGAGGTGCTTAGATCAACTTCGCACAACTTTGCCGCAACGTGCGTCACGCTTGGACCAGTTGGTCGCCATGAGCGACTCCCTCAGGGCATTGTGTAATAGATCGACTACGCCCTAACTGTCATGTAGCCGACTATGCAGGTTCACCTCGGGATGACCGGCGCACTGCCCCGGTATGTTCGGGTTGCAGCGAATGAGGCTGCTGCCTTCAACTTCAAGGTGGGTGAACACGCATGGCGGTCCGAAAGCGTAAAAAAACCGTGGCGTTTTTTGAGATTCGGGACTCGGATGGCGAATCCTTTCCGAATCCCCTTCCTTGGGACAAACATCTCGCCGAAATCTTCAGGGAAGGAGCTGATAGCAGGAAACACTCGCTTAGCGGAATTGACCACTGGGGCCAAATATACAACGCCTACGAGACCGACCACTTCATCCTTGCCCGTTACCGCGAAGACGTTTCTTCTTTCGACATAGCCACCGGTGATTTCATTGATAGCGCGTCTGATATTGCTAAACCGTATGTTGAATTGGCTGTAATTCACTTCATTCCCGGAACCAACCGCATCGGATACGTATTAGGCTCACATGCTTCACCACGGGTTTCATCTCTTGAAGCTTGGATAAATTTGCATGGCCTTGTTGAAGGTGGAGTAACGATAGAACCCGTACTCTCTCGCAACGTTCTGTCGAAGATCGCCGGCGCCGCTGAGGCTTCGGTTGTTCGGGTTGGCTACAGAAGCGACCAGCTAGGGCTTGGAAACGATAGTGATACTCCAATATCCGAGATCAAGCGGCAGATTGGCGAGAAAATGCGCCATACTTATGTCGAATTGGTGTTCAAAGTCGAGGGAGGCACTGAGGCTTCCGTACATGACCAGAGGATCCAGCTTCTCGACGTTGCACGGGAAGTTTCCACCCAGGACTTCGCGAAGGCTTCGGCGAAGTTGATCAACTACGATGCAGAAGGAAAACCGAAAGCAGAAGACGTCAACTTTGTAAAGCATCGGGTTACTACAAAGAAGAAGGTCCAGATTACTGACGATGATGGCAACCCGGTAAAAGTGAAGTCCGCAGTCGAGGCAATCTACCAGGCGATATACGAGCTGAACGATGAGATCTTTGACGACGGCTACCCGCGCTGATGAACCGAAACCGTCATACCCCTTCTATACACTGACGAAGGGAGGTGCGCGAATGAACGCAAAGGTGTCGGTCAGGGTTAAAGCCAGTCGCGCCAAGCTCATACTTGGCGCCCTGCACCGCAGCCGATTGAAGCTGTTCAGCTATTGGTCGCAACACCCGGGCGTAGACCTCGTTCTAGCGGTCACACCGGTCGTTGCTCATGGGATCTTTGTCTGGCATTTCGGCGGAGGGAACCTACTCGCTTGGGCGTCCGGGTCTCAGCGGACTGACACCTACGCAGCCGGAGCAGCCGTCTCTGCTCTGGTGGCGGGTTTCACAGGCACAGCGATAGCACAATATGGCAGCTCGTCTGGGCCTCTCATAACCTGGCTTCGGGCGGTGCACGGTTCAAAGATTCGCAAGAATTGGTTGAGCATAACGAAGTGGCTTATGGTAGCGGCCGTGCTATGCGTGTTTAGCATGGCCATGGACGGCGGCGACAGCAGCCCCAAAGGATCGAATTGGATTTTCGAAACTGCTTTTCTTATAGCGATAGCAAAGTTTGCGCGTCTAGTCTACTTGTTTGATCTCATCATGACCTCAGTCGACAAGCAGGATGAAGGATCTTTTGGGGCCGAGCAATCAAGACGCAAGCACGAGAGAGCACTTAGCGCTCGGGTAGCAAAACCCACGGAGTCTCGTGTGCAGTTCGATGAAGAAGACTAATCGAGAACTTCAGCTGTCAATGGATCTCGCTCCCAGGCGGCAACGTGAGCAGCCCGCTTCGGGTGGTTTGTTGGAAAGCATGGTGATGGCGTCGATCTGTCCGGCAGCAAAGCCGCGATACAAAGGGTCTTGATTCAAGACGCGGGACGTAGCCCCACGGCAGCGCACGTAATTTCTTTGTGGGGTTAGATAGCGCGTCCGGCACCGCCCGTCCAGGGCTGTGAATATTTCGGAGGGTTCGCCCCCTTGCTGGTGGCAGATAATTTATATCGAGAATTGAGGTGCCATCGATGACGCCAAAGCGGCGCATGCAGGCGACTGCCGATTTGTCTCGCATGAGCTTTGTCCGAGACGAGCAGGCACTCAAGAATGCCGACGGCGAGCTTATCGGACGCAATGGTGGAGGTGAATCATTCTATGGTCCCTACGAGCTACTCGCTCGTACGAGCCTATCTTCACTTAAGCACGCGTTAATCGCGGCAAGCGATTACCACGGAATGATCTCCAATAGCGAGCATCGACAGAAGTCGAAACCAGTCTTCGGGGCAGGAATGGAAGAGCCCTCCGAGGGTGGCCCAAAATGGATTGTCGACAAAGTCAGGACGAAGCTGGAGTGGACCACCGACGATGCCGCAGAATTCGATGTGGATATCTTCATTCCTGAGCCTGGATCGATTGTCCTAACTGACGGTAACGAGCTACTCGTCGAGGTTGGAATTCCCGTCGAAGGACGAGATCCCTTTGAACCTTATCCGGAACTCGAAAATGTTCTTTCATCATGGGCCAGGCGGCGCAGCGTCGAGCTAGTGAGCCTTGAGGGACAAGTATCGAACACATACCTCTGGTCCAGCTACTTCCGCGTGCCTACTCGGGGCCGCACGGTCAGTGAAATCCAGGAATTTGCGCTCGACGCTAGGGAGATAGGCACTGCATTCGTCGACGGCACTACGACCGCAGAACTTCTGGTAGCAGTCCTGGAGTCCGGGCAAATTGCCGCATTGGTCGGACTTCAGGAATCAAGTTTTTTCGAGTGCAAGCGACAGGTTAGACTCGCCGACGAGCGTGGCAAACTCGACTTCGCCAAAGACGTAGCCGCTTTTGCAAACAGTGGAGCCCGCGGCCTCCTAGTCATCGGGCTTGAGACAAAGCCGAAACGTGATGGCGATTTCGTCATCGCTGTTCATCCCGTTCCCGACGCGGCACGCTTCGCTCGATTGGCCCGGCGTACAATCGATAGGCTTGTCTTTCCGCCGATCGACGATCTGCAGGTAAGAACTGCGCCAGTGGGAACAACTGGTGACCACTTAGTCTACTGCATAGTTCCGGAGCAAGCACCCGAACTAAAGCCGTTCATGGTGGCCGGCGCGTTTGTAGAAGGAAGAATCGATGGAGCGCTAATCAGCATTCCTCGGCGCCGAGATGACGAGACCATCCACTTGAACCCTGCATCGATTCACGCCTTTCTTGCAGCAGGGTATGCCTTGTTCCGCAGACCTGGCGAGTGAGTGCACCTCCGTGGGTGCCGGCAAGTTAAGCTCGGGGCCATGATCCGAGCTGTGGTGTTTGACGTCGGTGAGTGTCTGGTGAATGAGGCCAGGGAGTACGGCACCTGGGCGGACTGGCTCGGGGTGCCTCGTCACACCTTCTCGGCGGTCTTCGGTGCGGTGATCGCGCGGGGTCAGGACTACCGCGAGACGTTCCAGGTGTTCCGGCCCGGTTTCGATCTGACGGTGGAGCGGAATAGGCGGGCGGCTGCGGGTAAGCCGGAGTGGCTTGGTGAGGACGACCTCTACCCGGACGTACGGCCAGCGCTGACCGCCCTGCGGGAGGCTGGCCTTTGGGTCGGGATCGCGGGCAACCAGACGGTGCGAGCCGGCGGGCTGTTGCGTTCGATGGATCTGCCCAGCGACATGATCGCGACATCGGACGACTGGGGTGTCTCGAAGCCGGACACGGGTTTCTTCGATGCGGTGGCGAAGGAAACCCCGTGCGGGCCGGAAGAGACGTTGTACGTCGGTGACCGGCTGGACAACGACATCCGGCCCGCTGTCGCGGCGGGTTTCAAGACGGCGCTGATCCTTCGGGGTCCGTGGGCGTCTATCCAGCAGGACGACCCGGAGGCAGACCGGTTGTCGACGATGCGGATCGGGTCGCTGGCCGAGCTGCCCGGCCGGATCGCGGCGTTCAACGGCGAAGCGCGCTGAGAGTGGTCTGCCAGCCGTAGAGTCGGTCGTCGAGCTGGCGGACACAGTCGGTGTCGGACCACGGTTGCAGGCCCTGGCGGACTTCCCGGATGCGTTCCATGCCGGTGGCGTACCAGGTGATCCCGAGCTGGTCGAGCGCCGCTTGAGCGTGGGCGCAGGCTTCGTCGGGGTGCTTGCGGGCGACCTCGACGGCGGCCAGGTCGCCGAGGATGACGGTGCGCTGCTTGCCTTCGTCGGCGGGTAGCGCCTCCAAGGCCGCGGCGAGGGTGTCGTGGGCCTGGGCGTAGCGGCCGGCCTTGAGCTGGGTGTTGCCCTTGAACGCCGCCAGCCGAACCGGGGAGAACCACGTGAACCACTCGGGCGAGTGATGCTCGCTGCCGGTGGCGAGGATGTCCTCGGCGTGCGCGATAGCTCGGAGGGCGTCCTTGGGGTGTCCGCAGCGGGTGTCGCACTCGGCCTCGACGGCGTCGATCCAGGCAATAAATTCGGCTGAGGCCGGAGCACGCCGGGCGTACGTGCGGGCGGCCCGCAGTCGTTCGGCTGCCTCGTCGCGGCGCTGCGCCCAGCCGGGGATGAACGCGGCGTGCGCGAGGATCGCTGCGCCGAGGAGCGGATCGTTGGCTTCGCCGGCTGCTTGCAGCGCGCGCACGTAGGTGGCGTCGGCCTCGTCGGGCTGCCGGAGATCGAAGAACTCGATGCGTCCGGCGAGCAGCAGCGATTCGGCCAGGGCGGTGGCGAGCAGACGCCGGGCGACGCCGGTTGTCTCCGCGAGCAGGTGCAGACCGAGTCGCGTGTGTTCAGCGACCGTGGGGTGCAAGTGCGCAGGCTGAACGCTCCAGTACAGCCGGCGGTGAGCGACCGTGATGGTGTTGTAGTCGGCCCCGATAGTGGGCGGCTGCACGGCGGCGGTCGGCTGAGGCAGCGGAAGGCCGGCCGGGACAGGGGGCGACGCGTCCCGCCCTGCCGGAGCGGCTTGGCCGGCTGCCGGTTCGGCGGACTGCCAGGGTGGAGTGAAGCCGAGTCGCTCGATCGGCAATTGCAGTACATGAACGATCAGCCGCTGGTGGTCGGCTCGCGGCCAGGGCGGAGCAGGTGATTCCCACCTGCGGATCTGGCGCACGCTGACCTCCATAGGGCCGAGGCCGATGCGCGGGGCAGCTTGGGTGAGGGCGTTGGCGAACGCCTGTTGAGAGGCGTAGCCGGCGTGCTGCCGGGCGGCCTTGAGGCGGGTGTTGCCGGAAGATTGAGTCATGTTCTGTGCCTCCTCTGGTGGGATCAACTCCTCATCACGGTAGAACAAGATGGGCCTCGTGCAGGACTCCACGTCCGCAAGATGGCACGCTGGTCGTTTAAAAGTCCTCTCTAAGTCCTTCCAACGGCCTTCTTGTCCTGTATGGAGTCGGTCACTCTCATGACATGAGTGACAACGGGGCTACGCCGACCACCTCCCGAGCGGACGACCCTTCGTTGTTGGTCCGCGACGAGGATCCCGGAACGTCCCCGGACGCCGGCCGATGCCCGAATTGCGAGGGCAGAGGGTGGAAGGTCGTGACCGCCTTCCGGGTGGTCCCTGTCGCCGAGCGGCCGGTTGCCGTGGCACAGGGCGGCTGCCTGGACTGCGCCGGGACGGGAAAAGTCGCGGCTCAGTCGTCCGGTTTTCGCTCATGAGACAAAGCGGGTCCGCGCGAGGGGGTTTCTCCGTGACAGCGCCGATCCGTCCAGCCGGCACCGGGGCGGATGCTGCGTAGCCAGCCACTCCCCTGATCTGGACGGTGATCGCCGTCCGTCTCGGTGCCTTCCACCAGTAGGGAGCGGCCTCACATGAGTGGACTCGGTTCTCACGACTACGGCAGCACCGTGCGGTGCCCCATGTCTCAGTCGGCACAAGAGTTGGTACGACGGCTCGCGAGTCGGCTACTCACTGACCATCCGTGCGGAGCAGACGGCTTCTGCGTGACCTGCCGGCCGCGTCGCCGGTACCCGTGTGTTGCGCGAAGCCTTGCGATCGTTGGTCTGGTCACCGCAGGCCGCCGGCACGCACTGACCTGGACGACGCCAACTGCGGTGGGCAACCAAGCTCCCCGGCCGGGTGGGCAGCGATGAGCGAGCAGAAGCGTCCGGAACCGCTGGTCCAGGTCGGCGACCTGGTCGAGATCCCGGAGGCCGACTACTGCTACGGCCTCGGCGTTCTGAAAATGCGCATCACGGCCATGACCGTCACGCCGCAGGAAGTCTCACGCCTGGAGTGGGTCCGCCTGATCGGCGTGCCCATCTACAGCAACGGTCAGGAAGGGTCTGAACGTGAAGCACTCGTCCGGGTGGCAGCCCTTCGCCGGCATCCACCAAAACGATGACAGCATTGCCGACGGACACGACCTTGACCCGCGAGACACACTCGTCATCCGCTACCGCTCGCTGATCGCCCAACGGCACAACGACGTACGCCGCGACGGGAGAACCATGCGGTGCAAGTGCGGAGACGCCCTGCCCTGCGTAGCCGTGTCGAACCTGGTGAACGACATCGCGCTCGACGCACACCGGGTCGTCTCCGAGGACCCGGGGAACGCGGTCCGGACCGAGTGCGATCCGCCACCTGGCACGACGGCCGGCTCGACAGAACCTCGGAACACCACCTAGTCTCTTGCTAAGACAAGTAGTCGTCTCTTCAACTTCGCGGGTAGGTGGGCCGGGTGCCGATCGAGGTCACTCCACCGAAATACATCACCATCATCAACGCGATCCAGCAACGGATCCAGGACGGCACGTACGCGATCGGCAGCACGCTGCCCAGCGAATCGCAGCTCGTCCAAGAGTTCGGCGTCTCCCGCCCCACCGTCGTACGGGCGATGGAGATGCTGCGCCAGCAAGGCTGGGTTGACGCCCAACACGGCAAAGGACGGACCGTTCGTGAGCGGCCCGTCACCGAGTCACGCGCCCTCCCGGCGCACACCACCGCCCTCCTGAACGCCACAGAGGTCGGTGACGTCACCATCCTGCAAGCCGGCGAAGTCGCCGCCCCACCTCGCGCAGCAGCGGCACTGCGACTCCCGGAGGGCGCGTCCGTCATCGCCCGCAGGCGCCTCATGCGCGTGGCCGGCGTCGGCCCTGTCGAACTGTCCACGGTCTACGTGCCGACCGCCCTAGCCGCAGATTCGGACGTCGCTGCGCCAGAACTCCTGACCGGCGGCGTGCTGTCGCACCTGGCCGACCGGGTCGGCATCACCTTGGACCACGTTGTCGAGCGGGTCTCTGCCCGCATCGCGACCGACGAAGAGGCAAAACTCCTTGAGCTGCCCAAGCGAGACGCCCTGCTCACACTCCTGCTGACCGTGTGCGACTCCGCCGCCGTACCGCTCCTCGCCGTCGACATCCTGATCCCGGCTAGCCGGCACGAGCTAGAGGACGTCTTCCCTCTCAGCTGAGCTAGACAAACTGGCGGCAAGCGTGCTCGCCGCGTTGTTCGCCGCTCGGCATCGTAGGCGCGGCGCTCGACGCGGTATGGGCGGGCCGCAGCCGGCAGCCAAGTCATGGTGGGCTCCGTTCTCGCGACGAAGCCCGCCCGGCCTTCTCTCTGGCCAGGGCGTATGCGGCTGTCCGTCACCAGGCGCTGGGGTGGCCCTGACAGGTATGCCGCGCAACACCTCCGAGCCACTATGAGTGACATTCGGTCGCGCCGCAGATGTCCGGACATGCCGGAGGAGAGTGCACTCGATCAGCCGACACAGGCGCACAAGAGCGATCGGTCAGCATCGTCGCGCCGTAACTGTTCAGGTGTTCTCTTTGGGTGATGCGCTGCAGGTCAGGGCCACTTTCGTGGCCTGATCCCATGTCCACCTTGGACAAATAATCAGGTCAAACTAGGTCATAGAGTCCAGCGACGCCGAGCTTTCGTGCCGCCGTCGACGCGCAAGCGCAGGTCAGAGCGATGCCGGAGGCACCTGAATAGTTACGTCCCGCCGACGGATCCCTGTAGGGTGAGAAACCCTATGGCAAATGCATGGCTAAGTACATCCAACGGCGCAAGAAACCACAGTCAGGAACGCCTTGCGTCCCGGTCTTCAACACCGGTGAAGGCAGCTTTTGGGGTGCCGCACTGCTGGCGGCGCGTCCTACTCGTGCGCAGCATCGCTGTCCGGGCTTCCTGCTGTCGTTTCGGCCTGTTGCGTTACTTTCGGCTGGGTCGTCTGGCGTCGAGTGAGGATCTGTTGGCGCCAGAGCTTGAGAACTTTAGCGCCGTATCCAATCGGGGCGCCGGCGATGCCCGCAAGGAGGCCCACCCAGTCGGCGTCAGCGGCTACGCCAGTACCTATGACCAAATAGGTGACGATACCGCAAAACGCGATGAAGCCGACCGAGCCCACCCCCTTCCATACCAGGTGTTGGCCGGAGTTCAGCGACGAGTAGGCAGCAATGAATGTAATGATGGCGAGGGCAAGTCCGACGAGCCAAAACAGTGTCGTATCAACTTCGCGCGGGGCATCGACCCTCACTCTGAGTTGATCGACTTTGGAGGTATCCACCCGAAGGATTCCTTCCATGCCCGTCCTCCCTTCGGGCTCAGTCTTCACCGATTCTGCATCAAAGTTCATCTCCGAGATCTTAAGCATTGGTATATCTTCGAACTGCGCATGAAGGTCTCGTCCTGGTGGTCCGGCGATGGAAAGAGTCGCGGTTTTGTCCTGTCGTAATGACAGGGTGAGGCCGGTCAAGTCAATCCGTACAGGCCGTGCAGCAGCATCGCGATGGAATGCCAGAACGGTGAAATCGGTATCGTTGGCGAGCGTGCCTTGGAGGATTTGCACCTTCGAACCAGTGCCTGGATTTTGGCTCACCTTGATGGACTCGGCGGCCTTGAAAGGCAGAATGGCGATCGTGAAGCCGGTGCCAGGGGTGATGCGGCAGTCCAGTCCTGCGGTGACGGCAACCGTGTCTGATTCTGGCGGACCGAAATTTGCGGTCAACGCACAGTTTCCCGGCGCGGGAGGTGCCGCCAGCGCTGGCGTGGCTACCAAGAGCAGACCCGCGAGTGCCACGGCAAGCCCGAGCATGACGCCGCGCATCAATGATTTCCTGTGAGCCTCGCCGGAGACGCCGCGTCCCAAGCGCGCTGGAAGGCACTGAGATTGTTCTGACGTATTAAGCTGTTGCGATCGGCCTCAATCACGATGTAGCCGTTCGAGGACGGCTCTCCTTCGGCCTGCGGCGCGATGGGAATGAAGCTGGTCACGGTGGTTTCTGTGATGACCGTAGTATGGTGTGAGACTTGTCCGGAGTGTCGTAACTCGATCGCGTCCGGTTGCTCCACCAGAATCCGCAGGAAGCGTTGCGAACGGTGGAGCGGTTCGTCGTCGGAGCCATCACGTATCGAAAGCCCAGTCATTACCGGATCGGCCAAGAGGATGGCCACGTCTCGGCCACGATTGATGCGCTGCAGTGTGTCGAAAAGCCGAAGCTGGTCGAATGCCGCAATCGATCCGAGGGAGATCCGTACGACTCCGGCGGAGGTGATGATTCGCCTCAGCCGGTATTCGACCTCGTTCCAAGACTCGCGTGTCGGGTCAGCGAATTCGAAGTTTTCGACACCGGCGCGCGCCAGTGATATAGCGGAATCAGCCAATCGGGTCCGTGGCTCGAAGTTGAGGTTCCTTAGTAGTGTCACCGTGATGCTAGCTGTGAGAAGGCTGCCTGCAATCATGAGAATGAGTTGGCCTACAGGCCTGATGACTTGCCAGTAGGAAAAGACGGCTATTATGGCAAGGAGTAGCGAAGAGAGTATTAGGACCGCTGCTGGCAGAATCGATCTCCGCATGTGGCTCCTGTCGCTCTTAGGCCATGGTCTAGGTATTCAACCATCATCTGATGCTACTGCTGCGCGGACCCGCTCAACACTCGCGAGCCTAGCGCCCGCTATGTCCGTGTGCGTGAGCACTGGCACGGTTGACGGTGATGCATCCGATCCGCTCCGAGTGGGTCTAGTGCTTGCCACGAATGTTCACGGTGTTGGCTGACACGCTGTGAGGATTGTCAGCCGAGCGATGCTTTGACGGGCTGGCGGTGCCATTGGCGGCTCCTGCATACATGTGTACTAGGGGCCGCAGCGGCTGAAATCACCCGTTGGGGGACCTGGTCGCCGATCCAATTGCGGGGGCGGTTGCTGTGCTGACGCTGTCGGTGGCAACACGATCCCGGCAACGCTCGCCTGGCCTAAGCCAACGAGGACACGATCTGATATGTCCGCGACCGGTTAAGCGCGATGCGCATGCCCAGCCCGAAATCTCGGGGGCGATGACCATCTACGCCAGATGCAGGATGAGTCGCCCGGCGGCCCTCTCCCGGCAAGACTGCTGCGGCAAATTTGCGGCAGCGGGAACTTCACTGGATGCGTCGTTGCAGCTAGGCGCTGGGCTGTGCTCCGGTCTTCAAAACCGGTGGGTGCCAAACAAGCGTGACCTGTCTACTTGCCGCCGACCGTGCGCACCGGTCGGAGTGGGGCACACTGATCTACCGCGATCCGCGCGTCAGCGCCTCTCCAATCAGTTACGGAGTGCAAGGCGCCACGGGCTGGGTAGACCCTGACGCTGGCCCACAGCGTCGCAACGGATCGCTTGTGACTGGGATCGGCTCCGTTCGCCAGCGGCCGTCGGTGGAGCCGTCACTCGTCCGGTGCGCTGGGAGACAGAGTTCATTGGCGTATGAACGGACTTCGTTGGCAACGGACAGCGGCTCCGGCCCTCTACGCGCTCGAATCGGCCGGCTTGGTCGATGACGCCGCAGGATGTTCCATCGTGTCGGCGGTTGCGAGTTCTGCGGCTTCCACCTCGGGGGCAGCCGCATGCCCAGCGCTGGCCTGTGCCGCGGTGCCTCGTCACCGGCTCCCGCGACTGATGTGCAAGTACCGGGAAGGCTTCTCCCACGATTGCGGGCGATCTACCTGGGACAACTCAACGGAGTGACCTGAATCACTCGATAACTCGACAATACGAGTTGCAGATCGGTCGATCTCTGAGGCATCTCGATAAGACAAGTTGACGTCTTACCTAGTTGTCAGGAGATCCGATGATTCCCAGCTCCATCAAGATTCCGGTGCCGTGGGAGTACGTCGCACCGCACGGTGCGCTGTGCCTCGGCGTTGAGCCGGCTACCGACTTCGACAAGCGGGGCCAGGGCGACGACCAGATGCGCGACAAGGAGACCGGCGAGCGGATCTGGCTCGTCAAGGTCCTCGACCTTGACCCGGAGGCCGGCAAGTTCGGTGCGTCGAAGGAACTCAAGGTCAAGGTCGTAGCCCCGCACCAGCCCGTGCCGCCGACGTCGATGGTGCCGGGCTATCCGCCGCTGGTGGAGTTCACCGACGTGACGCTCACGCCGTACGTGGACTCACAGAAGTGCAAGGGCAACGGCTCGAAGTGCCGGGCGCGGCAGGCGTGGTCGATCCGCGCGTCCGGGATGACACAGCCGCAGCAGACGGCGAAACCGAAGGCGGCTTGAGCTGTCAACGCGCGTCAGGGGGCGGGATTCCTCCGGCAAGAGACTTCCCCGCCCCCGGCGCTCAACCGCAACCCCTCGAACAGGAAGGGCTGAGATGCCCACGGTAAACGATGCTGCGCGCATCACCACGTCGAACCGCGCGGTGTGGCGGACCTGCGGCGGCTGCGGCCTGCTCTCCACGCTCCTGCCCAACGCCGACAAATGCGCCGGCTGTGCCCGGCCCATCATCACGGACGCGCAGCCTGCGCCGGACATCTGGGAGGTCGCTCACCGGTACGCCGACACCGTGGGCCGCATCCAGGCATGGGCCGACATGCCCCACGCCAGCGACGCCGAGCGCCTCGACAACATCCGCCAGTTTCTCGCCGACCTCGACCGCTTCCACGCCGCCCGCCGGAATGAGGTCGGCCGATGCCGCTGATCAATGTGATCCGGGGCGAGTCCATCCCCACCGCACCGTTCACCGTCCGCACGCCCGTGCTGCGGCTCCCCGTCTGGCTGCTTGTGATCTGGCAGGCGATCAAGGCCGTGGCCTGGCTGATCGTGACCTACGTGCGGTACTGGTGGGCGACCGGCCCGACAACTGGGCTGCTGTGGCTCTACGCCGAGTACGGCTGGGTCGGCCCTGCCTCCACGGCCGGCGGGATCGCCGCTGCGGCAACCGGGTGGGCCTTCGGGCACCGGCCGTCGTACCTGCGGTTCGGCTGGTACCCGATCCTCGCCCGGTACCGGCGGTGGACCTACCGGCGGCGCTGGCAGGCCGCGATGGTCACCGCGAAACTCGCCGTGGCCTACGACGGGCAAACGATCATTCCGGTACTCAAGCGGGTGCGGTGCCGGGCCGGCTCCGATGTCGTGACCGTGCGGATGGTCACCGGGCAGATCCCCGACGACTTCACCAAAGCCTCCGAACGACTCGCCCACACCTTCGGCGTCCGGAAGGTCAAGGCCATCGCGGGAACCGCGTTCGGCACGGTGGTCCTGGTCCTGCTGCGCGGTGACACTCTGCACCAGACGGTCGCGCCCCTCGCCGTGACCGGTGTTCCCGACTTCACGGCACTCCCGCTCGGCGTCCGGGAAGACGGCGCACCGTATGAGCTGCGGCTGTTCGGCACTCAAGTCCTCATCGTCGGGGCGACCGGCTCCGGCAAGGGCTCGGTGATCTGGTCGCTGGTGCGATCTTTGGCCGGCGGTGTCGGGACCGGGCTGGTGCAGCTCTGGGGCCTGGATCCCAAGGGCGGCATGGAACTCGGGATCGGGCGGCCGATGTTCACCCGGGTCGGGGAAAGCGGGCCGGGCGGTCCCGTAGTCGTGGTCCGGAGAAGGTCGTGACCGACGCTCTCGGCATTCTGCTCATCGCTGAGCGTGCCGCGCTGCTGTCCGGCCGCGATGACGAATTCGTCGCCGTCGTGCTCAAAGGCTTCACCGGCGTGCGGTGGGCCGAACTCGTGGGCTTGGAAACGGAGTTCGTGAGGCGGGGCAGCATCCGGGTCGAGTGGCAGCTGTACGAACTCGATACGGGTGAGTTCCTGCGGTGCCCGCCCAAGGATGACTCCCACCGGACGGTCGAGACTCCGGACTGGCTCGACCGCCTGGTCGCCGGGCATCTCGCCTCCACCAAGCCTCGGCCGTGCCCTTGCCATGGACGCACGTACGCCTTCCATGGTCATCGCCCAGCGAACGGCGCGGCCCGTGCGGTCGGACCGAAGCTGGTGGACGTGGCCCGTAGCGCCGGCGTGTCGACCGGAACTGTTTCGGCAGTGCTGAACCGCCCGGAATCGGTGCCGGAGGCCACCCGCGACCGGGTGCTGAAGGCGACCGCTGAGCTGGGCTACGTCCGAGGCGGCCAACCGTCGGGGGAGCTTGCGCCGCACTGGCGCCGGACGGGCTTCTCGACCTGGCTGTTCCATCCCGCTGCCTCAGGCCTGTATCCGCGTGTCGCCCCGCACGACGCCAGGCCGGTTCCCGTGCTCGGCGAACCCTGGCCGGGCGTACCGGCTCGCGGTCGCGGTGCTGCGCAGAGAGCTGACGCTTGCTGGGTGCCGATCGCCTCGGGGCTGACGCCGCACGGCCTGCGGCACAGCCACAAGACGCAGATGCAGGAACTCGGCGTGCCGGCGGTCCTTCAAGACGGCCGGATGGGGCACTTCGACGGCTCGGTCCAGGCGCGCTACTCGCACATCACGCCGGCCATGCGCCGTCAGTTCCTCGCCCAACTGACAGGGCTGTGGGAAGCGGCCTTGGACGCGCGGCTGGCGATGGCGTCGCACTCCCCGGTCGTTGTCCTGGACCGGCTCCTGCAAGCTCGCCGGAAGGAGGTCGGGGAGTTGAGAATTCAAGATCCACTCCCAGGGGAGGGCCGGGAAACAATTCAGGGCCGGTTCTCCGCGAGGAGAACCAGCCCTGAGCTGGTGTTTCTTGTGGTCGGGGTAGCCGGATTTGAACCGACGGCCTCTTCGTCCCGAACGAAGCGCGCTACCAAGCTGCGCCATACCCCGAGCGTGCTCAGCAATACTAGCCGACGCTTTGGCCGTCGCGAAATCGGTATCCCGGGTTGGTGAAACTCCTGGTCAGCGGGGGATCAGGGTCAGGATCGTGGCTTCCGGGCGGCAGGCGAACCGGATTGGTGCCGTTGGGTGGGTGCCTAGGCCGGCGGATACGTGTAGCCAGGATTCCGAGCCTGGCCAGCGGTGCAGGCCCTTGGCCATCGAGTGCGGGAGGTCGCAGTTCGTGGTCAGGGCGCCGTAGCCCGGCACGCAGACCTGGCCGCCGTGGGTGTGGCCCGCCAGCATCAGGCCGAAGCCGTCTTCCGCCATCGCGTCCAGGACCCGGGAGGCCGGGGTGTGGGTTACGCCGATGTGCAGGTCGGCACCGCTTGAGGTGGGGCCCGCCACCGACGGGTAGTCGTCGCGGTCGACGTGGGGGTCGTCGACGCCGACCAGTTCCACCGAGCGGCCGCCTGCCTTGACCACCGTGCGGGCGTTGTTCAGGTCTGCCCAGCCTCCGTCCACGAGTGCCGCTCGCAGGTCCTCGGCCGGCAGGTCCACG
>Ga0307516_10005513_pt1 | contig 15101 bp, 10 predicted proteins | sample 19_EM_MG_FD_203310 | JGI IMG/M metagenome (GOLD analysis project Ga0307516, IMG submission 203310) | Populus trichocarpa ectomycorrhiza microbial communities from riparian zone in the Pacific Northwest, United States - 19_EM | ecosystem: Host-associated > Plants > Roots > Unclassified | place...
AGTCGAAGAAAGGTGAGACGAGAGGAAAAGGGCGTGGTATGCACATTTAAGTGAAAAGCCTATATTTGAGTGAAACACAAAATGAGTATAAACACGTGAATGAGGGGGTGAGGAACATATATTTCTTGTCAACTAACCAATTTTCAGATTCAAAGACGTCAAAGGCAAGCAACAACATGGCACCACCAAGAAGAGATAATGAAATTGTAACTCAGCTCAGCATTATGAATCAGCAGAGCCAATGAATTTGGAGATAGGTTGGAGAGACAACATGTTAATGATAATGGTAGGGTTCAAATTAGGCCTAAGCAAAGAGAATTTAATGTCAGGAGGGCCATTAGGCAAGTTAACACTATTGTGGATGAGTTTATGGCTAATATTGCGGACATAGGTGATGTTGATTTTGAAGTTGTATCCGGGGGCCATGAGGAATGTTTTGGATTAAAACAAAATTATCAGTTTGTAAGGGAAAGATATGATGATGATTTTGGCCAGAGCAGTAATTATAGTATCGAGACCATAATGCTAATAAGCTTGCTATGATTACTTTTATTGATTATGTCATTGTATGGCGGGATCAGTTAGTGACAAACTGTAGAAGGAATTATGAGAGGAAAGTTGATATTTGGAATGAAATGAAATCCATTATGAGTAGGAGATTTGTGCATAACCACTATTATAAAGAATTGTATCAAAGGTTGTAGAGTTTGAGTCAAGGTACAAAGAGTGTTGATGAGCACTTTAAAGAGATGAAACTTGCTATAATTTGAACTAATGTTTAGGAGGAAAGGGAGGCTATAATGGCTAGATTTATGAATGACCTTAATCATGATATCATATTATGGAGTTGCATCATTATGTGGAGTTGAAGGAGATGATGAATATGACTGTGAAGGTGGAGAAACAGCCTAAATAGAAGGGCACCATTTGGCAAAGCCAACTATTAGGCCTTATGAAACATTAGAAACCCGATTGGAGGGTTAACACTAAAGGTGGTTCATCACAACATAATGAAGAAGGCAAGGCTGAATACCCTAGATAGAAGAAAGACACCTTAGGTGTTGTTAAAGGTAACAACATTACTTATTCTTTTCATAACCGTGACATTAAATGCTTTTTGTTGTCTGGGTTTTGGTCATGTTGTCCAAACAAAAGAGTTATGGTTATGAAAGCTAATAATGAGGATGAGACAGATGACGAGGAGATGTGATGCGAACCTCGTAATCAAGTGGTCACACAACAACCCACACGCAAAGACACCAATTCCCGGAAAGCCAAGTAAACCAGGTTTGATAGGAGTGTGACACAAAGATAACTTGTACCTAGGCACCAGCACTATTGGAAACAGAAACCCCCACCCAAGAAATATTGATTCGCGAACGAGAAGTATAAGAATGACGCCACAAAATCAGTTGTTCTTCGATAAGTTATTTTTTTCAGTTCTTTAGAGAACCAAGGAAGGGAGATTATCCCACCAACACACAACAAGTGCGGTAAAAGAAGTTTATTGATCTGAAAATTACGTAACTTACATGTGTGGTTATGCTTTTCTTTACATTAACTCTAAACCGAAAAAACCCTAATGGACCCCCTCTAGGTGGACTTATATGAGGCTTACATACAATTGACCTAAAAAAGTAATAATAACTGATGTGCCGTGAATGATTCGAAAATCAGCAACAATGAATCTAACGAAAATGGATGAAGGATGGGTCTGGTTGTGTTGTCTTTCTTTTGGTGTTTAGGCTGGATTATAGTGATTTCAAAGTAAATAAGATGGAGGATAGACTAAAATGATACTTTGATAAGTCGATCTGGACGTCACAAAGATCAATCTAGGATTTCGACGCCACACTCTTTGTGATTGAAGAATGATAAGTCAGGTAGGGTTCTTCACAAAATCAATTTGGAAGATCAACTCTTAGTTCTGTGAATTAAGTTTCAAATCTTGGCCAAAAGTCCTTTATTGCATATTCTGATACTATATTTATAATTGGAACATTCCTCCAAAGTTAGGAAAAATTCAACATGGCAGAAGTCAAGCCCAAAAAACAGACTTTGACAAACTAACCTAGACAAATTAACTAGCACACGTTTTTTGACCTTTCTAACATAAACAGACCAAATTTAAAACAACTATATCTTCTTATACAAAAGTCCAATGCAATCATGGTTGGACAATCTAGAAAGAACATGTTCTGAACTTGAAATCTACCTAGATTAGTCTTCTTTTCACATGCAATGGATGACTTCAAATTCAAGTTCAAATTCATTTGCTATTCTAACCATAAACAACATCAATTCCTTCACTTATTTGCATATCAACCCAAATTCAAGTAGCCCAGCATCAAAAGAACCATTAAGGGCTTTTCCCATCTCCAAGTTCCAATTGTAGGCGAATAAACATCCTTGAACCAATTTCAAACTGATTGCTAATTTTTAACTCTGATACAGCTTCAATCATTCCAATTTGACTCGTCAAGGCCCTTTGTAGTTGTTTCGCTCTCGCTCTTGTCATTGGACCATCTGAATCCTCTTGCATATTAGATGGATTATAATTCCCATAATGCACATTAGCTGGTCAACATCATCCCCTCTCTCTTCGAAAGGATTCGACCTCGAATCAAAATCTGTGTCAAACAACGTAAGATCAACAACATTAAAGGTAGCACTAACACCATACTCACCTCTCTCTTCTAAAGTCAGTTGGGTTTAAATGGGGGGAGGAACAAGAATTGGCTTTTGTTCTTTTAAAAGATAAATTATGTTCTGCACCTGTTGGCTTTACCTGACTTTAGAAAGCATTTGAAATAGAATGTGATGCGTTTGGAATGGGAATAGGTGTTGTTTTGATGCAGGATCGGAGACCTATTGCGTATTTTAGTGAGAAGTTAAGTGGAGCGACCTTGAAATATCCCACTTACGACAAAGAACTATATGCATTGGTAAGAGCACTTGAGACATGGCAGCATTACTTGTGGCCAAAAGAGTTTGTAATCCATTCGGATCATGAGTCCTTGAAACATCTGAAAGGACACAAGGTAAGTTGAATAGGAGGCATGCAAAATGGGTTGAATTCATTGAAACTTTTCCTTATGTAATCAAGTATAAGTAAGGCAAAGAGAACATCGTAGCTGATGCACTTTTGTGAAGTACATTGTTGAGTTTGAGAGCTTTCTAGAGGTCATCTTAAGTATGGCCTTTCCAACACCTAGTACCTTGAAGATTGATAACTTATCCATGTATGGTTTTTCTCCATCCACTTCTTCGTAAGTGAAAAACATCATTTTCTTAGTTCATACATGTCTTGTAGCACCGTGTCAACTCACCACTACTTAAGATTGTTGTAAGAATTCACTTTGGAAACAACACAAGACAGATTCATTTCTAAACTTCATTAGTGAGGTGATCAACCTTAGTGACATTGATTTGAGCAATTCTTTTCTTAGGGTTTCCTTGCTAACCCTTATTTCTGCAATCCTTGGCTAAGCGCCTAGTCTTATTTCAAATAAAGTATTTTTCATTGAGGTTTTTGGAAATTCCCTTCCTTTCTATTGAATTTCTTGACAATTAATTTTCCCTTCATAATGAGCTTCTTCTTTTGATTTTTATTGTGGGACTTTCCCATTTGTTACATAATGTTTGCTTTTGAGGCACTAGAAGAATTGGTTCTTCTTTCAAACAACTTATTATTCTTTTTTATCTTTAATCTCAATCTTTGATTCACATCTCATTGTGCTTATGCTTAAAATAGTTTTTGAAGTCTTTTCAAGATTAGTGGCAATTTTTTCAACGATTGCAACCATTTGGAAAAACTCACTTAGAGACATACTAATGCGAACCTCGTAATAACGTGCTCACACAACCCACACGCAAAGGCATCAATTCTTGGAAAGCCAAGTATATCAGGTTTGATAGGAGTGTGACACAAAAATAACTTGTACCTAGGCATCAGCACTATTGGAAACGAAAAACCCCCACCCAATGAATATTGATTCACGAACGAGAAGTATAAAGATGATGCCACGAAGTCAGTTGTTCTTCGATAAGTCATTTTCAGTTCTTTAGACAACCATGGAAGGGAGATTATCTCACCAACACACACACACACAAAGTACGGCAAACAAGAAGTTTTATTAATCTGAATTGTCTAACCTTCATGTTTGATTATGCCTTTATTTATACTTACTCTAGACTTAAATAAACCATAATGGACCCCCCTTATGTGGACGTATATGAGGCCCACTTACATTTGACCCAAATACGTAATAATGACCCAAAGACTAAAAAGAAAATAATAAAAATCCAAAATATTATAATCCTAAATATGCTAGAATCAGATTTGTCACCACTAAGAAGTCCCAAAATAGACTATGAAATTTGATCTGAAGGTAGAATTAATTATGAAGTCTTCTTTCCTTGTGATAGCTAGGATGAATAAGGAAACCTTGTAAGAAAAAAGATTTTGAAACATTTATGAATCCTTGCCACACTTGGAAACTATGTTGCAGCCCATTAAAGATCTTTGTAGAACTAGGAGATTCTCAAAACAAGCTGCCACATCCTTGTAGAAAAAGGATCGTTGCCAAATAGAAAGTCCATAAGTTACAAAGAAGTAAATAACAAAATTCGTACAACCTCTGTCGACCAGTATTGTGATGCCTTCCCGAACTCCGATTGACCTAAAAGTTTAATCCAAGGTAGGACAACTTGTCTGGAGACTCTATGTAAACCTTCAGCCCGATCCAACGATCGAATTGAAAATTATGGCTATTATCGTGAAACTAGACTATCGTGCATTTTTTGTCAGAATTCAAGTAAGGTCATATTCAGATTTTGGTTTAAAATTTCATATTATCCAATTTTACGTTATTGAGCATAACTCCAAATCCAACCGTTGGATCGAGCTGAAATTTGACATGAAGATTCTGGAAGTATTGGTCTATGTTGGGGTAAAGTTTTAGATGAATCGAAGTTCGGAAAGAACATGCAATATAGGTCAGAACAGACTGTATGAATTTTGTTATTTACTTCCTTTTGACTTATGGACTTCCTATTTGGCAATGATCCTTTTCCTACAAGGATGTGGCAGCTTATATTTGGAATTTTCTAGTTCTACAAAGATCTTTAATGGGCTTCAACATAGTTTTCAAGTGTGGCAAGGATTCATAAATGTTTTAGAATCCTTTTCTTTTAAGAATTCTTTATTCATCATAGCTACAACAAGGAAAGAAGACTTCAGAATTAATTCTACTTTCAGATCAGATTTTCTAGTCTATTTGGGACTTCTTAATGGTGAAAAATCTTATTCTAACATATTTAGGATAGTAATTTTTGGATTTATTTTATTTTTTTATTTTCTTCTTAGTCTTTGGGTTATTATTACTTATTTGGGTAAATTGTAAGTGGGGCTCATATAAGTCCACCTAAGGGGGGTTCGTTAGGGTATATTTAAGTCTAGAGTTAGTATAAATAAAGGCATAACCAGACATGTAAGTTACACAATTCAGATTAATAAAACTTCTTGTTTGCCTTACTTTGTGTGTGTGTGTGTGTGTTGGTGGGATACTCTCTCTTTCTTGGTTCTCTAAAGAACTGAAAATGACTTATCGAAGAACAACTGGCTTCGTGGCGTCATCCTTATACTTCTCGTTCACGAATCAATATTCATTGGGTGGGGGTTTTTCGTTTCCAATAATGTTGGTGCCTAGATACAAGTTATCTTTATGTCACACACCTATCAAACCTGATTTGCTTGGCTTTTCGGGAATCGGTGTCTTTGTGTGTGGGTTGCATGACCATGTGATCACGAGGTTCGCATCACATACCCTCAACATATATATCATGCAAGATGAGGTGGAACTCTTGAACTTGGCTTATTGTAGTCCTTAAATCAACCATTTTGAAATATAAAAATTTATTGACTATGAATTTCTTCTTCATATTAGCATCTTCATCCTTGTACTTTTTATCCAAAGCTTCCCAAAGTGTATTTTCACTCTAGATTCAACTATACACATTATAAATTTATTATCCAACTCATTCAAGATGTAATTCATGCACATAAAATTACAATGATTCCATGCATCCACACTTGCCATAGTAGTAGAATCAGATTCATTATCTTACAACTTTAGTGCTTCCTTAGTCAAGATTTTTTCCAAGTTTAAGGTGGTTAGATAAAACAACATCTTTTGCTATCACCTTTTAAATTTAAATTCATTGAACTTTTCAGTTTTCTCAACATGCACCATAAAAGGTGATGGTGTAATTCTCACTACCAAAATAGTACTTATTGAAGCAATATTGGTTGGCACAACCAAATCTTAAGTAGGAGTAAAAGACATGATATAATCTATAAAAACAATAGCCAATAATATTTATAAATAAATATTTCATCTCCATAATAAGCAAGTAATTTAAAATAAAACTTATAAACAACTTAAGTAAACAAAAGTCCTCTTTAACACATTAAAAAGGTTAAGTCCTCTTTAACATGCATCATATCATTATAAAATGTTTAAGCACGTTAAGCAAAAGGCATGATCATATAAGCAAGATAACATAAATTATTATAAACAAAACAATATTTTACTTATTGAAAAATATAAATCAATAAAATATATGAAATGCATCAAACCACCTAAATTACATGAAAAGCAATTTTAAAAGACAAACTACAACTTTAAAACAAAGATATATAGAAACCTTCTAAAATTAAACAAAATAAAAAAGCCATAAATCTCTAAACAAACCAAAAGATTATAGATAAAGACATATTTAATAAATAATAAATAATAAATCTATATGTGAGAATATAGCAAATTAAAAAGAAGTTAGAGTGTATCTTAAATTTCAATGTTAAAATCCTCCTTAATAATTAATCTATATCATCATCATCATCATCATTATCACAAGATAAACTAAATAAAGTCTAATATAAGAATAAAGTCTCAAGATTGTAGAGCGAAAATAATTAGATTAGTGAGTGGGGATGTTTAGTTTATCATAACAAGAACATTCAAAACATTAAAGATATTCAAGAAAACCTTAGAGTTTATGCAAGTCCAAATCTATAAACTTGCAAAATAAAAACTCATGGAAAACATGATTTCAACACAAATATAATAATAGAATTTGGCATGTATACTGGATATATATTCAAAATTGCAATTGATGTCATATCAATGTCTTAGCATAATGCTAATAATGAAAAACTATATTTAAATTAAAATAAAAATAGTACATACATGTTGTAGTATTTTAAAGTAATGAAAATTTTATTGTTGTAAATGATGAATTATTTGTCCTTAAAGCTTTTTTGTTCTTTACTTAGTGCAACTAAGATATTTGCAAAAACCCTTCCAAGATTCCAACAACATTATCTTAGTTTAAATGCACTTCTAAATAAGGTTTTTTAACCAAAATAAATGGACTCAATAATCTCTCAATTAAGTGAACCTAAGTTCTAGATTTGATAGGCAAATCAAAGCTTAAGGTGAGAAGAAAGACACTAAACATGAAGTGGGAAAGAGTTTGTAAAACATTAAAAAAAAAAAAAACCTTATAGGAAATTCTTCATTCACCCCCTCTTTTTATAGTGGATTTTAAAAGGTAAAAGGTTAAAGAATCAATTCTAGTAGTAATCAGAATTAATTTCCACTATTATCAACCTTTGATTACCAATTATAAATTAAGAATTAAACCTGAATATTTTGGTCATAAAACTGAATTTTTAAACTTAAAAAATTGTTCAGGTTTGCAAAAATTAGGGTAGGAAAAAAAAGTTCTTCAATAACCGATCCCAAGTCCAAACTTTAGTTGGCAAAAAATAATCTTTTTAGACCCAAAATATTATTTTACAATACCTGGCCTGAGCCCGAGTTAGTGTGCGGGTATGAGTTTAAGTTCAAAACTCACTTTGCTTAAAATCTCTCCCCTCTAAATTTTTTAGTACTCTTTGGATCTAATTTTAACTTTTTAACTTTTTATTTTATAAATACCAAGAAAGTTTTATTTCTTTTCTATATGGGATATAGTTGTTTTTTATAGGGTTTTGGGTTTCACCAAAACAAGCCAACGAAGGGTTTTTTTAGGTCATTTTCTCACTCGCCCATAACTTTATTTAAATTATGTTAATATTCCATGTTAAAGAACTTATATTGGAAATTAAATTCCAGCAAATTTTTAATGCAAAAACATTTTTAATTTGATCTTAAATATGCCCAATAACCATGTTCTTAAATAATTTTTCTCCAACAATAGTATGGTTGGCTAGGTTTTCAAGTGTCCACTGGTTTTGAGTCTTTATTAATTAGCCTATATTTTATGGCTTTTGCTTTTGCTTTTGATTTTCTGCTTCTTTGTAGTTCTACAATCATTTGTTCCTTGACTACCTCTTTTTCTAATGGTGTTCTTAATTAATGGATTTCAATTTATGAACTAAATATAAGAAGAAGATTCTACTCTTGGCTTAAAATTTCAATTAAATATTGATGAAATCTGGTTTTGTCATATGGGCTTGAAGGCCAAGCCGAGGTCTGGGATAAGATTGTTAATCTTTTGGTTTTGGCAATTTGGTCCATCTTTTCTTGACAAAATCACTGATGGATTATGCTCAATACTTACAAAAGGTCCCTTCCTTTGAATTTGAAGAGATTCTGATGATTAAGTTAATATCATATAAGAGAAAAATAATTTTTTTTTTTTGAAGAAAGCCATATGTGTGTGTGTGTGTGTGTGTGTATCTTTTCGTAGTAGAGAAAAAAACAAATATGGGCAATGGAGATTATATTGGTTACTTTTATAGCTCATAGGGTCTCTTCCTTTATGGAAGGAGGAATGTTCACAAATCAACTAGATATCTCTGTTTTATCAATATAAAATATCTTTGATTGTGGATTTGACACTTTACCAAACCCACATAAGCCTAGGCTTAGCGATTGGCTGAGCCTGGAGATGGTGGGTGTGACGATTCACCAGACTCACACATGTCTGGGCTTAATACTTGACTAAGCCTGAAAATAATAGATTTGCTAATTTACCAGACCCACCTATATATATTTGGGTTTAATACTTGGTAGATCCAAAAAAATGATAAGTTATCATACTAAATTTTATTCATTTGTTTAAAAGGAAGGACTCACCAACAAAAAAATATTAATTCATCAATGACCATCGAAGTCTTAATATATTATATACAAAGATTTCGAAAATCTCCTACTAGCAGCAAATGAGAGCCGTTTAAGATTTTGTGTCCCATTCAGCACTCTTGGGATCTTCAAGCCTTATATAACCTAATTTTCTTAGAAAAAACGTAAGGAAAGTGAAAGAAAAAGACGGAGTGGTGAAAGCCATCTGGATCTTCCAACACATCTTTAACACAAAAACCTTATAACCTAATTAAGCCTCTAAATGGACTGATACTCTTATTCTAAACTTAATAATTTATAGATCATTTGTTTTCTTTGGTCATCGCTCATTCGATGATCCCTCATTCTCACTGTTGCCATTTTCTGGCGTCATATTGAGATCAAAATCCCTCGCACCACTTGGTGGAGGCGCCGGTGGAGGAGAAGAGCCAGAATCAATTCCGGAAATTCCTTCGGGCATATATAGAATTTAGATCAAAATCTAAGTTTCTTTCTCTTCTCGGAGAACCAGCCTCGGCTTGATCCTGGTTCATCTTGGCCAGAGTCTCCTTGGTCAAGTTCAGGAGCGTAGGAGCTAATTCGTTTTGCAACGAAGTCTGATCACCAGGTAGGAGGAGGCAAAGCCCGTATCCAACCTCGATCACGATGGTCACGCATGTGCCCAAACACAGCCTTCCATGTAAAAGGATTTTTGCCACAAGATGTTCTTATAGGTTCAGCATTGGGAGTATACATTTCTCCTTTTGCTCTCTTCGGAGTAGGAGAGTTGTCATTAGACTTTTCGGATCTTCTTCTGGAAGATCCTTCTCCAGTAATACCACTGTCTGCAACCCTGGCAGGAACAGAAGGGGTAGTTGAAGCAGCAGTAAGGTGTGTTTTAGAATTGTTTATAGAAAAAATTGATTTTTTTAATTAATATTTTTTAAAATATTTTTAGATTATTTTAATATATTGATATTAAAAATAATTTTAAAAAAATTAAAAAAATATTATTTTAAAATATTTTAAAATAAAAAATATTTTAAAAAACAACTATATTATCACACTCTAAAAATACATCATATTTAATCACCACAGTAAAAAAAATCCCCAACTTCAGGGATTGTCAGGCGATGTGGCGCTTTGTTTTGAGCCTTACACGTGGTGAACAAACGGTGATGGTTGCATGCCTTTTTTGGTTGTCGTGGCAGTGTGTGCCATTTTGAAGAGGCGGGAAAAATTAACAACGAAGTTCTTGGTGGCTGTTCAGTTTATTAAATTACTTATATGCCCTTGATTATGGGTGGTAATAACAAAGCTTATCCATTCTTCTCATGTTTAATCACATAATAGAAAAAATTTCAAGATAAGGCTATACATATGGCATGGTCCAAACAAGATTTGAGAACACAAAAGTTGTATTAGACATGTAAATCTAATGGACATATTTTTCCAGAATCTGTTTTTGAATAATTTCAATAACTGGATTTCTCTCAGTTAATGTGCATATGAGTTTCTTGGCAAGTGATATAGAAAAATACAGTGCATTGATATTTTTCATCAAGCCATTAACTCAATTTATTTTTATTTTTTAAGTTTTATCTCTATTTTTTCCTAATTGTTGTCAATTTGTTTTTTATTTATATCTTATATATTATGGTTTAAGAGGATTGTGCTCTGACCCTACTCACCACGCATTCCAATCAATTTACCATTGCTCTCTAAAAATTTAATTTTATATGAAACTTAAACCCAACTTAGTTATAAACAAAATAAAAAAAAATAAATTGTTGCATGGTATTCAAATTTATTTTCTCTCATGTTTATTTTTTCAAATAACAAAAATTGGGTTAGCTTTGTCTCTATTATGAAATGACATTTTCATTAATTTGTTTGAAACATCTAACTAGAAATAGTTAAAGAAATAACCCTATATTTAATCACAAGTTGAGAGAAATTAAATTTGTATGGTTAGATTGGAGAATAGACTTAAACCATGGTAGTTTTTGGCATGTTGGGAAATATTGATTGGATTGGACTAAACAAAATTTGATAGAACAGGACTAGACAAATAATTATCATGTCCTATGTTTGGTGTGTTTTAGATTATACTAAATAATTTATTTTATTTTGTGTTTAGTAGATACTAGACGGGAATCGGTCGACATGAGGTCTAGACTAGTTTGGGTTTAAGAAAAAAAAGAGGAATTATTTATCCAACCTGACTCGGTAAAAAACTTAGGTCAACCTGCTGAGATGAAACATAGGTAATAAAATCCATTGTAAACCCTTGAAAAATGAGCGATTACAATGAATAGTAAAAAAATAATCGATACCAATACGGTGATACCGTAACGAGCCGTAAATAAATAAAATAATGAAAGATAAAATTAGATAAATTAAGATGAGAACATAGTCCTAAGAGTTAGTAGAATTTAATTTAAGACAAGGAAAAATAAAACAAGACAAGTCGGATTTTTGGTGAAAAATCACCTACTGACTAGTTTTACATTATTGACATAATGTTCAATCCGATCATTGGATTGAGCTAAAATTATACGAGAAATCTCATAACATATAGTCCAACCTTCCATTAAAATTTTAGGGAAATCTAAGTTCCAGAAGGTCATTTAAAACTATCAACAATCAGATAGAAAATAACATAAAATTCATTAATAGCAATTTCATAAATATGTTGATGAGCTGGCAAAGTTATAATAGCTTTTTCTCTTTTTTTATTCAGAAATAGAAAAATAACAAAAAAAAAAAGAGAAAAGAAGGAGAGCAAAACACTTAAAAACCTTGAGAGAAAGTATAGGAATTGTGTAGGATTAAGGAGTTAAGAGGAGTAAAACACAAATCACTCCCATAAACAAGGATTTAAGAAGAAACTAAGTGAGGGAGAAGGGAGGAAAAGGGGTTGTAAGTTACAACAAAGAAGAAAAATCAAAGGGGAGGGAAAACTTTTACCAGGTTAGCTTTCGAAGTTTACATTAGTGTTGGGAAGGAGTTCTAAGTTTGTTTACACAAGTTTGGATGAAAAGAAATAAATTTAATGCATTGTTCTTAAATTTTTGAATTAGGGTTCTTAGGAGAAGATTTAGGAAAAATATAAAATTGTTGAAATTGATACATTTATGATAGGACATGTAAAATGATACATAAATAATGAAGGATAAAAGATGAATTTTGGGTGTTATGTAGACAACATTAGCCAATCATGTTAGGAACAAAAGATAATGAACATGCAATGTAATAAAACTTGTATAATTATGTGTGATTTGTGATGTGTTGATGTATAAATGATAAAATTGCATATAGAGATATGTTATAATAATATGTCGAAAAAGTTAAGTAGAATAAATGGTTAATGTTAATGCATGTTAATATGTATAGGTAGAGGATTTAATGTATTTCAATGCAAAAGGAGTAATAAATTATATGTTCATGAACAAATTAGTTAATTAAAAAGGTGTAAAGTATGGTGTGAGAATTAAGTTGGATGATCATATGACATAGTTACTTTGCTATGTTTAGTAAAATCAAATATAAACCAAAATAAAAGCTAAGGTTATATTAATGTGACAATGAAATTATATATGTGTTGCAATATTGGATATGAATATGCTAAAAATCATACCTCCCTTTAATTTTTAGAGGAGCATCGTGGCTGGAACTTCAGTGGAGGGAGCTCGTACACTTAGAGTTTTAGGTAGGTGTTAAGCTCCTTAATTTTGTCAGGTTATTGTAGTTATTCTTTCTTTTTCTTATTTGTTAATGAGTTGCCTTTGTTATATACACTTGATAAATAGTAAAACAAAATTGTATCATGAATGCAAGAGAGTTATGAGAATATATGGTGAAGAATAATGATTATTCAACTTAGTTATTAAATATAAAAGATAATATGTATGACTTAGTTGTTTGAAAGGTCAGAAACTAAGGGGATATAAATATTTCGTTTTGACTTAGTCTTTCAAGTTGTGGAAAACTAAGGTGATTTGTGTTTGACTTAGTTATACGCAAAGACAGGAACTAAGATGACTTGAAGCAAACATTAACTTAGTTGTTTGTAAAAATAGAGACTAATGTGTTATGATAGGACTTAGTCATCTATGTATGAGATGACTAAGGTAGTAATAAACTTGATCAGATTTTGAGTGAATTCCTGGATTATTTATGTGATTACTTGGTTTTCATTAAAATGAGGACCAAGGTGGCAAAATGAGTAAACTTTACAAGCGAACTATTAAACTTGGTAGTGTAGAAGCTATCTAAAAGTAACTAAAGTTGTATGATATGTTTAGAGATAATTTGATGGAAATTATGGTGATATGATGTAAAAATATAAATTACATATATAAATTCAATTGGTATTAATAAATAAAATTACATTGTTACAGGTCCTTCTCATACTACGGGACAACCTTGATTCTCTTCATTTTGAGGGTAATTATTGCTAGGTATATTTTGGTATTTGGTTTATGTAATATTCTAGTTCATTAGGATTTGAAGTTACCTTTTGGGCTTGTAATTAATATAAAGTCATGTATTATTGTTTTGATAATTAAATATCTTTTATGTATGTATTTAAAATTCTGGTATGCATGTAGATAAATTTATAATATATTTTGTTTTAATGATATCATGTACGAAAATAAAAGATATATGACATTGTTATTAGAATGGGAAATGAAGAATGTATAAGTGTATGAAATGATGAGTAATTGGATTGTGGTGAAGAAGGTCCAGGATGGTTGGATTACAAATATATATGTTCAATTGTGTTTTTTGTTGATGTCAACATTTGGGAATGTCGACTTACATTGGAGACTCTTTCGAAATTTTAGTAGCTATGATAATAATAATAAGCTTAAAGTATTGTTAAGATAGTTAGGGACAATGATGTTTTTTTTTTTTTAAAAAAAAAAGAAATTCCTTAATTTTCAACAAATATGACATAAATCAAACTTAAGGTGTTATATCCATTAATATATATATAGTCAAAATGAGGTTGCTTTGATTTTTTTAATTTGAGTCAACTTGAGTTGACTGCCTTGTGACTCAAGTCTTACCCTAGGTCAAACCCCGAGTCTAGTTTTAAAACTATGATAATAATAATTTTTATTATTATGTTGTTTTGGATCAACCTCGGTTGACCATCTCGACCCATGACTTGAACCTTGTCTAAGGTCGACCTCTTAGTTAGGTTTTAAAACCATGATAATAATCACTTTTATCCTTATATTGACTTGGGTCAATGATCAACCCGACCCGTGATTCGGTCTTTGTTGATCAGGCCTAGCCCCGAGTCGACCCTTGAGTAAGATTTTAAAATTATGATAATAAATATTTTTATCCCAGAGTGGTTAACTAGGGTCAATGATCAATCTGACTCGTGACCCGATCCTGGCCCTAGATCAACCCCCGAGTCCAGTTTTAAAACTATTATAATAATTATTTTTTATCCTCACATTGACTTGGGTTGATGATCAATCCGACCCAGGCTTGGCACCGGGTCGATCCCCGAGTTAGGTTTAAAACTATAATAATAATTATTTTTATCCTTACGTTCCCCCGAGTCAATAGTCAACCCAACTTGTGACCCGAACCTGGTCCCAGGTCGACCTCCGAGTCAAGTTTTAAAACTATGACAATAATCAATTTTATCCTTATGTTAACCCAAGTCAATAGTCAACCCGACCCATGACCCAGACCTGGTTGATCAGGCTTAGCCCTAAGTCGACTCCCGAGTCAGGTTTTAAAATTATGATAATAATTATTTTTATCCTAAGGTTAACCCGAGTCAATGTCAACCCAATCTGTGACTCGAGCTTGACCCCGAGTCGAACCCCAAGTCAAGTTTTAAAACTATAATACTAATCATTTTTGTCCTGACGTTGACCTGAGTTAATAGTCAACTTTACCCGTGACCCAAGCTTGGCCCTAGGTCGACCCTTGAATTGGATT
>Ga0307516_10005514_pt1 | contig 15101 bp, 14 predicted proteins | sample 19_EM_MG_FD_203310 | JGI IMG/M metagenome (GOLD analysis project Ga0307516, IMG submission 203310) | Populus trichocarpa ectomycorrhiza microbial communities from riparian zone in the Pacific Northwest, United States - 19_EM | ecosystem: Host-associated > Plants > Roots > Unclassified | place...
ACTTTTGATTTAGCCAATCATTTTCTATATATATAAAAAAGGATTGGCTAAATCAAAAGTTACCTAATTATTCTTAACTTGGCATTAGAGTTTTTTGTCATAAAAACTCTTCTCTTCCTCTCTCATTTGTAGCCAGTTTTTTCTCTTCCTTTCCTAAATGGATTTTATTGTTGTTGTTGCTAACTCTTCCCTCAACACAAGTGATGCAGCCCAGCTAGTCAGCCATCTACAAGTTGTTGTCGATGGTGTTCTTCCACAGGAGCAGTAACATTCAGTTGCAGAACATGTCAATGACTCCTCCTCGCATGTTTCTGTCGTTTCTCTGCACATTATGGGAACACAACTCCAGCTATCGTCGCTCTATCCAACACCCACCAAGTTGTTTCGTTGAAACTTATGAACACAAATTATCTCTATTAGTGAATGCAAATGAAGCCCTATCTTCTTGGTCAAGATGTTTTTCACTTCATTGACGGCTTAGTGTCGAGTCCTCCATCTCATGTTTCTGATGGTTCTGTTAGTTCTTCTTCGACAATTAACCCTTCTTTTCTTCATTGGAAGCAACAAGATCAACTTATTTTGAGTGCATTACTCTCCTCTCTCTCTTCGTGGATGTGTTGCATCTCATGGTAGATTGTCATACCTTGCAATGCATTTGGCGCACTCTTGAGAAAGTTTTAGCGTCTTCATCTAATTCTCGCATCATGCAACTTCATAGTTCCTTTTAAGATCTTCAGCAAGGTGACTCATTGGTTACTATATACATGCAGCTAGCAAAATCGTTATTTGAAGAATTAGTTGTTGCTGGTCGGTCCATGTCTCTTGAAGATTTTAATCTATATATGTTTTGTGGGCTTCGTGGTGAGTTCAAAGACTTCGTAATAAGTCTTATAACCAAGGCAAAACCGTTGTCGTTTGCTAACCTTCACAACCATCTTCTTACCCATGATTTTTTGCACAAGAACTCCCTTTATTCCATGGACGCAAATTCCTCTTTGTTGTCTTCACCTCTACTGCCGCAACCACCACTATTGCCAACACCACAACCCTCTGTTCATCTTGCTATGTCTCATCATAGCTCAAATTTTAGTCATAACAGGGGGCGTTCTTGTGGCAATTGGTGCCCCAACAGCAACCGCTACAATCACCAGAATAGGTTCTAATCTACTGCAGACTGGAGGCCAAACAATTGGCAGCAGAACATGTGTAACACAGGGGCTGGACAGTGGTCTAGACAGTAGAATGTTGGGTGCTAATTATGCTCAAACTTCAGCCACACAACTCCTCATTGTCCCCAATTTCACAACAGTACCCAACAACTCTCTACTCATCTTGCTATTGGGAACGTTTTTACTGCGACATGGTTCCCTAACACCGATGCAAATCAACACGTCACACCTGATCTTACAACTCTGACCAAGTCTGCAACTTATTTTGGTAATGATCATTTGCATGTTGGTGATAGTAAGGACCTTGACATATCACATATTGGACATACCATATTACATTCCTCAAAACATATTTTTACATTATCTAACGTTCTCCATGTGCCTCATATTACCAAACCATTGTTATCTATTCAAAAATTATGTCATGATAATCATGTTTATTTTAAATCTCATGCTTATGTGTTTTATGTCAAGGATCTCATCACCAAGGAAGTTCTCCTTTCCGATCAGAGTAATGATGGTTTCTATGTCCTATCCGAGTCTTCTGCCATGTCAATTCCTCAAGCTTTTTGGTTTCCTTGCCTCTTCATGACTGTTGATCTATGGCATCGTCGTTTGGGTCATCCTACCCCTTGCATTTTAAATTTGTTAGTTTCTAACAATAAAATTGTATGTATTTCTATGTGTTCTCTTGCTTAGTGTCAAGCTTGTCTATTAGGCAAGTCATCACGTATGTTGTTGCGACCTATAGGTCATACAACTATTGCCCCACTTGATTTAATATTTAGTGATGTTTGAGGTCTTGCCTCTATGTTTTCTTCTAATGGTTTTTGTTACTTTGTTATATTTATTGATGTGCATACCAAACATATATGGTATTACCTTCTTGTTGCCAAATCTGATGTGTTTTCCATTTTTCATCATTTTTAAACACTTGTTAAGCGTTAGTTTTCACGTAAGATTAAATATGTTCAAACTAATTGAGATGGTGAATATCGTAAGTTAAATTAGTTTTTTCAAACTATTGGTATTCATCACCGGTTAATCTGTCCTCATACTCATTAACAAAATGGAACCGTTGAGCTTTATCATCGATACATTATCAAAACCGGCCTCATTTTTTTAGGCTAATGTGGTGCACCATTATGATTTTGGAACTATTCCTTTGAATCATCGGTATATCTTATTAATCGCATGCCTACTCTTGTTCTAAAAAATAATCACTATTGAGTGTCTGTTTCGTCGAACTCCTAATTATAATTTTCTGCAAACTTTTGGGTGTTTTTGTTTCCCCTTTTTGCGTCCATATCATGCTCACAAATTGGATTTCCGTTCCTCTCCATGTGTGTTCTTAGGGTATAGTTCATCTCATCTTGATTATCGTTGTCTTGATTTAGCATCTCAACGTATTTATGCTCCCGTCATGTTCGTTTTCATGAAGATGTCTTTCCTTTTGCGAATTCTGAACAGATAACACATACATTAATACCCTCCACACAACATACACACCTCCCAACCTTGAATCCTCCCTAAAAATTTCATATTACTGCTCCATAACCTTGCCAAACCAGCACCCTTGTCCTGCCATCTACTGCAACCCAACAGACCCATCGCTTGCCCATAGATTTTGCAACCACTCCATCACCACTTAGCCCTGCCATATTGTCACCATCTGCTTGTTTTGTCAATGATCATTATACAAGAATAGGTTCTCCATCACCAAAGTTCATGCTTCCAAGTCTGCTATTGCAAAACAGACCAATTTTGCAGCAGGTTCGTCAGGGTCTGCTATGTCGACCAGTCCCTCCACAGACTCTCCAGCTGGTCTGCAACTTTGTGTAGATCTCTCCTCGTATCCTCTTCAGCAATTTATAGGTACATGTTATTCTCCTCCTCAACCAGCTGTTTGTCAACATCACATGATCCTCCGTCCTAGGTAGCCAAAGACAACACTACCAACAACAACTACCACCGCCATTGTTGCTCCCATCAATCGGGTAGTATCTCCTCCTACTCATGAACCAATTGCTTTTACTAATATTAACAGGTATAAGGCTTGGTATAGTGCTATGCGCGAGGAAATTCAAGCCTTTCGCGCTAACAAAACTTGGAGCTTGGTGCTTTTTTATCCTTCAATGAATGTTGTTGGTAGTCGGTGGGTGTATATAATTAAACGTAGAATTAGTGGCAGCATTGAGAGGTATAAGACACGCCTAATTGCAAGAGGTTTCACTCAATAAGAAGATATTGATTACTCTGAAACCTTTAGTCATGTTATCAAGCAAGCGACCGTCAGATTAATCTTCTTCGTTGTGGTTTCGTGTGATTGGAAAATTCATCTGCTTAATATCCATAATGCATTTCTCAATGGAGTTCTTGTCGAAGAGGTCTACATGAAACAACCTCTAGGTTTTGTTGATTCTGCTCTCCCCTCTCATGTGTGTAGATTGCATAAGTCTCTATATGGTTTAAAACAAGCTTTGTGGGTTTGGTACACTCGTCTGAATGACTTTCCTGCTATCAATTGGTTTTCACGCGTCCAAGGTTGATACCTCATTATTTATCTTCTCTGTTGGTACTAATATTTGTTATCTCCTGGTCTATGTTGATAATATTCTACTTAGCATACAGTTACTAAGCTCAGAATTTAAGTTTCGCGACTTGGGTAATGTTCATTATTTTTTGGGTATTGAGATTCAGTCTACTGGTATGAGTCTTATGCTACGACAACATAAATATACACTTGACATCCTCACTCGAGCTGGTATGATATCTTGCAAACCTGTTGATACTCCTATCTCTACCTTTTATCTATCAAGTTTAGTTTCTGTTTTTTTATTGCTATTTGTTTTATTTTAAATTATTTATGAAATTTAGTTTTTTTTTTCAATATCATCCTCCTTCATCTTTTTCATCTGTCAAATTTGGAATGGTATGACCAAATACTAGAAACTATTTTCTAACTTATTATCTATGACAATGTCAAAAATAAAAAAAATAATCTACTTTCTAGGAATCTACTTTTCATAGGAACCATTTGTTTTTAATAAAAAAACTACTTTTCAACAAACAAACAAAGCTAATTATAGAAAAAAAAAATTTCTTTTTTTTTTTCATACAATGGTAAATTGTCGAGAAGTATAATTTACCCAAAGTAATGTATATTAAAAGAAACACAATAGGTGGAACCCAATTATCATAAAGTGTTAGTATAAATTAATTTATTAAAAAAAGTCATAAGTGCGTGTGTGTATTACTCAGAACAACCAACCTAGTTGATGACCTAAGCTTTAGGCCTAATCAACCTACGAGGTTGATGACCTGAACCTGAGGCCACTTGCTCAGATATAATGAAAATTCATCAAGCAGGTTGATTTGGCCTCAGGCTTAGGCCATCAACCGGGTTAGTTGTTTCAGCTTTATTTCTCTGTTTTTTTTTTTTTGCAATGATGGGTGTTTGCATTGATGTTGATCATTAATTTTCATGAATTAAAATTTTAGAGTTATTGAGATATTAGCCAAATCCTTAAGGAATTTTACAAACTTGGTGTAAATTCCAAAAGATATAAAGGAAAATCAACACATGTATTTTTCTAAAACCATGCTAAAACATTTCTCTCTTTTTTTATATAAATAAAAATGCAATTTATATAAGGATTGGATCGTATGCAACAAGAAAAAATTATTATTATTTTAGGGTTATATTTGGTAAAATTATATTTTTGTTCAAAACAAAACTGTCAAAACAGACCTAAAGATGTGTTTGTCAAACACGCCCTCAAGCTAAAATTTCTTTCATCAAACAGTGGCAAACCAAACAGAGCCTTAAATATTTGACCCGGTTTTGACTCGACTAGGTCGACTCGAAAACACTGGTTCAATCATGAACCAAACCAAAACACAAGGTTTAACCCAAAACTAAACCAGAACAGAGATTTACATCGAAACAAATCGAAACTAAAAAAACACAAAAAAATGTAAAATTTTCTAACGAAAACAAATCAAACATCAAGGGAAATGAAGAACATTCAAACTCAAACCCAACAACGTAAACATCAAATCAGACTAGATTCTAGGCAATAAAAAGCAAGGTTTTATTCGTAATCAAGCATAAATTAAAAATCAAACATCCATTTACTTCGATTATTACTCAAACATCATGATTTTGTTTTTTATCAAAATAGGTTTTAGTTCAAAACCAAAACTATATTAAAACCTATAAAATCATTTTATTGATGCATGAAAACCCTATATTATTTACTAATGATGATATATGAATTTGTAGAAACAAAAATCAAATCAAACTGAAACTTAAAACTAGCACTCAAGACAATGTTCTTCGGATGAACGTGAAGAACATGAACCTAGGTTGCCTAGAAAACCTGACATATACTATCAACCCTAGAAAATACACTTTAGACCTCTAGACTAAGCTCTCTTAGCCCCAACAAGCCACATTATCATAAACAAACAAGTTTGAATAAAAAACACTAACAAATAACCTCGAATTATCAAGAACATGTATAAGATTTCAACTTCCAAAAGTGCAGCCTTATTATCAGCCAACAAAACATCAAAACTCAATCCAAAACTGACTCTTTAAACACTTAAGACCTAAACTAAACTCAGGAATGAAGAACATGAATTAGGAACCTAGCAAAAAACCATCGAACACCTACTGCTACCTTGAACAAATTCCAAAACTACCATTTTTTCGTCAAAACCAAACACACAAACACCTTTTAAACATCCTAGGAACATTTATAACAACTTCAAAATAGAATTAATCAATCAAAATAATATTTTCATTCATCAATCTACATAAATGCTAATACATAGAATAATGCCAAAAAGATTTAAAAACAACATTAAACATTGAAAAAGCATGGATGGGCAAGTTAGATAGACTCCACCTTTGAGTTTTTACATGGTTATACCTTTTGCAAGTTTGTTGGCTTTAGGTTGCTATTTCCCTTCTCTTTCCCTTCCTTCTTTCCCTTTCTATTCTTTCCAAAGCTTGCTAGACCTTCTATATTAGGTCTTTGAACCTTCACACTAGGGTTTTTTTTTATAGAGTATATCCTTATATTTTTCTAGAGTATTTATAGGTTTTTTCTAGGTTTTATTTTGGTGGATTCTCTCAATGATGGACCAAAGCTCAGTCCTTTGATCAAAATGAGAGAGCTCTAGACAAATATTAATAGCTGGAACCTTTGTCCTTTAATGGTTTTTGGGGATGGTGGTTTTGCCTAGGTGGTTTTCTCTTTCTTGGAGACAAAAACATGTATTTCTCACTTTCTAATATTGGATGAAAGATTTATAGCTCTTGATAAGAACCCTCCAAGAGTTTTTAAGTGTGAACACATGAAGATGTTATGTGGTTTTGCACAAATGGGTATCTCAGTCAAGGCTGACTGAGTTGACAACTTTCAAGGCTTCGTTGGAGAAACTCTGATGTAAACATCATTAGAGACCGCCTAAACTTGGTAGAGGAGATACACACTTTTTTTTTTTATCCTTGCTCTATTTAGAGGTTTGTAGATCTATATTCATTCGCTTGAAAATGCCAAATCGATCAACCTAGAATATGAAAATGCAATGATTGTGATTAGGGAAAAGATGGAGATTTTTATGGCAGAATTGAGATGTAAACGTCCAATTTTATAGAAATAAGGTTATAGAGGGGATGTTCTTCTTCCATTTGCAAAAACAAACTCATGTCATTCGGAGGTTTAGAACTCCACAAAGATCTTTTGGAAGGTGCTAACCCGGTCATCCAAAACTATCAAGGAAAGAGATAAACAATGGGTGAACGACGCGTCGTCTAGGTTAAACCTCTAGAAATTAGGGTTTTTAATTTGTCATCTGAAGGATTTCATTTTAGTCCTTATTCTTCCAATTGCTTTTAATTGCACCTGTAATTGCCTCTCAAACTCTTAATTTCATTTAATTTCACCCTGTCAAATTTAATTATTAGTCCCAAAGTTTAGCGCTATTTTCATTTTGGTCCATGATTTCTGATTTATGCATTTGGACTCTTAATTGACCATAAAACATTTAATGTTTTTATAATTTGGTCGTTGGTTTTTAATTTCTTCAATCAAACCCCTAATTGGCTATCAAACTTTAATTTTTTCACAATTAAGCCCCTGATTTGATCAATTAAATTTTCCAAAATCCAATTTTAGTCCTCAAACTTCAATTTCTTCTAAATAACACCTAAATTGACTCCAAAAAACTGATTTTTCTTGCAATTAAATCCTCAATAAAATTAATTAAGCCTTTCAAAATCCTCATTGAGTCCTTGCTCATCCAAATTTATATTTTTTTATCCCAAATAAAAATATTTTCACCAAATGAGTCTTTGGTCAATCAAAATTAGGTTACTAATTTTGTACGTTCCGGTCCTCCAACGTTTCCACCTTTTACTTTTTTCATGTGTATCCTTTTGTATTTTTGGATTGTTCTTCTTTTTTTCTTGATTTGTTATAGGGTAAAAAATAGGTAACAATAGATTTAATGAAAGATTAAACCTGATTCATCAAATCTTGGCCCTTTAATCAAAATGAGAGAGTTTTGAGTATGTTTTATAGCTGTAAGCTTTGTACCTATGCTCATTTTACAATGGTGGTTTTGCAACAAACTTGGTTTTTAGAGATTTTGGTGGTTTTTCCAAACTTGGAGACTAAAGATTTTGTTTTTAGCCTTTTGATCTTGAAAGAAATGTGGTCAAACTTTGATAAGAACCCATTGAGAAGGCTTAAAGTGTGAACACATGAAAAATATTAGTGGTTTTGCGAAATAAGTATCACAACCATTGATGACTGAGTTACCCACTTTCAAGGCTTCGTCGAACTCTGATGTAAACATCATCGGAGACCACCTAATCTTGGCAGAGGGGAAACATACCTTTTGTCTAGATCCATCCTTGCTCAATTTGGAGGTCTGTAGCTTCATATTTATTCGTTTGAAAAATGCCAAACCGATCAGCCTACAATTTGAAAATGCAGTGACGACTGATCAAGGACAAAATATTATTGAGTTTGTCGCGGGGGCGACGTCGTCTAGCGACGGCGGAGGCTCCTGTCGTGCCTCCTGATGAGGGGTGTTGTGTTGGGAAGGGTTTTTTGATTTAATCATAAAATTATGATTAATGTTTTAGGAGTCGCCACCTAATATTATGGCCACTAGGAACCTATGATCTGCGAGAGTCTGGGTAAGGGACTGGTTGTGCAAGGGGAAGACGCATCACCATCAGTGCACCCTACCTAAGGTAAGCTGCATTGTTGTTTGATTGTTTTTTTTTCTAAGTCGAGTTTCTATTCGTTGGTCTTTTCTAAGGTTCAAGGCAGATCTCTCTTCATGAGAAAGTCTCTACCTTACTAAGTTAAATCTTAATCATTCTAAAGTCTGAATTTTAGCATCGCATTTCTACACCTTGTATCTTTAATACCTGAGGGTGTACTTTTATCGTGTAATTTTACACCCCACAAATATTAAAGTCTACATCTGGATCCTAAAAAAAGATTGGGAAATTTTTTTTGACATGATGGCCAAATCTTAATGGATAATCAAAAACTGGTTACGATATCAATTTTTGGATTTTTTTTAAACATGAAAAAGATGCAATTTTTGTTTTTTTATGAAAAATATGCTTGTAAAAATTTCAGGATTTGGCTGTATGCAACAAATTTTATTTTTTTTGTTTTTTAAAATGTTTTGAATTTTTTTTGAAATATTTTGGAGAAATCGGTATTTTAATACCGGATTTGTATTTTACAGTGTAAATATACAATCCGATATTATGCAAAATGGATAAAAAAAATATGCGAGAAAAATCACAAATTTTTTTGAAATGATTTTGAATTTTTGTTGTTTTTTTTTCAAAAAACAAATGGGGGCCGGGCCAGATCCAGCCACTTGGGCTGGGCCATAACTGGCCCGGCCCAAACCAGGGGCTAATTAATTAGCTTGCTGCATGCATAAATGAATTCTGCATGTAGCAACCACGACGAAGAAGAAAGAGGCAAAGCAGGGAGGAGGAAGTTGCTCGGTGTGGGGGTCTCGGTTTCGGCTGGTGGCCCAGGGGGCGTCGGCTGAGGTGATGGTGGCTGGAGTCGGTTGTGGGAGTAAGAAGAAAACGTTGCAGAGGAGAGAGAAAGGCTGGAAGGAGAAAAGAGAGAAGATCACGGTGGCTGCTCTGCCACTAGTGAGGAGCTGGGTTGATGGAAATGATGGTGGTAAAGCTGGTTGTGGAGGTGGAGGTCGGTGGCAGAGGAAGCGAAAAAAGAAGAAGAAAACGGGAGGGGTTGCAGAGAGGAGAGAGAAACCGACGGTGGCTCTTGGTGGTGGGTTGGTGGTTGTGTTGGCTTCCTGTGGTGGATCTGATGGTGGGAAGACTGGTGATGAGGGTGGTGGTGGCTGAAGTGGTGGAGGGAGAAAGAAAAACAGAAAACAGAGAGAAAGTGGCAGAAATTGGGAAGAGGCTGATTTTTTAGCTTATTTTGGACCCGATTTTCTCCTCCTTCAGGCCATCAAATCCACCTCTATTTATAGGCGGTGGAAGAGGGCAATCTTGTCTACACTGGAGAAAAATTGCAGCTCTTGATTTAGATGGGAAGGATCCCAACCGTTGGCTCAAAGTAGGCATGATGCATTGTCAAATTGTCAAATCTGCAGCTGCAGGCTGCCTAAGTTGGCCTCTTTGGGGTGGTGCCACGTCCGTTTTTTTGCCAGTGAGTCGGTGACGACCATACCCGAATATAGAGGGATGTCTGGCGATTAGTTTCGTGCAAGTTTTGGAAAATTTTGTGGACGTTAGGTACATTAAATGTAGCTGCAAAGTAGGTAACCAGAGCAGTTATTTCAAAGATTTAAAGAAGAAGATGAACAATACCAAAGTTCTGATTTTGGCTAAAGTTCATTTCAGTCCTCCCTCTTTAAATTTGATTTAATTGCACCTATAATTGATCCTAAAACTTCAATTTTCTTACGATTTTGCCCCTGATTTTGTCAATTGAACCCCCATAGTTGGTTGTTTGTTGCAGAATGGTCCTTGGCTGTGAATTTTGTCAATTTAACCCCTAATTGACCCCAAAACTTCAATTTTCTTGCAATTTATCCCCTGCTTTCAATCAATTAACTTGGTAAAAATTAAATTTGGTCTCTTAAAATGCCAATATTCCCAATTAAGCCCAAATTAGGCTCCCAAACTTAATTTTTCACCAATTAAGCCCAAAATAAAATTAATTTGACCCATTTAAAGTATAATTAAGTCCTTACACTTAATTAAGCCCTTCAATTGGACCAAAATTAATTCTTAAACATAATTAAAATTTAATTTGACCCATGATTAAATCAAATTGACCCATTAAAAATTTAATTATGTCATTGGACTTAATTGTTATCCAAATTCATCCAATAATAATTTAATTTGACCTTGAATTTGCATTTTTTTTTTCATTTTTGGGCATAATGGGGTGCAATTAGGCCTTAAAAAATTGCAGCTTGATTTTTTCCTATTTTTGTAGTCCTCCTTGATCTGCTTTCTCCACATTGCCAGCCTTTATTTTATTTTTTGATTTTTATTTTGAAGAAAGGTGATTTTTGGGGAATAACCCAGAATTGAGTTATGACAGTTGCCGACCTCTTTGCAATGCTTACGATAGAAAGTCTCGTAAGAGACTTTAGATAGTAAGCGTTGTAAAGAAGAAAAAGAAGAATGAGAGATGATGGACTCGTCATATTGAGAAATGATGAATCCTTTAGAGGGCTAAAAAGCGCACTCAGAGTAAAAACTGGAAGATTTTGCTTTTGAAAATTCAGAGATTTTGAAGTGGTCGAATTGTCATGGGTGACCTACCCAAAGAAAATTAAAAAAAAAAGGTTTTTTATAAGGTGGTCTTATTGTAATGGGTGACCTACCCAGGTGAAAAAAAACAAAGATTTTTCAAAAAGGTGAAAAATACAAAAAAATTTCAAAGTGGTCTTGTTGTAATGGGCGACCTGCCTAGACGAAAAACATGAAGATCTTTCAAAGAAGTGAAAAATACATAGATTTTTCAAAATGGTGAAAAATGCAGAGATTTTTCAAAGTGGTGAAAAATGCAGAGATTTTTCAAAATGGTCTTATTGTAATGGGCGACCTGCCCTGGTGAAAAATACAAAGATTTTTCAAAGTGATGAAAAATACGAAGATTTTTTAAAGTGGTCTTTTTGTAATGGGCGACCTGCCTAGGTGAAAAACACGAAAATTTTCAAAGTGGTGAAAAATACGATGATTTTTCAAAGTGAACTTGTTGTAATGGGCGATGTGCCCAAATGGAATATGAAAAGAGTTTTCAAAGAGGTTTGATTGTGATGGGTGACCTACCCAGGTGAAAAAAAAATGAAATGTCTTGAAGGAACGACATGATAGGGCTCGAAGGCGCACTATTCAAGAGACAGGAGCTCAAAGGAGCATTTAAAAAAAGATAGGACCCGAAGGGGAACGAGGGCTAAAAAAGCGCGCTCGATAAGAGGTAAGGTTAGAAAACGCACTACTTTAGAGGTGAGGGCTCAAAGGCGCACTCGAAAGGAGGCAGGGTTAGAAAACATACTACCCAAGGTGGTCGAGGGCTCTAAGACGCACTCGAAAGGAGGCAGGGTTAGAAAACACACTACCCAAGGGATGAGGGCTCAATAGCCCGCTCAAAATGAGGCAGGGTTAGAAAACGCACTACCCATGAGGTGAGAGCTCGAAGGCACACTCAAAAAGAGGTAGGGTTAGAAAACGTAGTACCCATGAGGTGATGGCCCCAAGGCGCACTCGAAAAGAGATAGGGTTAGAAAACACATTACCCAAGAGGTGAGGGCTCGAAGACGCACTCGAAAGGAGGTAGGGTCGTAAGGTGCACCAGCTGGGATGTTCGATGGCTCGAGGGCGCACTCAAAGAGAAGGAAGATAGGGCTAGAAAGCACACTATCTAAATGATGAGGACTCAATAGCCTGCTCAAAAAGAGGTGATGATGAGACACCGATCTGTTAGGGATGAAAGTAATGCATCATGATTAATATGCATGTATACTTACCTGAGAAATATAGGTCCCCTTTTCTTCATGGAGTTTTCCTTTCCTCAAAAGTTTGAGTCTCTAATAGTAAGCTTTGATAGCTCTTCCGCTCTTGCTTACTCAAGTCATATCTTGTGATCTTGACCTCTGAGAGGGATCAACATACTTGTTTTCCCACAAACCTTAATCTGATGGGTTGTCAGCTCCGCCTAACATTTTCTATTTTCTTATAAAGGGAATCATGGAGTCAGCCTTATGTGTTTGTCAGACTGCCCCCTAGTTTGATCATGTCTCCAAGTGTTCAATTTGGGTTTTCCTTGGGGATGAGGCTATGTGGAAGAAGATTTGGTTATTTACAAGGAGTTATTTTCATGGAGAATTTTTGGAATTTCAAAGCTATTCCGAAAAATCATTTTGATGTTTGTTCAAAACAAACTTGTTCTAAAAAATTCAAGTGATTCTCATGGATAAGTTTGCATAAGTGTTGAAAATTTTGTTTTGCTTTTGGTGAAGTGAAGTGATGTTTGATTGGTCAAAAGGGTTCAAGCTTCAATTTGAGGGTTTCAAAGAACCAGTTTTCAAAGCATTCATTTTGCTTGCATGAATAATGACTTATTTTATATGGGAAAGCAAAGCCTACCGATCCAAATTGCTTGCTTTTGATCAGAAAGGGCTTGATTGGGCACGTAATGTAGGTTTTGGCTCTTGGCTATGAAGAAAAATGATATTTATAGGCTCAAAAGGTGTTTAAAGGACTTTAAGACTAAGGATCACTAGTGCTTATATCCCAAACTTTTTGTCTTGGTTCATGAATTTCTTGATCTTGGAATTGATTTGCAAAATGGTCCATGGTGCCACCCAATGTTGGGTTTTTTCTTCTTTTGGTTTTGAGCTTCATTATTTAGTGATTTTTGTGGCACGCTCAAATATTTTTGGAACCCTTTCACGCCCCCCAGCTTTGTTTGGGCACTTTTGATCATTGAGGATTTTGTTTCATGCCCCATAATGTTGTTTGGACACTTTTATCATTGAGGATTTTTTCATGCCCCCAGAGTTGTTTGGGCACTTTTAGTCATTAAGTATTTTTTTGCACTTGCCCCATCAGTATAGGGTGTGATCCTAGCCAAGGTTATCTTTTCAAGAAAAAGTTATTAAGCTCAAAAGGGGACTATAAGAGATTTTTTAGAATTTGTGAAAGGATGATCAAAGATGGCCTTTCTTCATTTCAAATGCATGCATTCAGAATCGGCAAGCTTTGCTTTCTCACATACGAATATGCAAAATGGTTTCTCATTATTTATGCAGTCAAAACTCAGCTTTAAAGTTATCTCATGGTGTTCGGGTTGTCTTTCAGGTTTTTTTATAGGTGTTAAGATATCACTTGAATTTTCGGAACTTGTTTGTTAGAACAAGCACCAATTTGATTTTTTTTTGTATTAAAACTTTGATTTTCCAAAAATCCTTGTGAAAACATGGGGTCATGCTTGTTTATTTTTTGGGGGGGGAAGAGAAAAACACCAAAGAATTCTTGATGTAGTTGTTTTGTGAGTAAAAGGTGTGTTCAGTATGTTATTTGCATGAAAGCACATCATGAACACAGGAAAACACATGATTTTATTAACAGGAAAGACTCATTTGACAAAGAAAGTCTTGTTGTATTATGAGCCGAATTGCCAACAAGACTAAAACAGGTTAAAATATGGCAAAATCAAAATAACTTTGCAGACATGATCAAACAGAGGCGATTATTAGGGGTAGACGCCATCCTCCCATCTTGTGGCAGAACTTCATCTCTATCCTCGAGAATTCACACTGCCTTCTTCACACCCTACTCGTGCTTTAAGGTTTCCAGAGCATTCCACCTCTAGTGTATTCATCGATCCAGTACTTGAAGCATGATTAGATAGAGGGTTCAAACTCATGTTTGGAGTTCCTTCGAATGTTATCTACCCAGCTTTGATCAAATGCATGAGCCTCTTTTTTAAGGCACTACAGGTATGAATGTTGTGTACCGCAGCGCCACCATGGTACTCGCAAGTGAGGTCGAGCTTGTACCAGTTGGGGTAAGGTGGTTACAGAGGTGTCAAGGGTTCTGGAGCTATATGCCCGATGCTCAGTAGCTTTTGGTATATCTCATTTAAGGGCAATGGTAATGGAGGTAGTTGTTCTTGGACTCTTTGGTGTTTGGTTTGAGCCTCAGGTTTTCTTGTGGGGAATGTAGGGTTGAGATTGATGTTAGAAATTTGGGGTAAAGGGGATGGAGTGTGGTATTTTTGGAATGGGTTTTTCCTACCCCTATAACTACCCTCAACATGGTCAACCTCTTTCCTTTTACCTTCGAAGCCTCTTTTTTCCATAGGTGCAGAGATTCTACCACGTTTGACTCCTTGCTCTATGCGCTCAGCTACTGCCACAACATCAGTAAATTGCTAGGCCGAACTACCCATCACATGCTCGTAGTATGGGTCTTTAAGCGTGTTGGCAAACAGAGTGAGCATCTCTTTATCCAGGAGTGGAGGATGTACTTGAGCAGCTAGGTCTCTCCACCTTTGAGCATATTCCCTTATGTTTTCCTTGTCCCTTTTCTCTAGATTGGACAAACTGGTTCTATCAGGAGCAATGTCCATATTGTACTTGTATTGCTTGACAAAAGCATCCACCAAGTCTTTCCACTTTTGGATCTTGGTGTTGTCCAATCTCATGTATCATCTTAATGCCGCCCCACTTAAGCTATCTTGGAAAAAATGCATCAGTAGTTTTTCATCATGTACTACTTCTGCCATTTTGTTACAGTAGGATTTGAGATGAGTCATGGGGCATTGTGTTCCAGTATATTTGATGAATTCAGGAACACGAAACTTCTTCGGGACAACCACATTTGGG
>Ga0307516_10005516_pt1 | contig 15096 bp, 12 predicted proteins | sample 19_EM_MG_FD_203310 | JGI IMG/M metagenome (GOLD analysis project Ga0307516, IMG submission 203310) | Populus trichocarpa ectomycorrhiza microbial communities from riparian zone in the Pacific Northwest, United States - 19_EM | ecosystem: Host-associated > Plants > Roots > Unclassified | place...
CCGTTGGTTACAACTTCCGGCGTCTCATCCGATGGCTCAGGCTTTTGCTGTGCCAGATTCTCGTCGCTCTCATGGCAACCCTTCAGCCCACTCCAGCCTGAAAAGCGGCGTTCTTCACGGAAGACTCTCAAAGACCGCGCGCGTGTGCATGCGTTTGCCGGTGCGAGCGTGCTACGAGATCGCGACGATCTCAAGCTCCTGACCGGATGCGCCGACTTCATCCCCAACGGCTTTGCCCATCAAAACCCTTGCCACGGGAGATACGAACGAAATAGAGCCGGTCTTCGGGTCCGCTTCGTCCTCTCCCACGACGCGATATTTCTGCACGCGCCCGTCGCCGCGCCTGAAGGTTACTGTGCTGCCAAAGGCAACAGTGTCAGTTGATGGGGGCTTGGTGATGACCTGAGCCGTGCGAACTCGCGTCGCAAAGTAGCGCACATCACGCAAGGGGGAGACCGCTTGCCGCCGTCGCTCATTCACGTCTTCGATCTTTTGCGCCGCCTCGTAGGCCTCGCGCGCCTGGTCGAGCTGAAATTCGAGGGCCTTTAAACCTTCTTCCGTAACAAGATTCGGATGAGGTGAAATCGGACGGTCGGGCAGCAGGGTTTCCGACGCCGTTTCGGCACTGTCTTCCTTGGTGAAGGCAACGCTCAACTCGGAACTCCGCTTAAAGTAAGGTCAGGGCGCAGGAACTCGCCAAAATTAGGCGGTTCGGACAGTCGGAAGCTTTCGGAGATACTCATCGAGGTCATTTTCGAGGATTAACCTCCGGTCTCCACATTTTCTGGCGCGAAGGCGCCGTGTTCGATCTCATTGTACAACTTGGTCCCGGATATCTCAATGCGGCCCTCTTCTCGATCTCATCATGAAAGGGATCGGCCGCACCGCACTGGCGTTCCGGCTGCCTGGACTGTATTATTTCACGACAACTTGGTGGTAACGCGGATGTCCATTTACGCAGTCAGATTAGGCTTCGCACTCGTTGCGGCGGCGCTCTGCCTTGGCGGGCGACCCGTTCACGCTCAATCCGCACCGGTGACCTATTGGACCCCGGGCTGGCTCGGCTTTGGCGGCAATCTGGATGCCGGCCAGGGCGCGAACTTTGGCGGCAGTGACGCCGGCGGCTTTTCTTCGACGCGCACCAATTTTCCGAACGGCTGGTTTGTCGGCAATGAACGCGCTGGCATGGGCTTGAGCATGAGCGGCATCAACCAGGCTGGCGCCTTCGGCTCGCTCTATTCCGAAGGCATGCAGTTTGGCTACAATTCCAAGAACGCTCCCGTCACGTTCTATGCCGGTTTCGACACGCTGAAATACAATTCCGGCATTGGTAGCGTTTTTTCGCCCTTTGACGCCACGTCCGGCACGCTGCCCGGCTATCGCGCGCACGCCGGCGTCGAATTCAAGCCGACGTCGAATCTCAGCCTGTCGCTCGGTGTCGGCTACACCCAGCAATCAGGGCGCATCGACAGCGACACCAGATCGCCTTCGCTGTCCAATGCTTCGCAGTTTGACCTCGTCGGCGGCCGCCGCTGACGGGCGCTTCAGGGCTGCGCAATCCGAGAGAACCTGTCCAGCCGAAAGGCGGCAAGCGGCTGTACCTTTGCATCGAGCGCCAGGTCCGCCAGCATGCTGCCGATGGCGCTGGCGAATTTTGCGCCATGACCGGAGCAGGGCGAGGCAACGATGATCCTGGAGTCTTCCGGCAGCCGATCGATAATGAACTCGTTGCCGTTGTCAGTCCAGACATCGGCTTTCAGCGTGTTGGTGTAGAGGCAAACGTCACGATCGCAGATCGGTCCTGCGGCGCCGGGCAGAAATTCGGCGAGCGTCGCGCCCACCGGTTCCAGCTCTCGGTCGGTGGGCGGCGGGTGCCATTCGTCGGCGCCGGCGACCGGGCCGTGATCGTGCCGCGCGGCCTTGACACCGCGGCCCTCGAAGTCCGGGAAGCCATAGACCATGCCGCGCCTGCCCTCGACCAGGAATATTGGAAACTCGCCATAACGGACGGTTTCGGGTTTGGCCGACGTGAACCAGCCGACCACTTGGCGGGTCACCTTGAGGTGGAACTCCAGGCCCGGGACGAATGGCGCGATCCATGGGCCGGCCGCAACGATGACCTTTTCGGCCATCACTTCCTCCGTGGGCGTCACGATGCGGATGCCGGCCGGCGTCCGCTGCATCTGCGCTTCGGCTTGGACAATCCGGTCGTCGGCGCCTGCCCTGAAAGCAAGCATCGCGGCCTCCGCCATCAGGATGCCGCCGCTCTCCTGGACCACGACGTCCCAATCGTCAGGCAGATTGAAAGCGGGAAACGCCGCGTTGGCTTCGGCGCCGTTGGTGGGGCCGGTAACGGTGCCCTTCCGCATTGCGGCGGCGCGGGAATCAGCCACCATCTGCGAACCGGGCGGACCAGCTTCGAGCACGCGGCTCGGTCTGAGGATGGTCCGTCCGCTCGTCGACTCCAGTGCGCGCCAGCCCGCGAAGGCCTGGTCGCTGAGATCGGTATAGGCGTCATTCTCGAAGTTGAAGCGCCGGTAGATCCGGCATGAGCCGTGCGAGGAGCCACGGGATTCGCCTATCACCAGAGGATCGAACCCGAGCACATCGACCCCGCGGCGCACCAGCGAATGGAGCGCGGAGCTTCCCATTAGGCCAAGGCCGATGACAGCGACCTCGCATGTACGCATAACGAATAATCTCCTCAATTGCCTAATATGAGACGCTCGCCGTTCACTGTTGGCTAAAGTTGCGAATGGGCGGCTATAGAGCGTAATCTCGACTGAGGTCGTCGTCTACAGAGGCGCGCATACAACGTTGTCGTGGCCGATGTTACGCTGCACTTCTTCACCTGATATCAGGGCGGAGACGGACCGGAGCATCCCCGGTATTTCGGAAAGCAGGTGAGCGGTTGCGCGAGCGTTATCAAGGTCAGTCCCTGAATCGGCTGGAGGATATTCGCTTTCTCACCGGGCGCGGGAGATATGTCGCCAACGATTATGTGGCGAACGTGTTGCACGCCCGTGTGGTTCGCTCGCCTCACGCCTTCGCGCGCATCGCTCGGCTGGACCTCAAGGCTGCGCGCGCGGTCCCCGGGGTGGTGGCGGTGTTCACAGAAGCCGATCTCGCGGCCGACGGCATCGGGGAGTTGCCGTGCGTCACGGTCATCGATGCCGTCGAGCCGATCATCGTTCCGCCGCGCCCTGCACTGGCGCGCGGCGTCGTGCGGCATGTTGGCGACCCCGTAATCTGCATTGTGGCGGAATCGCCGGAGGCAGCGTTAGCGGCCGGCGAAGCGGTGGACATTTCCTATGAGCCGTTGCCCTGCGTCACCGTTGCAACTGCGGCGCTGAAGCCGGATGCCCCGCAGCTGTGGAAGGTGGCGCCGGGCAATTCCGCATTCCTGTTCCACAAGGGCGACGCGGCAACCGTTGCCGCGGCGATGGCATCGGCGGCGCATGTCGTCGAATGCGACCTCTTCAACAACCGCGTCGTGGCAGCCCCCCTGGAGACGCGCGCCGCCATCGGCTTCCATGATCCCAAGACCGGTCAGTTTCTGCTGTCGGTGACCGGCCAGGCCGTTCATGACCACCGCCGGGTGCTCGCCGGTGTCTTCAAGGTTCCGCTGGAGCGGATGCGCGTGACGGTGCCCGACGTCGGCGGCGGCTTCGGGACGAAGAATTACGTCTATCCCGAATATGTGCTGGTGCTGTGGGCGGCGAGAAAACTCGGCCGGCCGGTGCGTTGGGTATCCGAACGCGCCGAGGACTTTGTCAGTTCGGCGCACGGCCGCGATTTCTTCGCCCGCTCGCGGCTCGCGCTGGACAGGGATGGCCGATTTCTTGCGCTCGAAGTTAGGGCGGTCGCCAACATGGGCGCGTATCTTTCAACCAGCGGCCCGATCAGTTCCACCAATGCCGCCGGCAGCGCGATCGGGGGCGTCTATGACATCCCATCGGTCTTTTACGAGGTGCGCGGCGCCTTTACCAACACGCCGCCGATCGATGCCTATCGGGGCGCCGGCAAGCCGGAAGCCAATTATCTGATCGAGCGGCTGGTGAACCTTGCATCGCTGAGGACCGGGATCGATGCCGTGAAGCTGCGCCGTCGCAATATCATCTGCAAATTTCCGCATCACACCGCGATGGGCATGAAGATCGACGGCGGCCGCTTCGGCGCCAATCTCGACGACGCGATCGCGCTCGCCGATCTCGATGGCTTTCGCACACGGCGCCGGCAATCGATCAAGGCCGGCCTGTTGCGCGGCATCGGGATTGCCTGCTTCCTCGAAACCGCCCGCGGCGTGCCGGCCGAGTTCGCCCGCGCAGCGTTTGAGGCTGACGGTACGGTGTCGCTGGCGGTCGGCACGCAGTCCAACGGCCAGGGACATGAAACCGCTTACCCTCAGGTGGCGGCCGACATGCTGGGACTGCCGATCGACGCGTTCCGTTTCCACCAGGGCGACACGGACCTCTTGCCAGGCGGACACGGCCATGGCGGTGCGCGCTCGATGCACATGGGCGGCACCGCGCTGGTGATGGCCGTTGGGAATCTGATCGAGAAAGGCGGGCTGATTGCCGCGCATCTGCTTCAGGCGCGGGGCGATCTCGTGTCGTTCGTCGATGGCCGTTTCGTCGTGCAAGGGACCGAGCGCGCCATCGGGATCTCCGAACTGGCCGATGCGGCGCGGGATCCTGCCAATCTACCCAAAGGGTTGACGCCGGGGCTCGACGGAAGCGCGTCAAATACCAACGACCTCTACACGTTTCCGAACGGCTGCCATGTCGCGGAAGTCGAAATCGATCCGGACACCGGCGTGGTGCGGCTCGATCGCTACACGATCGTTGACGATTTCGGCAGCCTGATCAATCCACGATTAGCCCTCGGACAAGTGCATGGCGGGGTTGCACAGGGCATTGGGCAATCGCTGCTGGAGCACGTCGCGTTTGACGCCGAGGGCCAGCTGCTCAGTGGTTCGTTGATGGACTATGCGCTGCCGCGCGCGCAGGACCTGCCTAACTTCGCCGGTGGCCTGAAGGAATCGGCACCGACCGCCTCGAATCCGTTGGGCGTGAAAGGAACCGGGCAGGCCGGCTGCATCGCAGCACCACAGACCATCATGAACGCGGTCCTTGATGCCTTGTCGCCGCTCGGCATCACCGAGCTCGACATGCCGGCGACGCCGTTCCTGGTGTGGCGCGCGATCCAGGCCGCCCGCGCAACGAGCGCGGCATCGCATTCCCTTACATGATCTGCGCGGTCACGGTCCCATAGGCAATGAATACCACGCCGAGGCCCCAGACCATCGCGGGAACCTGCGACCGCCTGCCCATGGTGACTTCGAGCGCGATATAGCTCAGCGTCCCCAGCGCCATCCCGTTGATGAGATTGTTAGTCAAGACCGTCACCAGCAGCGTCAGCACGATCGGCGTCGCATTGCCGAAATCCGCCATGTCGATGCGGGCGAGGCCCTGCAGCATCAGGATGCCGACCAGCACCAGCGCTGGCGCGGTCGCCTGCGGCGGAATGATCACGAAGACCGGCCAGAAGAACAGCGCCAGACAGAAGAAGGCGGCGACCGTCAGCGACGTCAGGCCGGTGCGGCCGCCGGCCTGCACGCCGGTGATGGATTCGATAGAGGCGGTGACCACCGAGGTGCCGAGCAGGGGTCCGACGATCGTGGCGGTGGCGTCGGTGGCAAAGGCCGCGGTGGCATTGGGGATCGATCCATCGGGCCGGCGCAGATTGGCGGCACCCGTCACGCCGATCAGCGTGCCCAGCGTCGAGAAGAATTCGGCACAGAGGAAATAGAACAATAGAGGCAACGCCACCACGAAGTGGGTGAAGAGGTAAACGACGTCGAGCGCCATGAAGGTGCTGGTCGGCCAGCGCGGCCAGGACATGATGGCCGGGGGCACCGAGGTCACCATCTTGCCGTTCGCGCCCGGAACGAACAGACCGACCAAAGTGAGAATCGCGATCGACAGGATCAGGGCGCCGGGAACGCGGCGGGCGACCAGAACCGGGGTCAGCAACAGGCCCGCCAGCGTCAGCAGCATCGCCGGGCTGCGCAACGATCCCATAGCGATATAGGTCGAAGGATTTTGCACGATGAAGCCGGCGCCGCGCAGCGCAATGAACACGATCAACGTTCCGACCGCGGCCTGGATGCCGATCTTCAGCACTTCCGGAACATCCCTGGCGACACGCTCGCGCAGCTTGGAGAGGCTGAGAATCAGGAACAGCACGCCGGTGAACGCGACCATGGCAAGCGCGCCCTGCCAGGGCATGCCCATCTGCTTCACGATCACATAGGTGAAGATGACATTGGAGCCCATGGCCGGCGCCACCGCCAGTGGCAGATTGGCGGTCAGCCCCATCATGACGCAGCCGAAGATCGCCGCGAGCGCCGTAGCGCTGACGAGATCGGCGCGATCCATGCCCGCATTCGACATGATCGCCGGATTCACCGCAATGATATAGGCCATCGCCGCGAAAGTGGTGGCGCCGGCCATCACCTCGCGCCCGACGCTGGTGCCGCGTTCGGTGAGGCGGAAGAAGCCGTCGACCGGGCTTGTGGCGGCGATTGGCGATGGCGCGGCAGGATCCGGTGCGATTCGACCGGAGGCCAATGGCTGTGGCGTCATCTCGTTCATCGTATCCCTCCGATCATTGCATTCACCAGACCACCGGGTGCGGTTGGCCCGTCTGCACGTTGATGAAACCAAGCGGGGCCTGCTCGCAGGGCGCGACCAGCACCCAGCTCCACGGCGCGCAGGTCAGGGTTGCGAACATCAGCCGCTCGGGAAATCCCGGAAACCAGCGCGGCCGATAGGTCGGCTCGTACATCCAGTCGACCTTGCGGCCTTCGGCGTAGAGAACCTGCATGTCGGCATCGAGCGCTTCGGCCGAGCGGCAACTCATCAAGCCGCCGACCTCGAAGCGCACGGTGGCCGCAAGTTCTCCTTCGCGCACCAGCGCCCAGCCGCCCTGCAGTTCGACCAGCGCGTTGACGGCCTTGGCCATCGCAGCATCCGAGGAGCCGACGACCCAGATGTTGTGCTTGTCGTGCGCCACCGAGCAGGCAACCGCCGTGTCCGGCGTGCGCGGTCCGCAACCGCGCCAGAACATCTTTGAAATCCGGCCGTCACCGGAGAAGCGGTCGACGATCGCGAATTTGGTAATCGACTGGCTCTCGTCGCGTTGCACGGCGCCGTCGCGTACCGGCATCTCGATAGTGTAGAAGTCTGGATGCCAGTGGAACGGCCGGATCACGGCGGCCTTCATGGTGGCGCGACCAGGTTGGGCGACGAGCTCAAAATCCTTGGCCTGGATGGTACGATTGATGTTGACGGTTTTGGTCGCCCAATCCGGCCATTTGATCTCCGGAACCGGGCCGATGTAACGCGCGCCGTCCGAAATCTGCGCGCCGTCGGCCCATACCTCGGCAATGGTGAGCTTGTTGACATCTGATAGCAGCACGACGTCGCCGAAGCGTCCGGGCGACAGGCTGCCGACATACGGGGTCAGGCGCATGTGGCGCGCCGGATTGATGGTCAGGCACTGGATTGCGATCTCCGGCGCGAGACCGGCCTCGATGGCGACCCGCGCATTGTGATCGCTGGCGCCGAGTTCGAGCGTGTGGCTGGCGCTGCGGTCGTCGGTCGTGAACGCGATCTGCGACCAGTCCCGCAAGCCCTTCGCGAGCAGCCATGCGACGATCTCGGGCATGGCGTAGACGCGCAATTCGATGAACAGGCCGCGCGTCAGCTTGTCCCAGGTCTCCTCCGGCGTCTGCACTTCATGGTCGGAGGCGAGACCTGCGGCGGCAAATGCGTTGATGGATGGCAGGTCCCGCAAGCCGGAGGCATGGCCTTCGACGACGCCGCGCGCCGCGAAGGTCGACTCGATCATGGCCCAGATCCGCTTGTAGGAAGGGTTGTCAGGATTCCACACCGCCGGCCAGTCCATCACTTCATCGAGCCCGGTCACCATCAGGCTCTCGGCCATGAAACGCGCCTGCTCCTTGCCGCCGTACCAGCCACCGCCCCACTCATAGGCGGTCGGCGGCACCGCCGATCCGGGTTGCGGAAAGATTTTCAGCGGCGAACCGCGCTTGCGCGCCTCGAACCAGAATTCGAGGTTGCGTTCGCCGTTGACGTTGGAAAATTCGTGGCTGGCTTCGCAGGTCCAGGTATTGCCGCGCGGCAGCACCAGCGCCGCCTCCCATTCCGGCGTCAGGTGCGAGCTTTCGATATGCTTGTGCACCTCGCCAAAACCCGGAACGGCCGCGAGATTCGGCCGGTGCACGCGTTCGCGGACCTCGCCCGGATAGCTGCCTGCCGGCCCCACCCAGACGATGCGGCGGCCCTTGAACACGATCTCCTGGTCCTCGCTCCAGGTGCGGCTGTGCACATCGAGCAGGCGGCCGACCCGCAAGGCGCGGTCGGCCGGGCGGTGGCCCAGCGCCGTCAGCACCAGATCCTGGCGGATACGAATTTCGTCGCTTGCATCGATCAGCAGATCGTCCGGGATTGCATTTGGGGATGCCATGTCCATGTGCTGCTCCTATGCCGGTGCTTTCGCAGTCGCCGTCCGTTTTCGCCGTGATGGAACCCGCTTGTCGGCCGACAGCCGCGCGGCGACCGCGTCACGCCGGCGCACGTCTTTCAGCAGAGTGGTCATTGCCCACGCGATCGCATCGGCGATCTCGGCGCTGGACATGTCGAATTCCTCCCGCAGCAAGCTCCAGGCCAGCGCGTTATTGAGATAGGCCGCGAGCGCCTCGGCCTGACGGACTTCCTTCGGCTTCAGGTGTCGCGTCAGAGGTGCCATCGCCTCGCGATGATGTTCGATCAGGCGCTTTCGAAAGCCGGCGCGCACGGTGCGGCCGACCCGGGTCAGCGCGATGGCGCGCGCCAGATGCGGATGACGATCGAAACTCTTGCACAGCTTGCGAAAGATGCCGGGCAGCTCGTCCGGCGAGGTGAACGGAACGTAGCCGAACACATTGTCCTCGATCCATTCGCCGGCGGCGGCGAGCAGTTCGGCGCGAGTCTTGAAATGCCGGTAGATGGTGCGTTCGGCGACGTTGGCGCGCTTGGCGATGACCGCCATGGAGACATCGTCCGATGTCTCGTCCTCGAGCGACTCGACAAAGGCGGCAACGATACGCTGGCGCGTCAGCGCAGCGTACTCGTCACGCAGTTCGGAGCTTTGTCGCTTCACTGCACTCATGTCATAATCATGACATCAGTCGGCTTGGTGCGGCAAGGTCAGATTTTGGGCATTCATGCCGCGAGAGTGGGCGCGCCCGCAAGCCATCGCCTCGGATCTGATCGGCCTGGTACGTGTCGTCGACAGCCTCAGTCAGGTGGTTTCGCGCATGCAGCAGTTATGCACTAACCATTTCTTTCGCCCCGCCCAATAGCTTGACGTTGAGCTTGCCGCCGGTGAACAGCATTTCGTCCAGCGCTTCGCTGATATCGCCGGACTCGACGGTCTTGCCGCCGTCACGCGCGACGCCTGCCTGCGCCATGCGCCGCATCATCTCCTTGAGGAAGGCGGCACTGACGTCCTGAGTCCGTTGCGCGGCCTCGCTGACGGCACTGTCGCTGAGTGGCAGACTTTTGCCATAGAGCAGGACGGATGTGCAGAAATGGCTGATCGAAGGCGGGTCGTCCATCGACCCCGAGGTGCGCAACAAGGCCTATTCGGCCGCGATCCAGCGGGTTACCCAGTAGGCCTAGTTCGAACCGTTGCACACCTATGTGACCACCTACGGCTATTCCAAGCAGTTCGACTTCCCCCCTATTCGGACGAACTGCCGCGCTTTTATCTGGCGAAGCGGAAATAGGGCGGGGCGGCCGGGCTTGGGGTCAATTCCCTTTGCTCAACTATGGATAGAAAAGCTTCTGTTTCTGTGCGAGAAATAGTAGCTTTTCTCCTCCAGCGTTGCTCCTTGGCACTCCGATGATGGACCGAATTGGTTACTGCCTGATCCTGCTACTTGGAATGTTTGCGTCCGAGGCGGGCGCGCAGATGCCGGGCTTTCTTCCCTCCTACTATCAGGAGGCGCTCCAATACGACGGGAAACCACTCGCGCTGATTTCGCAAAGCGACAAGGAGGCACTAAAGCGCGCGGTATTTGAGAGTCGGGGCACAGTTGGCATAACAATCGAGCAGATAGCCTGCGAGCGTTCGCAATGTGCCGCGCTGCTAGGACAAAATCTCAAGCGTCACAATGAGCGGATGGGCGCCGGCGGCACATTCCGGATCGTGTCCGCCTCCGAATATATCGCCGTTTGGAGCGAAGATTCAAAATCGATTCTGATGTACTTCGCGAAGCTTCCAGCCGCCATCGAAGTCTGGACCCGCGTTACCAGAGAAGGGTCAGCGCTTGCGGAAGAGCCCTACGTTTCAGACGTGCGCAGGGTGCTCAATAGACGCCGCTATGACGACGCGAAACAGCGCGGCAATGTGGATACCGGCGTCTGGCAAAAGGAGATTGCGCAGCACGTCTATGATCTGCGTGTGGCGCAGAAAAACGACGAGGCGCTCGCGGTGCTCGCTCAATTGATCGTCTGGGCGCCTTCGAATCTCGATGCGCAAATCGAATTTGCAGAAATGACAAAAGATGCCACGGCCGCACGCGCGAGTGCACTGGTCGTTTGGGACAACGCAGAGGATGAAAAACTGCGCGCGCGTGCCGCAAAGCTGACCGGACTCACTGAGCCCAAATTCGAAGCGCGGCCTGTTTTGGAGCCGGGATGGAAAGGCCTGCAAGTGGTGCTGGTTCCGCTACCGCCGTGCGATATCCGTCTGATTGAAGAAGTCGCTCGTCAATTCTCCGCAAGCTTTGACCTCCCCGTAAAAATTGCGAGGCTGCCGGTCAACTGGACCTGGCAGGCGCCGGAGCGTGTCTACCGCGAGCGGGAAATGCGTGGGACGATTGCCCAAAAGTCCGGTGGTCCCGTCGACTTCGGCGGATGGACCAAAGATCGTTACGCAGTCGAACTCGCCAGAGTTACCGCGAAGGACGATCCCCTTGCACGATACTGGATTGCGGATTTCTTGAAATCAGTTAGCGAAAAGCCAGGTCAATATAGCGCGGATCGATATCTCGCCCAACTCGGCACCATTTTGAAACCGTTTCGCAGTGACGACCGCCGATCGATGTTTGTCGGGGTCACCGGACAGGATATCTATTCAGGCGACGCCAATTTCCTGTTCAGCGGAACGACCGTCGCCGAAGGAAACCTGGTCAGCCTGTTGTCGTATGCGTGGATGCAGAAAGCGGCGACCGGTGAACCCTTTGAGTCGAGGAAAAGAGTAGCGCAACGCCTGGCAAAGGAACTGGTGCCCGCTGCACTAAAGCAGCTTCAAATTGCTCGTTCCGCCGACCCCAGCGACCCCTATTCCTATTCGGATGGCCTTCAAAGGCTGGATGAGAAGACCTTGACGTTGTCGACGGCCACGCGGGAGGCGCTCGACAAGTTTCGTTCTCCGTAGCAACAACGCTTCTTGCCGCGATGGATCCGGTGCAGCTACCGGCCTTTGGGACACAGGTGTCAATCGCTTCCGAAGTGCTTAGAATAGCCGGAACTCCATTTGGGCGTTCAGGCACGTAATGGCAAAATTGCTCACTCGGCGCGATGCACTGTTGCGAACGGCAGGATGTGCCGTTGCCGGCGTCATTTCTGCCGCGTCTGCGCCCGGCGCGGCTGCGGCCGCTCACAAACCGTTTCAAGGCGAGGAGATCGACGTCGCGTTGCAAACCAAAGTCACTGCCAGGGAAATCCCCGGCGTGGTCGCGATGGCCGTGAATGAAACCTCGGTCGTCTATCAAGGCGCGTTCGGCCTCCGCAACATGTCGACAGCGGTGCCGATGTCGACCGATACGATCTTCCGCATTGCCTCGATGGTCAAGCTCCTGACATCGGTCGCAGCCTTGCAATTGGTGGAGCAGGGCAGGCTGAAGCTCGATGAGCCCGCCGCCAATGTCGACCCGACGCTCGGCGCGTCGCTCGTTCTCACCGGCTTCGATGCCAATGGTGTTCCGCAGCTGCGGCCGGCGCAGAAGCCGATCACGCTGCGCCATTTGCTGTCGCATACATCCGGGTTCAGTTATCCGCTCTGGGACCCCAATGCCGTTCGCTACAACAAGGCCGCGCGCGGTAATTCCTCCTTGCCGCGGCGGCCGCTGATGTTCGAGCCGGGCGCGCGATGGGCCTATGGCGGCAGTCTCGACAATGTCGGCCGGCTGGTTGAAATCGCCAGTGGGCAGAGCCTCGATCGGTATTTCAGTGACCGCATCACCGGCCCGCTCGGCATGAACGACACCGGCTTTGCGATCACCGAGAAGCAGCGCGGGCGTCAGGCGTCCTTGCATGTGCGAGATGCGCATGGAAAGCTGCTGCCGCAGGCCTTCGAAAAGTTGACCGCGCCGACGGTCTTTTCAGGCGGGGGCGGCATCTATTCCACCGCACCGGATTATCTCACACTGCTTCAGGCACTGCTGAATGGCGGAAGTTTTCACGGGACCAGCATCTTGCGGCCGGAAAGCGTTGCGTCGATGACTGCAAACCAGATCGGCAACCTCGAAATCGGCGTGATGCGGACGACCAATCCCGCGCTCTCGAACGACGTCGATCTCTTTCCGGGCACCCGGCTGCGGTGGGGACTTGGCGATATGATCAATGCCGGGCCGGTCGCGAATGGCCGCAAGGCCGGCAGTCTGACCTGGGCCGGCCTATTCAATACTTATTACTGGATCGATCCGGCGACGAAAATCGCGGGTGTGATCATGATGCAGATCCTGCCCTTCGTCGACAAACAGGCGCTGATCGCCTATCGGCAATTCGAGCGCGGGATCTATCACGCGTTGGGGCGGGCTTGAGAAACGCTCTGCCGAATATGATAGATCGTCGCGGCGATCATGTTCAACGCGAGCCGATGGACCGGCTGCTGCTGCATCTGTTCCAGCACCAGATTCATCATCGCGGCCAGGCGCACGCGATGATGAGCGCGACCGCAGTCTCGCTGCCGCAGCTCGACGAGTTCTTTGTCGCAGGCGAGGCGCCGTTGCGCGCCGGCGAGTTCACGGAACTCGGATGGGCCGAGGAGGCGATTTGGGACCGCTGAAAGGCCTTTTGCCGAGGCGTGCGCTTTCGCGTATGTTTTCCGCGGACATCATTCCTTTTTGCGAGGTCACGTGACTGCATCCAATCCTGCCGCGGGTAAACCGGTCGATTCCACCGATCTCGTCAATGTTCCGCGGCTGGTGACGGCCTATTTCGCCGCAAAACCCGACCCGGCCGATCCTACGCAGCGCGTTGCCTTCGGCACCTCGGGCCATCGCGGCTCGTCGCTGAAAAATTCCTTCAACGAAAACCATATCCTGGCGACGACGCAGGCGCTCTGCGATTACCGCCGCGAAACCGGGCTCACCGGCCCGCTGTTCGTCGGTATCGATACCCACGCGCTGGCGATACCTGCGCTGGTGAGTGCGATCGAGGTGTTTGCGGCGAATGGCATCGACGTCATGATCGACGATCGCGACGGCTACACGCCAACGCCTGTCATTTCGCATGCGATCCTGAGCTACAACAAGGGCCGGACGTCTGGCCTTGCCGATGGAATCGTCATCACACCGTCGCACAATCCGCCTGATGACGGCGGCTACAAATATAATCCGCCCCATGGCGGCCCGGCCGATACCGACGTCACGGCCAGGGTCGAAAAAGCCGCCAACGCCTATCTCGAGGCGGACATGAAAGGCGTGGCGCGGATGGTGTACGAGCGCGCCCGCAAAGCGCCATCGACACATCTCTACGACTACATCAGCCCCTATGTCGCCGACCTCGGCAGCGCGGTCGATCTGGCGCTGATCAAATCCTCCGGCGTCAAGATCGGCATCGATCCGCTTGGTGGCGCCGCCGTGCACTACTGGCAGCCGATCATCGAGCACTACGGCATCAACGCCGAAATCGTCAACGATGTCGTCGATCCGACCTTCCGCTTCATGACCGCGGACTGGGACGGCAGGATCCGGATGGATTGCTCCTCGCCTTTCGCGATGGCCAGCCTGATCAAGATGAAGGATAGATTCGATGTGGCCTTTGCCAACGATACCGACGCCGACCGCCACGGCATCGTGACGCGCACCGGCGGGCTGATGAACCCGAACCACTATCTCGCGACCGCGATCGCCTATCTGTTCGAGCATCGGCCGCAATGGGGTAAGAATGCAGCGGTCGGCAAGACCGTCGTCTCCAGTTCGATCATCGACCGTGTCGCCAGGAAATTGAACCGCAGACTGGTCGAAACCCCGGTCGGCTTCAAATGGTTCGTCGAGGGGCTCGGCAGCGGCGCGTTCGGTTTTGCCGGCGAGGAAAGCGCCGGCGCGTCGTTCCTCAAGCAGGACGGATCGGTCTGGACCACCGACAAGGACGGCCTCGTGATGGGGCTTTTGGCGGCCGAAATCATCGCCAAGACCAAGCGTGACCCGAGCCAGTTGTTTGCCGGTTTAACCGCGGAACTCGGCACGCCCCATTACGAGCGGATCGACGTCGCAGCGACGCCGAAGCAGAAGAGCGCGTTGAAGGCGCTCGGGCCGGATCAACTAGGGCTCAAGGAGCTCGCCGGAGATCCGGTGACGGCGATCCGGACCAAGGCGCCCGGCAACGATCAATCCTTTGGTGGCATCAAGGTCGAGACCGACCAGGGCTGGTTCGCAGCAAGGCCCTCAGGCACCGAGGACGTCTACAAGATCTACGCCGAAAGTTTTCGCGGGGAAGATCATCTGAAGCTGATTCAAAGCGGCGCCAGGGCGGCGATCGCGAAGGCGTTCTGATCGCCGGTAGCCGGGCACGTGATGAAATTAGTCAAATAGCAGCCGCGACCGAACTACGCTTTCTCTCCCGCAAGCGGGAGAGGTGCAACGAGTCTGCCGCCGGACCGATTCAACCTAGTCTTCCGTGAAGAACGCCGCTTTTCAGGCTGGAGTGGGCTGAAGGGTTGCCATGAGAGCGACGAGAATCTGGCACAGCAAAAGCCTGAGCCATCGGATGAGACGCCGGAAGTTGTAACCAACGG
>Ga0307516_10005518_pt1 | contig 15094 bp, 21 predicted proteins | sample 19_EM_MG_FD_203310 | JGI IMG/M metagenome (GOLD analysis project Ga0307516, IMG submission 203310) | Populus trichocarpa ectomycorrhiza microbial communities from riparian zone in the Pacific Northwest, United States - 19_EM | ecosystem: Host-associated > Plants > Roots > Unclassified | place...
CCCCCCTGTAGCCCTGCCAATACTTATCCCGCGCTGCCCTGCAGAGATTCTGGCGCTATCCTCGGTGCGAGCCAGATCTATGAGACTCTCTTGCGCACAGGCAAGGCCAAGAAAACTTGTACGGCTTGCAACCGACATCTCAACGCACAGGAGATGCTAGTGTTCGAGAACTACGTAAGCGCGTTTGATTCATCCCCGACGGAACTCACTACTAACCACCCTTCGACTCCTCCAGCTCCAAGAGCAAATGAAACGGACGTCTCCGGAGAGGATCAAGCAGGAGCAGGAGGAACTCAAGGAGTGGCAAATGGAACTCGCGGATGTACAGAGGCTTTTGCCCGTCGAAGCCGCGAAGAACAAGCTAGTGGCACGCGAGATTCCGGACCTAGAGCAGTCCATCAAAGGCAGTCAGAAGGAGATTCCTTTGCTCACTGATGCCGTCAACAATGTGCGTTGTGTTAGACTAAACTTTCGCTCTGGGTGCTGATGCTCTCTTGGTTATCCCCCGTAGGCACTGGCTAAGCTCAACGCCATCAAGAAGGAATTAAAGGACCTAGCCTTGATGAAACAGCATGCCGCGAGTGTCTCCAAGACTGCCAAGGACATCGAGAGGGTGGGCCAGGAGGTGAAGAACCTCGAAACAGACCTCGAGGCAACCGGGTCTTCGAGGACAGCCGAGGATGTCCAGAACCAATTGAACGATGTCTCTGCAAACCTGTGCGTCGCCTCTCCTCACTTCCTGCACTACTGATTGCGTCTGGCACAGTCGATCCAACGAGCGTGAACGTCAGACGCTTCAAACAGAGAAGGATAGGGCCCACAATGCTCTGAGGACCCACGAGAAGGATTTAGGTGATATGCAACTTCGGGAGGTCAACCTCAAAAGTCAGATAAAGGACCGAACTACGTTGGAGAAGCAGGTCGAGGGGATGAAGGCCCAAGTTGCTGCCGCTTCCCAGAGTTCCAAGGTAAGAGTTCCACCCGTTCTCCTGCCCTCTATACTGGGTTATGTTCTTGCTGAATCTTCCCCCGCCCTAGGGTACCGATTCAAAAATCGAGGCCGCTCAGGCTCCAATTAAAAAGCTGGATGAGGAGTATGAGCAGACGAATGCGGAGTTGACCAGAAAGATATCTGAAGCCCAACGCATGGCTCAGGAGTCAAACATGAGCGTTGACAAGCTGGACGGTGTCAACAAGCTGATCGACAGGTAAGCAAGGTGTCTACATCGTCTGCCTGACACGTCCCATCTCCATTGTGCCTATTTGAAGGTACATCCGTGAAAAACGGAGTCGCCAGCTCAAGGAATGCGAACAACGCATTACCGAACACGAATCCAGGATCAGCCAGCTTGCCACAGATATCGAATCCGCCCGAGATACTATTGCCGTCATCGACAAGGAGGTCAACGAGAGTAACGCTTCCATGACGAATCTACGGGAGAACATCCGAGTCCGAAAGTTGGCCAAGGAGATTGACACCACGCAAGCAGAGATCGATGCGATGGATATGGAACAGGCTGCGAAAGCGAGGAGACAGTTTGATCAGAAGTACAATGTGGAGAAGCAGAGGGAGACGGAGATGCAATCTAAGGTGCGTAGAATTTGGGTCTGCCTTTTGTTCTGCAGAAGTTAACTACGAACGGCCCGCAGTACGCCCATATTGGAGGGGAACTGAGTTCGCTCAAGGACCAGGTGGAAACACTGGAGAGCGATCTGGCAGAATTCGAGAACGTCAACAGGCGGTACAAGGACCAACTGGTCAAGGTCAAGGTTGGATATGGTTTGGTTGGCCCACACAATTTCACTCTAACGACGCCCATCCACAGATGTCTGACATGGCGAATAACGATCTCGAGAAGTACGCCAAGGCGCTGGACAAGTATGGGACAGGTCTCATTATTTGAACGTGGAGGCTCACCATACCATTTCAGCGCGATCATGAAGTATCATTCGCTGAAGATGGAGGAGGTGAACGATACCATGAAACACCTCTGGAACAAGACGTATCAAGGCACAGGTTCGTATCCCTTCCATCCCTGGGATGCGTGCCTAGATACCAACCTCCTCGGTTTTAGACATTGATGGGATCCGTATTCGCTCTGACGTTGAAGGCGGAGCCAGCAAGAGATCTTACAATTACAGAGTGAGCCTCCCCGTCTCTGCTATCCACTAGTTTAGCTAAAGGCTGGTAGGTGGTTATGGCGAAGGATCAGGTCGAGATGGACATGCGTGGGCGATGTTCAGCAGGTCAAAAGATGCTGGCGTCTATTATTATTCGACTGGCCCTCGCAGATTCGTTTGGCCAGAATTGTGGTATCCTCGCGTTAGACGAACCCACCAACGCTCTGGACACTGAGAACATCGATGCCTTGGCGTCAAGTCTCGTAGAGTGAGTTCTCTATGATGAGCCCACCCCGTGGGTCTGACGGTTATGACCAGTATCATCAACGAACGGAAGAACCACGCCAACTTCCAGCTCATCATTATCACCCACGACGAGAACTTCTTGAGGAAGCTAGGCCAGGGCGATGTGATGGACTACTACTGGTACGCATCCCCGAAGTTTAACCCGACTCCGATACTGTCCCTTAGATTTGCGCGTTTTGCAGGAGGGTTTCCAGGGATTCACGACAAAAATCCGTTATTGAGAGGCAGAGATTCAGCTAAGGTCGCTCCCTATCAATCCCTTACCACTCCCCGTCTCCTGCACGCAATGTTCTACACCCACTGCATATTTATCACTAGAATTCACACAGAGCTCGTCGCGCAGATCATGAGATATACGAAGGAGTGTATTAATGGTCAAAACCACGACGTATTTTAGCACTATGTAACGTTATCCGGTTGTCATGATAATCATCCGCTGCGGAAGGAAGGTAAGTAAAAGATTTGTCGGCCTTGGACAGCTGTGAACAAGTTCAGTGGGCGCTCAGGAAACACCCATGCATGAAAATTGGCAGAAGATCTGGGGTCTGAGACCGGCTTTTCCTACCGTTGGATAAGCTCTCCCAGTTGTTGGGAAACTGGAATACCCTACGACTCCCAGATCTTCCACCGATCCTCCCTGCAGAGACCGTATCAACAAAGGAATGTGTGGGCTGTGGAGTGGAAAGCCCGTTCCAACACAGCGGGGGTATCGTACAGGTGGGTGTACTCTAAGCGGTGATGGCCTTAACAGCGGCTGCCTGTTCAGCCTTCTCGGCGAGGAGCCTTTTCGCGTTTTCACGAGCGACACGGCGGAGGAGCTTTCCAGACTCGGCCTTTGGAACGCTGTCGACGAACTCGATACCACCGGAGAGGGTTTTGTAGGGGACCTTGTGGTCGGTGACGTGCTTGGCGATGATGTCCCTCAGCTTGGCCTCCTCCTCGGGGTACTTGGCAAGGAGAGCGGCGGTCTTCTTCTCGGGGACGATGAAGGCGAAGGGCAACTCTCCGTGGAACTCGTGGGGGATACCAACGACGCAGACCTCGGAGACGAACGGATGCTCGACCAAGTGAGATTCCATCTCAGTGGGAGCGACCTGGAAACCGCGGACTTTTAACATCTCCTTGAGGCGATCGACGATGAAGATCTCCATGTCCTCGTTGATCGTGACTTCGTCACCAGTGCGGACCCAACCGTCGGCGAAGGTTTCCTTGGTGGCTTCCTCGTTGTTGCTGTAGCCGGAGGCCATCGAATGGGTCTTGACGATCAACTCTCCAGGCTCGTTGAAGCCGGTGTAGGTACCGTCAGCCCTCTGGACACGGGCGACAATGCCGGGCAAGAGAACGCCAGCAGAGACGCTAGGCTTGTCGCGCTGTTCGCCGTTGGTTTCCATACCGACCATACCAGCCTCGGTGAGACCGTAGCACTGGAAGATGGTGGCTTGAGGGAGGAGATCAGTGAGTTGCTTGAACCGTTCGCCGGTGAGAGGGGCGGCACTGCTCAGGATGGTGCGAAGGCTGGAGAGGTCAAACTTCCTGGTCTCAGGGCGTTGGCAGAGCATGACAGCGATGGGTGGGACAAGGAAGAGGTTGCTGATCTTGTATTTGGTGATGCTCTGGAGCATTCCTGTGAAGCTAAACTTTGGCATGATCACGACTGAACTGCCGCAGTACAACTGGAAGAGCAAGTTGTAGAACATTCCGTAGATGTCTAAACGAAATTGTCAGCATCGAACATTTTGCTGGAGAAGGGTACTACTGACGGAAGAGAGGCAAGGCTGGAGGGTGGAATGTAAGTCGTTGATCAGCGGGGGTCAAAGGACATGGGAAGGCGGAAGCTTACTGTTCATGGCGACATCACCTGGCTGGAACCGCTGCGGCACATCGGGATTTCCCACCTGGTAGGTGGTGGCGCACATCATCACGGTGGCGATAACCATGTAATGCGAGATGGCGACGGCCTTGGACTTTCCGGTAGTACCAGAAGAGAAGTTGTAGAACTGTGAAAAGGAGGCGATTGAGCGAACAAGTGGATGCGTTAGAATGGGAGCGCTTACAGCGATCTTGGCCTTGGCTTCGTCCTCAGACAAGAACGACTCGTCGAAGAGGGGCTCAGGGTACAAACGGTTGCCCTCCTCAGCGAGCTCATTGAGAGTCTGGTAGCCTTCGGGGGCGGGTTCGTCGCCGTTGGGAATGACGACAATCCTATCTTCGGAAAGTCCAGCAAGCTTGGCGGCTTCCAAACCGGTGTTGAAGGTGGTATGGTGAACAACGAGCAGCTTTGCCTGGGTTGTGTTGAGTTGGTATAACAGTTCGTCTACAGAGAAGGCGGGGTTCGCCGCAGCGGCGATAGCACCGAGCCTGTGCGCAGCCCAGGCGGTGATTGGGAACTCGACGTGGTTGGGAGTGAAGAAAGCAACACAATCATTGTTTCCGATGTTCCAGCGGGCCTTCATGATGTTGGCGAGACCGTAGGTGCGGGTTCTGATCTCCTCCAGGTGGTAGCTCCTGCCAGTGTCGTTGTCAATGAGCCACGGGGCGGTCTCGGGGCGAACGGGCCTGCTGGGATGCTGATAGTCAAGGAAGAACTGAGCGATGGTCATGTTGGTGGGAATGGGTGGGACAGTGCCATTGGGGGAGACGAATTCTTGGATAGTTTGCTGAGACATGATTACGGGTAGGGTAGATTAGAGTGGTTGGATAGGTGAGGGGAAGATGGATGGATAGTGAGCCGTTTGGTACTGAAATCCGACTGATCCAGAGAGTTTATAAGTGCTCACCTTCTACGCGTCCGGGGTCTCGTACTGAGGCATGGACAGGTTGAAAGTTGGAGTTTCCTCCCACGGCCCCAACATGGCGCCGGGGAACAGAGATTCGTTGCAAGGCTCACGTTTCACACCGCGGAGAAACCAAAGATCATCCGAGTTTGTGCCGCTGTGTGACGCCCGGAGCAGTGCGGCGATAAGTACACAGACGATGTGGAAGTAAACGAGGATGAATCTGACCCCGATCAAAATCACTGACCCCCATTCAGTTCCGGTGATGCATATGGAGACGATCAATCAGTATTTTTCTGCGTTGGCACTGCGATCAGGGGCGGACGTGGTGGGGTATGTCCCAAACCAGTGCTCTGCTACACTTGAGGGCGACTCGCCCACCGGCGGCTATCCTGGTTCATGGTTATTCCCCCCCTGTGAACCCGGTTGTAGGGGGAACTTTGACTTGGCGAAAAAAACACGCCAGCCGCTCGCTGGAACAACTTGCGCGTTTCCCCGGAGGCTCATTGTCGCCCCGCAGGACCTATAAAACCCGACGGACGACACCCCGAACAAACCAAGCTCCTTTCTACCTATCCTCTTATCCTCCAATCCCCCTTAATTTCTTCCGCTCACACCTATACATGTCTACTGATAAAATTGTGTTCAAATCGTAAGTCACTTCTCAACTCCCTCTTTCGACACTTTTTCATTCATTCGCCAGAAGTGACGAGGCGCTCCATGTCAAGAAGCAGGGGGCGGACAAGCAGTTGACCGTGTCTCTTCCGTCAGACACGCCAAATGGTTCATCCGATGACCTCGGAGCCAAGGAGAACGGTCTCTACTGGGACGGTTACTTGGAAGAGGAGTACATCGAGAAGAGGCATGCCAAGCCGATTCGTAACTTGCGCTACATGTTCTTCTCAATCTACCGTCGACTTTTCGGGATCACCTTCGTGGCCAACATGTCGGTCTTCATCGCTCTCACTGCAACTCATCAAGCGAACACCGGGAAGATTGCCTACGCCGTCATATCCAACATTTTCGTGTCCATTCTTATGCGGCAAGAGTATGTCATCAACACCCTGTTCAGTATCTTCACGGCCTGGCCACAATCCGCCCCTTTGACGATCCGGAGGATCTCGGCTCGCATTTTCCACATCGGCGGTCGTGAGTGTTTATCAACCCTCCTACCCCATCACCCGGTGCTCACCGGCGATACTTCAGTCCACTCTGGATGCGGTATCTCCGCTACTATTTGGTTGATCCTTTTCGTGGCGATGGGAACTCGCGAATACATCCACGGACTGTCTCCAGTATGTGCTCTCCATTGGCGATTCACAATGGTCACTAACGACACACAGATCTCGCTCGCCACCGTCGTCGTCTCATGGGTCATTCTTGGATTACTCTTGGTGATGCTCGTATTTGCCTACCCCAACATGCGCAACAGGTTCCACGATTCGTTTGAATGGACTCACCGTTTCCTCGGATGGACCGCTTTGGCTTTGGTCTGGGCCCAGATTGTTCTCTTTATCAACGACGGCCGCAAGCCGGGCGAGCCCCTCCCCCACGCCTGCAAGCACAACGCCGCGTTCTGGCTCCAGTGCATCATCACCGGTTCCATCGTTCTCCCATGGCTCCGCCTCCGCAAGGTCAATGTCCGTGCTGTTACCCTGTCTAAGCATGCTACCAGGTTGTACTTCAACTACAGTACGTGTTTCTCCTATCGAACGTCTGGTCAAATTGGCTTACGATTTAATAGCCCGCCCCGACACTGGCACGGCCATCCGGATCACCCATTCTCCCCTCAAGGAATGGCATGCTTTCGCCACGATCCCCGAGCCCGAGAAGAACGAGTTCTCCCTCATCGTTTCTCGCGCTGGTGACTGGACCACTAACATTATTCAGAACCCACCTACCAAGCTTTGGGTCCGTGGTCTTCCTACCAACGGTGTTCTCAGGATTGCCCCCATGTTCCGCCGCATGATCCTTGTAGCCACCGGTTCCGGTATTGGTCCATGTGCGAACACCATCTTCGAGGGCCGTATTCCAGTCCGCTTGCTCTGGACCTCCCCCAATGTCCGAGAGACTTTCGGTAACGAGTTCGTCGATCAGATCCTCAAATATGCTCCTGACGCGATTCTCTACGGTGAGGGATACGAAACGCCGATAGGTCTCCTTCAGTACTGATACACATACGATAGATACTCGAAAGCACGGAAAGCCTGACTTGGTCAAACTCACCTTGAAGATGGTCAAGGAATTCGATGCAGAGGCCGTTGGAATTATCTCTAACCCGGCTGTGACTCAGAAGTTGGTCTACGGTCTTACCAGCCGTGGCATCCCCGCCTACGGAGCCATCTTCGATTCTTAGATCACCAAATCTCCCACCGCATTCTCACTTTTCCTTTCTCCACATGAATCATCTAACACACCCTCACGTCGTCATAAGAACACGCAATCCTTCCGAATCACTTTACATACTTTATGAACCCTAATAGTTCCTTCCTGGTTGACAGGCCGGCTATTTAAGATGGCGCTGTTTAGACTTACTACTGCAGAACGAGGAGCACAGATAGTCTATTGCCTTACTTGCAATACCTCGTTGGAAAGGTTTCTCCACACCGTCCCGAGCACTGCGTGATTCCAGCATTTATTCGGGATCGTTGGCTCCCGTCGAGCCCAACCTGTCGTAAGAACCATCCGGTTGTGTTGGTATTATATTTTGTGTCTGCCAATGGGTGAGTTTTATTCGAGTTGAGAGTTGTGAGGTACAGATCCGTGTGGAGAACTTCGCACCCTGTGGAGAAAACCGTATGCTGATCGGAGGATGTATTCGAAGGGATACAAGTGGCTTGTGCGTACATCAGTCGTAGTAGAAAACGCGGGCTACACATGATGCATGATGCTCGAGCGTCCTGGACGTGTTGTACTGAGGGTCCTGCTGACCCAGTCACCGCTTCTTTGATTACCTAATGACATCAAATTTCTCCGGAGAACCCCGACAACCTTTGGCCAACTCTCTCACCTCTTCGTAAAAAAACGGTCTGACTTCAACGCCCCTTTCGAGCTTGAGCAGCCAAAACGCATCGTGAACCTTGGAAATGTCCTCACCAAATGGAAGGATGGCAGTGGACCGTTTAGACGCGGAGCTCTCTCCCGGTCGGAAGTCGTACGTCTCGCGTCGCCACACTACCCAACACGGCGCTCCGATAGCTGACAACTCTAGGTCTAGAACTCACTCGGTCGATACCACCCGCACGCGGAGGTCACAGAGGTCCGCTTCCCGAGAGCGACGAGACGGAAGCCGTAGAGATCGAGACAAAGACCACTATAGCAGTCGCAGCCACGGACATCGCCGCAGTAGGAGCAGGGATCGCTATCGTGACCGAGACAGAGCCAGGGAACACCATGGTCATGATTACGAACGCAGACGCCGTCACGAAGACAAAGAAAAAGACAGCCGTCGTGGAGACCGTGACCGTGAGAGAGACGAAAGAGACCACCGGGAACGACGAAGGAAGAGGGAGGAAGACGTGGAGAACTCCCCTGATGCAAAGAGGAAAAGAGCTGACGACGGACCTGACGCTCCGCCCCGTTCCCGTTCTCGAGACCCAGAAAGAAGGCACTCAAAACACAGAGAGGACCGCCACCGGTCCAGCAAGGCCCCACGTGAACCTTCGGAACGACCTCCCCCGAGCCCTCCTCCGCAGTGAGTTCTTCGTTGACACCTCGAAGACCTTGACCAACCGAGCGCTTCCTAGTCACCCATCGCCAGGGTTCGAACAGCCACAAGACGACTACAACCCTGAAGAACCCAAAGAGGATGATTCCGAAACGCGCTCAGTATTTGTTTCTCAACTAGCCGCGCGGCTTACCGCTCGAGACCTTGGCTACTTCTTCGAGGATAAGCTAGGCGAGGGAACTGTACTTGACTCTAGGATCGTCACCGACCGTATATCCCGCCGTTCTAAAGGGTATGGCTCACTTCTGTGCAAGCTGGGAACCCCGCTCACAACAGTAACAGCATCGGTTATGTGGAGTTCCGAACGGTAGACCTCGTCGAGAAAGCACTTAACTTAAACGGAACCATCGTCATGGGGCTTCCTATGTCGGTTCAATACACAGAGGCGGAGCGTAACAGAACGCACGCAGGAGATGGGTGAGCAACTAGCGCGGCTGACCCAGCCCCTCCTCGGTTTTCGCTCATCGATGGATAACAGGAACTTAAACCTCCCACCTGGCGCGTCCCATCGCGGCGGAATGCAGTAAGATCTTCCCCTTCCTTGTTCTGAACCCCACTAACTCATGGGCCAGGCTTTACGTGGGCTCCTTACATTTCAATTTGACCGAGTCGGACATCAGACAAGTGTTCGAACCTTTTGGAGAACTTGAATTTGTAGATCTGCACCGTGACCCCGTGACCGGTAGGAGCAAGGGATATGCTTTCGTTCAGTGGGTTTCCCTTGTAATTATCTCACGATCTGCCCCCCCTGATCGGTGTTTCACATTAGGTATAAACGCGCAGAAGACGCAAAAATGGCCTTAGAACAGATGGAAGGGTTTGAACTTGCTGGCAGGACGGTAAGACCCCTGCATCGTTTTACGAACACTCCGAGCTCACACACCGGTTAGCTTCGCGTGAACACTGTCCATGAGAAGGGTTCTGGTAGATATACTCAACAGGATTCGCTTGAGGATAGTGGAGGTACACGAATTACCTCCTTGGTCCACCACTCGCACTCATTGGTCCACCTCCAGGCGGTAATCTCAATGCAGCATCTCGTCAAGCGCTAATGCAAAAGCTCGCTAGGACTGAGAGTTCTTCAGTCAAAGAGGAGACTATGTGAGCCAACATACGACTACAAGCTTCCTGCTTCTGACATCGTTGGCGGCCAGTGCGCGACCTCACATCCCACAGACGATGACATCCAGATCCGTAGTTCTGAGGAATATGTTTGACCCGGAAAAGTAACGTAATTCTGGCCTGGTATATCTTATCCCTAACCGAGTTGTCCAGGGAAACCGAACGTGACTGGGACAAAGACCTCGCCGAAGAGGTCAAAGGCGAATGCGAGGAAAAGTACGGACAGGTCGAAGCAATCAAGGTCGACAAAGATTCGTCGCAGGTATGTTGGATCCTCTTTTGTCATAGCGTCTGATAACCCAACAACGGACTTTAGGGGGAAATATTCGTCAAGTTTGACAACGTTGACTCTGCGAAAAAAGCCATCCAAGGTTTAAGTGGACGTTGGTTTGGTGGACAACAGGTTTCCGCCACCTTCATATCCGATGCTTTGATGCAAGCTTATCAGTGACCTCGTGCTGAGCCGTTTTGCTAGGTTGTCTCCGCATCTATGTATTTCTTTCCAGGTTTTGCAATAACGTCTCTGGATTCGCCTGCATGATGCCCCTCTCGTATTTTCTCTCTCTGCATTTCGTCCCGTCATAACTTGAACCTGTATGCTGTCCAGATATTCCTGACGCTCCTGCGCACACCGCGCGGCGTCCACCAATTGGAAGAGATACTCACCCCCACCCCGTAAGCCCAGAGTGCGGGTTAAGAGATTTCCAGCCTGCGGACCAGGTGTGAACACGCCGGGACAGGGGCACAAGATCCCTGATCCTCGCCACCGCGCATTGACCATCGTCGACCTTTTCGGGCAGGGGTACGCCTCTATCACGCGTGAAGGTCGTAATCTGCTTCCGGATCCCGATGTCAAGTTGACTCTTGATAGGTCAAACGGGTCGTCCCGCACTTATCTGTATCTTCGAATATCCCAGGTCGGACGTCTGAACGGTTGGTCGACTTCTGAAAGACGTGGACCCACGGTTCGGTTTGGTGGTTGCGTGGGTCCCCCGCCTCCTGGTTCAATCACACAGGTCTGGATATTGTATCATCACGTCGCCTTCAGCAGGATTAGAAGGACTTCAAGAAAACAATTATCCCCAATGATTAGTTAAGACAAGGGAAGAAATTACGAAAAATCCCTTGGCCACTCGCCAGAACCCTTGCGGTGACTCTTCGTAAGTTAACAAGCTGTACACAGCCAACAAAGAATCCTGGGACGCGGGACGGTGCCGTGAAAGCCCCTGCTCACCGCGGTCACCGATCGCACTAGCGTCCGAGACGGGTGGCGTGTGATGCGGACGGCTCTTTGCCGAAAAAACGTGTCAGGAGGATAACCCCCCGGGTTGTTGAAACGGTATTTTGCTCTCGGTCTAGCGTGTTTTGGTCCTGCATGATGGCCGACCTCATCAACGAGCCCAACGGGGATGGCACTTTGATCCTACAGCAGCCCGCATCTTCACGTGACCTATCGGCAGCGGGGTCAAGTTCGTGATGAAAAATTGTGATTCCAAATCAAGGGAAATAGGTCCACCTTTTGACCTTTGGCGGATGTCACCGATCATCGATAAGTACTTCACGAAAGAGCATGCAGTTAATTTAAGATTTTTCAACGCAGGAGTCCACACTTGTGAAAGGTCCCCTCTGGCCCTAGGACGTTTCCGGACCACAACACTAGAAGAACTCCGCCCACTGGGCCCGCGTGGACGCGTGGATCTGTGAAAGGCGTGATCATTGTAAAGTACTAGCTCTCCGCCTAGTTGTCCAACTCAATCCGTGTAACCTCTAAAATGACTGATTTACTACGAAGGCGAAGCTCCTCGTCGTGGGGAGGGGGTGTGTTGTACCACTGGTGGGACTCGTGATGCACAGCACGCGACGGCCAATCACAGAACCACTCATCCTGACGACGTAACAAAGGAGCGAGAACCGATTACCGTCACCCTCTCCATCCGGCCAGCAATGTTTCGTTGAGCCAAGCGCCAGATGCTTTCATAACGCTCGCATTCAAACTTTGGGGTGGTAATGAGTGAATTGCCCCTGGGCACCCCTCGTGAACGTTGGACATCGCGGCGCTTCGGGTTGCAACGTTCGCCCTCTCCCCCAATAGGTGCGCCGCGTGCTTGGCGTTCCTACAAGGTGATGATGGATGAATGGGATAACGAAACAGTGGAGGTACCGTCGCCTTGTGATTCCGAAATGCCCGTTATCAAAAGATAAGGCGATCTCAGGATCTCCGTATGGGGTGGTACAGCCGTAATAGTTTCCCGGCCTGGGTTGTGGGGGCCCAAGCGAAAATCCCGGCGAAGTCGGCGCACTCACAGGGGCATCTTAGTGGGGAAGCCACCGGTGGGCACTTGTAGCCGGCCGAACAGATGCTATTGCTCGTTCGGCCGGAGGCTGATGACATTCGGTGGTGCGAAGACGGCATCAGTGAGTGTTTATGACATACACGTGGGCGAGCCTTACGCTGAAGACCCACCAGGTGGATTTCCTGGTTCGCTCAGGACGGTAATCTTCGGGATCGCCCGCCTGGGGAGCGGTTTCTGTGGCCGAGCAGCGGCTTGAGCACCGTCCTCAGAGCATGAAGATGAGCCTGAGGAGCTGGTGTCGCTGTCTTCGCTATCCTGTTCGCTCGCCGACGAGGACGAAGACGAATTGGAGGTCGGTGACCCCCCATCCTGGCGCGTCCCTTCGAAAACGCCCAGTCCAAGGTTCTGTGGGAGATAAGCTAAGGCGGATATGGAAACGGGAATTCCTTGTACCATCTCAATGTAATACGAGTCGCCATCAGGGATGTTTTCAATATCCAACTCGTGTTGGTCTCTACTGGAGAGAGAGGCATTTGATTCGGCCAATTGGGGTAAGAACTGTCGCACCCTGTCGAGGACTGGGAGCCCGGTCATTCGATGGTCCGAGCAGTTTGATCATGAGAACGTACGGTCTATCGGGGGCGCTACTGGGGCAGGCACCGAACCCGCAGCCGTTGGGTTGATTGGTCGTACTGCAGAAGCTCCAGCTGTGTTGAGGGCGCTGTCTCCGGCTTGATCAACCCTCATCAGGAGTTGGCCTGTGAAGGCGTGAGCGTCACTATTCCCAAGCGTCGTGAAACAAATTAGCACCTAGTCGCTTTTCCCTTTTATCTTCATCCTCGACCTCGAGCCGTTCACGAGTGTCCATGACGGTCACAATGTGGGTGAGGGGGACTCACGGGAGTTCAAGAAAGGGCCGGTTTCGCTTGGGAGCGGTCACATGATCGGGATCTTCCACCATCCCACGTGGTGGTGATCGCAAGTAAGTACGCGGTCGCGTCTGGAACGGTTGCACCTTCGCGCCCGCCTCAGGTCGTCCACCTACGTCCAGCGCTCCAGCACGCGACCATGGGGACCTCCAACCACCTACCATCGCCACCGGGCACCTCCCGTCGCGAGGAAAAGGAAAACCGCCGGATTTTTGCCCAAATGCCTCGCGTGTCGTGGTCCGAGCAGGACCAAATCCATTCTCTATTCCCCGGCTCGTCCCTCACCGGCATACGGCCGAGCGCGTCATACCAACTCCCGGTCAAGTCCATCTTGAGGAAGTCGTCGAGTTTTCCCTTCACAGACCTGCACCGGGAAGTCCAACGCGAAGTCACCCCCGAACCAGATACACCTTTATTCAACTCAAACTACCTCTCGGGTCCCGTCTCTCGGATCGTTATGCTGGACGCGTCTTTGAAGGACTTGATACAGGCGTATAATATCCTTGCTGCTAGGATCCGGGCTGTCGTCTTGGGCGAAGCTGAAATCGACTCTACGCTACCATTCTTCGATCCCCTGCGCTCCAATCAAGACCTCTTCACTGACGCGGTGATTCGCGACCTCGGAAGAGCAATGGTCGATCCGTCTCTTCAAAAGGAGAACCGACCCGAGGTTTCACTGCCATCTCCGCGCCCCAGCCCCAGCAGGAAGCGCCACGGTATGACCGAGGACGAAGTACGATATGCCCGCGATCTGGCCACCACTACCCACTCCGTAGTCAAACTTCTAGCGCTACTCTCTGCGTCCCCTCAGCTTTGTCAACTCTTTTCTGGTGTGTAAACTCTCCCTTGGGCTTCACTCAGATGCTCAACTCTTGTAGATGATAATCTCAGTTCCATACTAACCGCGTTGCTCGCCATTCCCATGGCCGAGACCCTGCCAACGCCCAACGCCCGCAAGACTTGTGCCCTCACTATCTGGTTTTTGCAAGTCCAACGGCTCCCAGCTTCCGTCCTTGCCCCAGCGAAGGACAGGATCGCATATTCCTTGCGACGTGGGATCGAAGGGGAGCTTGGGAAAGAGGGGAAGAAGGGTTCAGTGAGCGACGGGTTAAAGGTTGGTTGCCATGCTGTCGATTGAACCGGAGGGTGACCATGATCCTCGACAGGGTGTTCATGATCTTTGCCTCTATCAACCGGATATATTCGTCCCTTCCTTTGTGGATCTCCTCCCCTCGGTGCTCTGTAGCCTCCTCGCGGGCACATTGCCTCTGCGTATCCAGGCGTGCCACGCCATGGGCGGTTTTGTCAATGGTCTACTGTCTTTGCCACGTTCGTCCTTACACACAAGAGTGTCCGAAACGGTCGCCGCTTTCCTTCTAGCCCCTTCCACTCCGAAGAAGTCTGGCTCGGAATCGGTCATTATTCGGACCTTGCGCACACTACTGGGTATCCAAGAGCCAGCTCATCCAGCACAAGGGCCCGTGTGGGCGCTCGTGGTCATCGGGTGCTTTGCGGTGCTTCTCGGGCCTCGCGCGTATACCGATCCGCAGATCTATCGCATATTCCACGCCCAATGCAACCAGATCATGCGTAATAAGAGGAGCACGATCCGCGCCCTGGGCTGCCTACTTTGGCGTTGCCTCGTATGGGTGTACGTCCAGGCGCCCCTGCTGCCTGACCCCATAGAAACGGATGAGGATGAGGAAGAAGAGGTGGAAACCCTTTGCCACCCCGACGATGGATGGGCTGCAAGATGTCGGGCTGAGTGGTGGTCAATCGTGCAGGCTGTGTTGGAGATGAGGACCGGAGTTTCGACCATAT
>Ga0307516_10005519_pt1 | contig 15094 bp, 14 predicted proteins | sample 19_EM_MG_FD_203310 | JGI IMG/M metagenome (GOLD analysis project Ga0307516, IMG submission 203310) | Populus trichocarpa ectomycorrhiza microbial communities from riparian zone in the Pacific Northwest, United States - 19_EM | ecosystem: Host-associated > Plants > Roots > Unclassified | place...
AGCGCCGAGGTGATCGGCCCGCCATGGCCGTCGCCGATCAGGAAGTCGCCCTGCGCGCTCTTGATCTGGCCGATCGCCGCCACCACCGCCGCCGTGCCGCAGGCGAAGCATTCGCGCAGCCTGCCGCGGGCGGCGTCCGCGCGCCACTGATCGATCGCATAGCGTTCCTCGCGGATGACGCGGCCCTGGCGGCGCGCCAGCTGGAGGATCGAATCGCGGGTGATGCCCGGCAGGATCGTGCCGCTCAGCGGCGGCGTCTGGATCGAACCGTCGTCGAACACGAAGAACACGTTCATGCCGCCGAGCTCCTCGACCCAGCGGTGTTCGGCGGCGTCGAGGAAGACGACCTGGTCGCAGCCGTGCTCGATCGCCTCGGCCTGCGCCAGCAGGCTCGCGGCATAATTGCCGCCGCACTTGGCCGCGCCGGTGCCGCCGGCGGCGGCGCGGGTGTAATGGTCCGACAGCCAGACCGTCACGGCCTTGTCGCCGCCCTTGAAATAGGAGCCGACAGAACTTGCGATCAGCACGAACAGGCATTCGTGCGACGGACGGACGCCGAGGAAGGCCTCGGTCGCGAACAGGAACGGTCGCAGATAGAGGCTGCCGTCATTGCCCGGCACCCAGGCGAGGTCGGCCTTCACGAGCTCGTCGATCGCCCCGAGGAACAGCTCCTCCGGCAGCGCCGGCATCGCCATGCGCGCGGCCGAGGCATTGAAGCGGCGGGCGTTCTGTTCGGGGCGGAACAGGGCGATGCTGCCGTCGTCGCGCCGGTAGGCCTTCAGCCCCTCGAAAATCTCCTGCCCGTAGTGCAGCACGGCGGCGGCCGGATCGAGCGGGATCGGCGCGCGCGCGCGCAGTTGCGCGTCCTGCCATCCACCGTCCTTGGTCCAGCGGATCGTCACCATGTGGTCGGAGAACACGCGCCCGAAACCGGGATCCTTGAGCAATCCGGCGCGCACATCGGCGGGGACCGGCGCCGGGTTCGGGCGGATGGTAAATTTGAGTTTCTGCGCAGCGCTCATGGCCAAGATTCCGTGGATCGTCTCGATAGGCCGGGGATTCGCGCCCCTCCGGGGCCACCGTTCACACCACGGAATGGCCGGGGTGGCAAGCCGATCGCCGGCCGGCGCCCGCTGCATAGGCGTCCGCGCCCCGGGAGGCAAGCCGGGGCACGTGCCCACCGCGCCTGGCGCGCATGTGCCTGGGGGCAGGGGCGGCGAGGCGAAGGAATGAAGACTGGAGTGCGTGGTCGCGCACGGCCATGACGAGGCATGCAACCGTCCTCTCGCGGCATGCCATGCCCGAGCTTTGCCAGACAATCTGCCACCCTTGGCAAACAGAGCAACGATGCCGGAAGCAGACCGGAGATCGGCCGGCCTCCAGCTCTGGCCCGGCAGGCCGGCCGCATGGCCTGCACGGCTCGTACCCAAAATATCGAAAACAACCCCATGCAAAGTAGCCTGTTTCAGCATTTCCGGGGTCCAACTCATATCGAGGCATGCGCGACTGCTCTCCCTCTCCCGCTTGCGGGGGAGGGAGCGAGAGGACCGCGCGCGTGGCTGGACACGACAGGTTTGACGAGGTCCTGGCGGTCGCTGGCATCCGCGATCCCGCGAAAACATTTTGACTCGTCGGGCAAATCACCTGCAATATTGCATCATCGCGCAATCCGTAAAACGCAAACGAACGTGGCATCAGCGTCGGGGAGCCGGGCGTCGAGTCGAGGAGGGGCGTGGTGACGTGTTGAGCGTTCCGTTTCCCTTCTCCGCTCATCAAACCGGACGCGCGGATGTCCCGCATCTGCGAGCCACCGGGTCCGCGCGCAGCGCGCCCCGATGACCGGCTCCGTGAAGTGTTCGCTGTCGCTCCTCGCAGCAATGACGGCGTCTGTTGCAGACATGCTTTCGCACTTCGCGGCGTTACACGCCCGAGAGCTTTCCAAAAAAAACCTTCGCCCTTTTGAAACAGGGCGCGGGGCATGCCGGCCAATGCACCCGCAGCCTCGTGCGCGCTGGGTAGTTTTAGTATGCGCACGAGTATTCACAGCGGAGGCACCGGAAACATCAGGCATTCCCCACGCAATGGTTTTAACAGTAGCGCGCTCTCCTCGGTGACCGGGCTTTGTTGCCACCGTCACTTCGTGGATGATCGCACATCGCTGCCCGGTTGGGCTCGCGCGACTCTAACGAAACTTGACACCAGCGTCGGGGTGTCAGGCCCACACGTCTTCGCCGTCCGCACCAGCGCCGTTCGTCTTGCGCGCTTCGCACGCTCACGAGTGTGACTCGCCCTGGGACACGATCGCGCCCGACACTACCGCGTCCACCGCATTCCACGTTGATATCACTGAGATTTTTCGGGTTTTCGGCTAAAACCCCGGCTAAACCCCGGCTAAAAAGGCGGCCCTAGGACACGCTTCGTTCCGGGCGGGGTTAGATAGCGGGGGCTGAGGGGAAGGCTGCTAGGCGGACGCGCGGCGGGCGCAGCGCAGCTGTGTAAGTGCCGGGTTGTGGGCAAGCCCTCCGTTGCCCTTCCAGTTGAGAGCCCTGCATGCGAGAACGCTCCCAAAGCTGAGCGGCATGTGGGGCTATCCACGACAGAACCAGATCCAGATTGCGCACCCAATAACTTAGACGAATTGCTCGCCGCTTTAGCGGCCCTCGACCGAGAATAAGCCAAGTATCGCGAGGCAACCCCGTGGCCAAGGCGCCCCAAGAGATCGCCGGCATCAAGCGCCTCGCTCCCCGCCGCAGGATCACGAAGAAGAAGGCTGTCCGGCATCTCATCCATGCCGCTGTACGCATGATCGCGGCTGCTGAAGACCCTTTCGCGATCCACCTGATTATTCAGTCTGCCGATAAACTCCTCATCGACCTATCGAAGAAACTGAAAAAGCCCTTGGCGCACGACTGGGTCAAAAATATCAAGGACGAATATCGTTCGCCGCTGATGGTCGTGTTTCGCGAGACCTATAATTTCTTGAAACACGCGGACAAAGACCACGATGAAGAACTACACGTTGGCTCGATTGCCGAAAGCAACGTTCTGCAACTGGCTGTCTGTATCGCGAACTACCAGGCGCTGTTCGGCGAATATACTGACCATATGAACCTTCTTTTCACCTTCGCCAAGCTGGTCTTTCCCGAAGGATTCGTCACGCCGGATCAGCGAGCAGTGTTCGATGTCGCTCATTCAAAACTCGGCGGTATGGGTATGCGTTTCGGCGAATTCTTTAATATGGACTTGTGGAATGATCCGATGGTCGCGCGGGTTATGCCCGGTCTCGTCGCAGAACGCCGTGAAGATCTCCAGGACAACGCCGAATTATTCTCCACATTCATCGGCGATTTCCCGTTGAAGCGCTGCGGCGGCGGCTGATAGAGCGGGGGAGACAACAAATAGGGCGGCGGGACCGTTGTCGGCAAAAGAAAAGGCACCCCGTTTCCGAGGTGCCTTTTCCGTTAGATCAACCGCGCCAGTGCGGCCAGTACCGAAGCCAGCGTCGGATGGAAAGTCCATCCAAAGCCGAGACGGTATGTCCTACCGTGCGGCTGACTGGCTTCGAGAACGAGGAATACACCCATCGGTGTCTCCTTTTTCCCTTGCGTGAGGCCCCTTGCGGTAGCCGGTTCACGCACTCGGCCAGCAGTGGTGGGGGTTTTTTTACCTGTCGTCCGGTTGGTGATCCCCGCAGACACGCTCCGACTATATCGTATGACCGATTGTATAACCCTGATGTGGGGATCGCGGATGCAATTGCAAGCGGTCCTAGCTGGCAAGGTTGTGCTGGCCATCTGTGAATAACCCCTGATTGATGATGTTTTTCTTGGACAAGCTCTTCCATTGCGGATATGGCTTGCCATATGGTAATCCATAATCCATATTGAAGCCCATATCCAACGAGGATCGATCATGTCAGACAACCAGAGCGCCGCTACTGCCGCCCTGACCACCATCATCAAGGAATTGACGCCACTGACCTCCGAGGATCGGCACCGGATAGTAAACGCGGCGATGACGTTTTTAGGCGAGCCCACCGTGTTGCCCAAGCAGAAGTCCGCGGCGGGTGGCGCCGCAGAAGAGATCGACGACCATGCAAATGGCGATCGCTCAGCTCAGACTTCGAGGTGGATGAGCCAACACAGCGTCTCGGGGGAGGAGTTGGATCAAGTCTTTCATTTCCATCCTGATGGCACCTTTGTTCTGTTGGATGCGCCGGGTAGCAGCAAGAGGGAGCAAACGCTCAACACGTACATCTTGACCGGCCTCGGCAATTATCTCGCGGTCAACGATCGTGCCTTTGACGACGCCACGGCCCGCGCCTTCTGCGACAAGATTGGATGCTACGACCAAGCTAACCATGCCTCACATCTCAAGAACCGAGGGCCGGAATTCACCGGCGACAAGAACAAGGGATATTCCCTCACCAATCCCGGTCTGAAACGTGGGGCCACTCTCGTTAAAGAAATGGCGGGGGGCTGAATTGATCGATCCCTCACGCGTGTTTGCGGCATTACCTCGGGGGCTCCGAGAGGAATTGCTCAATAGTTACCAGAAGATCATGTCGAATTATCTTGAGAGGCGCTGGGAGCCGTCGGAGCTTAACGGCGGCAAATTTTGCGAGGTCGTTTACTCGATCATCAACGGCGCAATTAAAGGCAGCTTCCCAGCGAAGGCGAGTAAGCCAAGCAAAATGCTAAACGCCTGTCAGGCACTCGAATAAGAACCAGCTAATCCCGCCCGTGTCGGCGATCGTAGTCTGCGGATCCTCATCCCGCGCCTGCTGCCTGTGCTGTACGAGATCCGGAATAACCGTGGCGTTGGACACGTGGGCGGCGACGTTGACCCTAATCATATGGATGCCGAGGCCATACAGGGTATGGCGAGCTGGCTCATGGCAGAACTCGTTCGCATCTTCCATGGGGCTACAATTAAGGAAGCTCAGGAGACCGTTGACGCATTGGTGGAACGAAAGTCTCCGCTCATTTGGGAGGTCGGAGGTGGCAAGCGCGTGCTCGACCCGAAGATGACCGCGAAGAACCAAGTGCTCATGCTTTTGCATCACAGCGCCGATTGGGTGTCCGGCTCCGATCTCCTGAAATGGGTGGAATACTCAAGTCCAAGCATGTTTCGTAGCAGTGTATTGCAAGCACTGCACAAGGCGCGCCTTATTGAGTTTGATGCTGATAAGGCGCTGGCACGAATTTCGCCCCTCGGGGCCAAGACGGTCGAGGACGACCTCCTCAGAGAATAAACCCTCTCGCAAATTGATTTTTCCAGGAGCGCACCATGACGTCCACACTGGATTATGCTGCATTCGTTGCCCAAGCAGAAACTGCTGTTAAAGGTGTAAAAGATCCCGAACTGAAGCGGATAGCCTTTCAAAAAGTTCTAGAGGATCTCATGGGCGCTGGCGATCGGCCGTCCTCTCCCGCGTCTAGACAGCCAAATAGGAAGACCGCTGCAAACAAGACGAAACCAAGAGCCGCGAAAGGCGGAGCCACCGCATACATTCGCGAGCTGATTGAGGAAGCATTCTTCCAAAAACCAAAGACAATTGCAGAGGTAAAGGTCGAGTTGGGAAATCGCGGGCACCACATTCCAACAACCTCTCTCAGCGGTCCCTTGCAATCGCTTTGTCAGTCTCACGAGCTTAGACGTAACCGTTCGTAGCTCGTGGGGCGGATCATGATCCGCCGTTATGGTGCGCCAAGATGGCGGGTTAGGCCTTCGGCTCCAACCCGCCATTCGGTCTGATGTCCACCTCGGCTTGAAACCGACCCGAAAGTTGCCCGCGCCGCGCAGAGAAGATATCAAGACATCGCAAGTCGAGGAACGAACGTGAAGACACTTGCCTGTCTGCTGGCTTCCATCTTTCTGGCGTCGGGACCTATCGCGCGCGCAGATGAATTCCAAAAGGTAAAATGCGGCTCCGATATTCCCAAGGCGCTGATCGGCCAACATGCATCGAACGAACGGGTTGTCGTTCTCGAGAAGAAATATCGCGCGCTTGGTCTGAAGGACCTCGGTGCCGACGAGATCTCCGATCGGCTGTCTTCGGTCAATTGGGAGATCTGTGGCGCGGAATTCATGTTGTTGATCGATCGCAGCATCGTCCGCGATGTGCTGTCGTTTCCGCCGCATTCCAAGCAGTCACCCGCCTTCGCGGGCATCTGCCAGGTCAAGGGCCGAGATCTCTCCGATGTCATCGTCGCCATCCTGGATGGCGCGCCCACGACGGAGTACCTGCCGGTCCAGGTTGCGTGGACGATCGATCAGCGGCAGGCAAAATTCGTCAAGGCGTTCGTCGAAGGCCTGGTCTGCCCGCGAAGCGGAATCTACTCCGTCGATGGCGGCCCATGAGGCCTGCACATGAGGCCAGTGGATTTGACGCGGCTTGATCGCTCATCCCTGCCTGCTGTCTGACCCACGGCCGTCCATTCTCGACGTCGGTCTGGACCGCGTCAGATGCCAGCGAGGCGCGTCTGCGCCGACAACGAGGGATCACCGGTCGGCGGTCAACCGGTAGTTCAACTCGATCGGGTTGGGGGCGTCCCTTGACGCAAGCCACGCCGTATAGCCCGGCGTGGGATCGGGATCGCTGGACAGATCGAGGGGCCAGGACTGCGAGGGTGCACCGGGCATTGACAGCGTGACGACCCGCCGGCTCGTCTTGTAGCTCATCGTAACGCTGGCGAGAATGACCGCACGGTTGCCCTGATGCCCGCGCCACCCTGCCTCGCTCAGGTACGCCGGCCAGCGTTGCCCTGCCTCGTCGAGAACGATCTCCACGTCCTTGACGTCAGCCGGCGCCGCCATGTCCGCAGGGAGCCGAAATTGCAGCACGAGAGTCATGTAGCCGTGCGTGAGATAGGGCGATCGTATGAACTCGTACCACGCCCACCACGCCAGACCCCCGACGATCGCCAAGACGACAACCGCGAAGGGACGGGCAATGCGACTCGTCGCCGGGGCGACAGCAGCAGCAACCGGCGAAGCGCTCACCGGCGCGGAGGGCGGCGCAATCGCAGGCGCCGGGCCCTCGGCGACCAGGCCAAACTTCACGAACAGCCAGATACCGACGCCGAACCCGATCAACGCGCCAAGCGGGCCGATGTTGAAAAACGCGCCCATCGCCACGCCGCCGTCGCGGTCCGGCCAACGCAACGACCAGGAACGCGAGGCCGAACCATCCGGCGAGCATGCCGACGACGCCTGAGAGGAAGCCGATAACAATTCGCATCACCAGACACTTCAACCCGAGGCTCAACGCTGTCTACGTTAGTAGCACGCCCAGCGCGGTTTTCCAGCCTTCGAGCGGCATGCTGGGCCCGACACTCGCGCGCAAGAAGGGAGCTGCGCGCTCGCGGCACATTGCCGGCCGCCTGCACGCTGCGCCGTTAGACTGGCGGCGAACGCCAAGAAGGGTACAGGACGGATCATGATCCGCCGTTATGGATTGCCAAGATGGGCAGCGAGTAGCCCGCATGAGCGCAGCGAGATGCGGGATCAACGCAAATGAAGATCCTCGGATGTCGCTGCGCTCATCCGGGCTACCCTTGCTGGCATCGTCATCGGTGCGATCAGGTCATGATGTGACGGAGCGGGTGAGGGCCATTGCCGCGCGCACAACGGGTCAATGTCCGAAATGGAGCGCGTCGTGTTCACCGTGCGGTGCCGCTTCCGGCCTACCCAAGAAATTCGAGCTGAGGACTAAGCGGCCCGAGTCCGCGAAGGGCATTCGCGCCAATCTCGACATGTCCGCCGGATATCCGGGCTACGCTTGCTGGGTTCGAACCCCAGCGCCTTACGAACCGCTAAAACGCTGGGCTAACTGGCCGCATTGTCTAGCTGCCCCAGCGCGGGCGTACGGTGCGGTGAGTGGCAGGTGAAGGCCGCTTGGCCATGATGAGACATGCAGCCGTCCCCTCGCGGCACGCCATGCCCGAGCTTTGCCAGACAATCTGTCACCCTTTGCAAACAGAGCAACTATGCCGGAAGTAGACCGGAGATCGGCCGGCCTCCAGCTCCGGCCCGGCAGCCGCATGGCCTACGCGGCTCTCGTCCCCAAATATCGAAAACAACCCCATACAAAGTAGCCTGGCGGTCGCTGGCACACGCGGTCCCGCGAAGACCTTTTGACACGTCGGGCAAATCACCTGCAATATTCCATCATCGCGCAATCCGTAAAACGCAAACGAACCCGGCATCAGCGTCGGGGTGCCAGGAGTCGAGTCGAGGAGGGGCGCGGTGACGTGTTGAGCGTTCCGTTTCCCTTCCCCGCTCATCAAACCGGACGTGCGGATTTCCCGCATCTGCGAGCCACCGGGTCCGCGCGAAGCGCGCCCCGATGACGGGCTCCGTGAAGTGTTCGCTGTCGCGCCCCGCAGCAATGACGGCGGCTATCGCAGACATGCTTTCGCGCTCCGCGGCGTCACACGCCCGAGAGCTTTCCAAAAAAACCTTCGCCCTTTTGAAACAGAGGCCCGCGGATCGGCCGATCGAGTCGCGGGCTTGGTCACCTATCCAGTTTCGAACGCGGCTTCTTTGCCTTCTGCCCGCGAGCGCTTCGAAGATTGTCTGCCAGTGGCCACGCTTCGACCAGCGATTGAAGCGATTGTAGATCGTCGTGTACGGTCCATGCTCTGGCGGGCAGTCGCCCCAAATCAAACGGAGATACCGCGAGCGGGCACAGCCCTCCGGCCCGGAATTGAGCTACGCCCTCTTCAGACTCGAATTTGGAGGCGACGAATTACGATTTTATCGTCGTTGACCACGATGGCATCCGCACGACCATCGCCGGTCACGTCAGCGAAGAACGTCCCGCGTCTGCCAAAGTACGGCCCTTGGGTCCATGCTTCGTTGGGCCCGAAGCCGTTGCCATTATTGCGACGAACAACAATTTTGTCGTCGTTGACCACGATGGCATCCGCACGACCATCGCCGGTCACGTCAGCGAAAAACGTCCCGCGACTGCCAAAGTACGGCTCATGTGTCCATGCTTCGTTGGGCCCGAAGCCGTTGCCATTATTGCGACGAACAACAATTTTGTCGTCGTTGACCACGATGGCATCCGCACGACCATCGCCGGTCACGTCAGCGAAAAACGTCCCGCGACTGCCAAAGTACGGCTCATGTGTCCATGCTTCGTTGGGCCCGAAGCCGTTGCCATTACTGCGACGAACAACAATTTTGTCGTCGTTAACCACGATGGCATCCGCACGACCATCGCCGGTCACGTCAGCGAAAAACGTCCCTCGACTGCCAAAGTACGGCTCATGTGTCCATGCTTCATTGGGCCCGAAGCCGTTGCCATTATTGCGACGAACAACAATTTTGTCGTCGTTGACCACGATGGCATCCGCGCGACCATCGCCGGTCACGTCAGCGAAAAACGTCCCGCGATTGCCAAAGTACGGCTCATGGGTCCATGCTTCGTTGGGCCCGAAGCCGTTGCCATTATTGCGACGAACAACAATTTTATCGTCGTTGACCACGATGGCATCCGCACGACCGCCGGTCACGTCAGCGAAAAACGTCCCGCGACTGCCAAAGTACGGCTCATGGGTCCATGCTTCGTTGGGCCCGAAGGGCGGCGTCCATATGCGTACCTGTCCTCGCTTCCCAGGAAAATCTAGGCTGACAAGTTCTACAACTATCCATCCGTCGGAAGAAGTCACGTTTTCAGCTGGAACACGAAGGCCACGCCCGTTTGGTCCAGCACGGAGAAATGCCCTTGTCTCACCCGGCCTCATTTCGTGTAGCAGCACAGTCTGAGCGCCGATTCCACGGTCCCATCCACTTGGATGACGAAGCTCTACATAAATAGTGTTTTTTCGCCCTCCGCTCGTATCAATCATAGCGACCTGAGGACCAGCGACGTCCGCGTGACCAAGTGCCGAAAGCGAAATTGTCCTTGGCAATTGTGCATCGGACAGTTCCAGTAGCTGGGCGCCGGCCAATCCGCCTAGTTGACGAATATACGCGCCGTTCGGACTCGGGCCAGCACTACTCACTACCCCTAGCACCGTTTGCGGAAACGTGAGTCCGCGAGTGAACGCACTCATGATGCAATAATCATCATCGTATTCATGGTCCGGTGGCGTGGACCAAGAATGTTCCAAGCCGAGCACGTGTCCAAATTCGTGCTCCATAAATACATGATTAAAATTCGCGTTAACCCCATGAGAGATCAACATCCCGTCGCCGACACCAATGGCACCATGGTCCGATGCAAGGTTCACGAAAACTACCCGATGCGAAAACGTATCAACCGGGAAACCATTTGCGCGAGCCGCCGCAAGTCCCCAGTTATAGGCGCGTTGGCGTTGCGTGAAATTATGCGGTCCAGCATCGTGTTCGGCACGCGTATGACCAATATCCAACCAACCAAATACACTTCCAACTACGTTGACTTGGGAGTTCGTTACCTCACGATAGTAGTCCCCAAGGCCTCCACCCACTTGTTCAAAGAAGTACGATCTATAGAAGTCCGATAGCGCTGGCGCTGGAACGAGGTCGCCAGTGTCTTCGCGGTACTGACATAGGATCACGCAGGTATTTGCGGCCATTTCAAAACTCCGTATTCGTCGGTTGTTCCTACTTGTCGAGTACAGGCACTCACATGGAAGCCCCTAGGCTTCGAATAGGCGACGCGCTTGGCGTCAACGTGCTGGTGCCTGGAACGGCCTCCGGCACCGACGTTAGCGGTTGAAGCGCGACACTACTGGCCGCGACCAATTCGACGCGTGAGTTTGCACCGGAGGATCGCGAACAATTGTGAAGTAGTTCACTATCCGACTAGAAGTTGTATTCGCCGTGCTGCGAAAGCGGAGGGTCCCAAAGCGCGAGCGGCTCTCCGCAGGGCCCTCCACGCCCAATAGGATTTCCGACCCCTTTCAGATCAGCCGACGTGTGCAACTAGCCGAACAGGCGACCCTCAACTCAGGACACCGCCGCGTCAGCTTCGGGGCGTTCGCGTCGATCTAAGCGCGCGCAACTTTTGCTCCGAAGCGGCAGGCGGACTGTTCTCTGAGACCCGTCTTCAACCGACCGTTGCTATTTAGCGTTATTTTCGCAACAGCTCATCGCGAAACATGAAACAAGGGTCTACCAAGCTACCGGCCGCGAAGATGTCGTGGCACAAACCGGCCGACTTCATGGCTGAGGAAACCGGAACATGCGTTGTTTTGCCATCATCGGGGCCGGTCTATTTGCGACCGCCGCATTCACCGGTTCGGCATCGGCGGCTGACCTTCCGGCGCGCGCCTACACCAAGGCGCCCGCGATGGTCGCGCCGATCTACGACTGGACTGGTTTCTACCTTGGTCTCAACGGCGGCGGCGCATCGAGCCGCGAGTGCTTGACCGTTACCAACGTCGCAGGTGCTGCGGTTGTGTCGAACTCGGAGGGCTGTCACAACGCGACGGGTGGCGTGGCCGGTGGTCAGGTTGGTTATCGTTGGCAGGCCACCAATTGGGTGTTCGGCATCGAAGCTCAAGGTGATTGGGCTGACCTGACAGGATCGAATGCGAGCCTGACAGCACGTATTCCCTACACCAACCGGACCAAGATCGACGCGATCGGTCTCTTCACCGGTCAGGTCGGCTACGCCTGGAACAATGTCCTCTGGTACGTCAAGGGCGGCGCCGCCGTCACCGACAACAAATACGAATCCTACTTCACCGCCACCGGCGTCGTGTTCAATCAGACCAGCGAAACCCGTTGGGGCGGTGCAGTGGGAACTGGCGTTGAAATCGGCTTTGCATCGAACTGGTCCGTTGCATTTGAATACGACCACCTGTTCATGGGTCGCAACAGCGTGACCTTCCCGGCAACGAATATCGCGGTCGGACGTAGCGACGACATCGGTCAGGGCGTGGACATGGGAACGGTCCGGGTGAACTACCGCTTTGGTGGTCCTGTGGTCCCGAAGTACTGACGGCTCTCTGGTCTTTGGCGAATTGAAAAGCTCCGGCGATAGACCGGGGCTTTTTTTGCGTGCGCCGAGCCATGAATGGCGGCTCGCTGGGCGGATCATGATCCGCCGTCATGCCACGGCCTTTATTTCGAAACTTCAGGACTCGCTTTCGCTTCCACCTCGAGGCTCAAGGGGCGATCAGCGGAGGACGAACCGATGGAGATCCTGTAGATCCCCTTGTCGACGATCCAGGACTTGCGCGGCTCGCTGAAGTTGGAGAAGGCGCGCTGGTCGAGAACGAAGGTGACGGCCTTGGTTTCCCCGGGCGCGAGCTCGACCTTGTCGAAGGCACGCAGCAGCGCCGCAGGCTCGCCCGACGCCTCGGGATAGGTGATGTAGAGCTGGGGAACGGCGGCGCCCTTGACCTTGCCGGTGTTCGTCACCTTCACGCCAACCGTGACGGCCGGGCGCCCCTTGAAGGTCGCATCCTCACCCGGATCGCCGATCCTGAAATCGGCGCGGTCCGCAACGATGTCGCTGAAGGCGAACGTCGCATAGGACAACCCGTAACCGAAGGGAAACAGAGGTTTTGGGGCGTTCACGCCGTTGAAGTAGCGATACCCGCTTTCGAGACCTTCGCGATACAGCGTCACGCGATCGACACCGGGGAACTGGGTCCTGTCCGCGGTCGGCAGGTCGTCATCCCCTTTCGGAAAGGTGATCGGCAGCCGGCCGCTCGGATTGACGTCGCCAAAGATCACCGCGGCCAAAGCCGCCGCGCCCCTGGTTCCGCCATACCAGGCCTCCACGACCGCCGGCGCAGTGTCGAGCCAGGGCATGGTGACGGCGCTTCCCGTCGCCAGCACCACGATCGTGCGCGGATTGGCGTGGAGCACGGCTTGAATGAGGCGGTCCTGATCGTTCGGAAGGGCGAGGGTGGGACGGTCGAGTTCCTCCGACTCCAGATCTCGGGCGACGACGATCGCGACATCCGCCGCGGACGCGGCGCTGACGGCGTCAGCGATATCAGCATCGATCGATTGCGCAGGCGGATTCCAGCCGAGCTTGAGATTGCCTTCGCCCGCGAGATGAACCGCGATGTCATGCGGCCCGGCGGCGAGATCGAGGCCGCCGGCGGCAACGGCCGGCCCCTTGTCCTTGGACAGGATGCGTGCGCCGTCGATCGACAACGTGACGGCCGCCTCCGTCACCGCATCGAATTGATAGTGATCGGCCACATCCGCCAGCAGTTTCGCGCGCCAGACCGCCGAGGCCGTCCCTTTCGGCGCGGCCTGTGACGTGGTGACGGTGGAGGAAAACTGGCTGCCCTGGCTCACGCAAAGGCAGCGGTCGACGCGGGATTCGATTGGCTTGCCGTCGCCATCGAAATAGGTGCCTTGCGCCCCCCTGGTATCATCCGAGGCGCGTAGCGCGCCCGAGGGCAGTTGCGGAAAGCCTCGCGCGGCTGAAATGCCGAAGATCGGATCGACGCCGGCCTTGAAGACGATCCTTGCACTGGGAAGCCGCGCCTTGATGGCATCGAGAAAGCTGATCTTGCCCGCGGGCGATGGATTGGTCGGTCCGCCATGAATGCGCAGGTCCACGGCCGCGGCGCCGATCACCGCGACCCTGCGCGTTGACGGATCCAGCGGCAGGATGCCGTTGTCGTTCTTCAACAGCACGATCGATTGCTCCGCGATGCGCTGCGCCTGCCGACCGCTTGCGGCGAGATCGGCGACGACGCGCCGCGGCGGATCGTCAAAGATTCCATATCTGATCATCGCTGTGACGATCCGAACCACGGCCGCATCGACATCTCTTTCCGGAAAATCCCCCCTGGTCACGGCCGCGATCAGGTCCTTGCCGTAATGCTTCTCCGACCGGAACTCCTGATCGACACCGAGCGACAGCGACCGCAGCGAATGTTCGGCACCGGCATCGGTGCGAACGATCCCGTCAAACGCCAGGCGCTTGCGCAGCACGTCCTGCAGCAGGTTGTCGTCGTTGCAGGCGTGCACGCCGTTGATCCTGGTGTAGGCGCACATCACCATGGCGACGTGGGCATCCTCGATCACGTCCTGAAACGGAAACAGATAGAGTTCCTCGAGAACCTTGCGGGACAGCCGCGCATCCGTGCTCCGGCGGTCCTGCTCGACGGTGTTGACGGCGAAATGCTTGGCGTCCGCCATCACGGCGTTCTCCTGGACGCCCAGCACGTATTGCGTGCCGATGGCGCTGGTCAGCCACGGATCCTCACCGAACGTCTCATGGGCGCGTCCATGCCTTGGATCTCGCTGCACGTCGACATTGGGGCCGTGGATGACGCCATATCCCAGCGCCCTGGTTTCGCGCCCCAGCAGGCGCCCGTACGATCGCGCCGCGTCGCGCGAAAACGTGGCAGCAAGAGCTATGGAGGCGGGCAGTTGGGTGACATCGTTGCTGCCTTGCCAGATGCCCGCGGGCGAATCGCCCTGCACCATATCCGGGATTCCGAGGCGCGCGTTGCCCCTGACATAGACCTGCCATCTCTCACCGCCGATCTCGCGCGTTCCGTAGCCGTAGAGCAGCGCGGATTTCTCCTCCAGCGTCATCTGCCCGACCATCAGCTGCGCGCGTTCGCCCGCGGCACGGCTGCGATCGAGCCATGGCCGCTCATCGGCGCATGCGACGCCGCCGGCCCAGGTCAGGCCAAGCGCGAACCATGCTGCAGCCGTCAGGCATGCTGCGATGCGACGCAACCGGATGTCGCGCGTCATGAAAATCTGTTCCTCCTGGCAGCGGATTATCACATCCGCAACCCGGGAAGGAAACGACGGATCGGATGGGGCAGGCGCTGCGACGGCGCCTTCGTGCTAGCGGCCTGCTCGATATCGATTTCATCGCGCCGCATCTCCAGCTCCGCAGCGTGCCGTGGGCCGACGTTTTTCGCAGCCTATTTGACACCAGAGACCGCGATTGGCTATGCGAAGCCCATGCCGCTCGAATTCCTGATCTCCGCGCTGGTGACGATGGTCGTCGTGGTCGATCCGCTCGGCCTGGTGCCGACATTCATAGCCATTACCCATGGCCTGCCGAGCCGGTCCCGCCGCGCCGCGGCGTTGCGCGCCTGCCTGATCGCGGCGGTGATCCTCGCCGGTGCCGCGTTGATCGGCGACAGGCTGCTGCGGACGCTGT
>Ga0307516_10005520_pt1 | contig 15088 bp, 9 predicted proteins | sample 19_EM_MG_FD_203310 | JGI IMG/M metagenome (GOLD analysis project Ga0307516, IMG submission 203310) | Populus trichocarpa ectomycorrhiza microbial communities from riparian zone in the Pacific Northwest, United States - 19_EM | ecosystem: Host-associated > Plants > Roots > Unclassified | place...
GCGGCGGGGAAAGGTTATGCTGGGTCTGGCTGTACGGTGTGAAGAAGGATCTGGATGTGGAGGAGCGCACTGATTGTATATAAGGGTGCGCTGTTGTCTGTCTTGCATGTTTCTTCTTCACGCAACACACAATGGAATTAACTGCCACTTGTTATCGTCAGCCATAGTCGGCCTTGACTACTAGCAATTGTTCCGCCTCAACAACACGTCCCTGCCTTTGCCCATTCCACGTCCTTGCCTTGCCCGTTTTCCCCACGTCTTGTCCTTATCTGTCCATGCCCCCACGCCCTCGTCCATAGCCCCGGTTCGCTATCTGGAGTCAGAGAGCCACGCCCGTTACAGTAGCTCGCCCCCTCAATATCCTCTTGTCCGCCTCAGTTCCCAGACCGGGGTCTGGGCTCGCGCTGCTGAAGATCAGGGCTGGATACCACTGAAGCCGGTGCTGATATTCGAAGTTTTTTTCTTGAGATGGCGATGAAGTTGAAGCTGATACTCGAACTGGTAATTGATTGTAGACTTGGCGATTTTAGAAAGATGAGGTATAACATACTAACTGGAAAAATCTGGCGCGATAGAAACCTATTCCGTCCGTGTGACGGATGGTGACCTGGGCTGCAAATTGTGATCCGCGGGCTTTTTAAGTCGTATTTAATAACCTCTTCTCGAAAGTTGGAAGCGCTTTGCTACCGGTTAGTAGTTCGAAACCTCCTGCGGCATGGTATAAACCTTTGCTGGGTCATAGACCTCCGCTTGCGCAAGCCGGCACACGGAACGGCAAGAAGCGTCAAGAATCCAATTACCGAGAGTGACGTTCGCAGGCGTCTCATATAATGTTGCGTTGGGGCATCCCCACGGCCTGTGCTTACACTGCTTCCGCATCAGACCACAAGTCTTATCCACTAGCGGCTGCACTTACAATCATCGCCTCAAATGTCCTGTCGTTGTTCCGAGAGGGAGTAACGTAACTAAATGAGGGGTCGTGGATGCATGCATACAGTTTAAAACGAGTATCCAACACGCCGGGCACTGATGTCAGCCACGATCGCCATTCGTGGGTAGAGAGACAGTTGTACACGGCGAAGTGGATACATGGCTGGAAGAGATCGTAAGCAGTACGAACGAAGGGAGCAAGACGAAAGCCAACAAGAAGTCCGTTTCGTTTCAGATTACTGAAGCTGGCTACAGAGATGACTTGTATCGTCGTCGAGCACTGCGACTGGTCGTACAAAAATCAGCTCTGAATCCAGAAGACGAGACCCAAGGACCGACTGTGTGCACACCCGCTCCACGGCCATACCTCCCATCCCAATGTGACACCCCCTGATAAAATCGCCGTCTTAAGCCCCCTCGTTCAACACGGTCAAAAATCTTACTCATTTACAGCTTTATCTCCGCAGAATTCCTCTTTCAGCCTTCGCCTTCGACGGGCTCCTGCTCTGGCTGATGCGTGCTGGTGGTCTGGTAACATATCTCGGACTGAACCGCCTGGGCCATCTCAGGACCTGCAGAGTCACCGATGTTGAAAGAATACGATTCGGTGGTGAAGATCAATATCTAGTATATTGAACAAGTATATAGAACAGAAAGAGAAGTACAAGAAGAACAGCAGATATCCCTTCTTACTTCCCCGCTCTTGCGGGAACGTGTCCTCAACAAAACTGTAAAACAGAAGCGCCAAACCTAAAGACCGTCTCGGCGCGAGAAGAATTTCCAACAACCGAACGTGCGATCAGGGTCGGCAAAAAGTTGCTCGCGCTAACAGCTGACGAGTATCGTTAGGTAAGTATCTCGGTCTGAACAGTCTGGCCCATCTCGTGATCTGTGGGACCACCGTACTGGAGTTCGGACTCGGTAAAAGCCTGCTGCTTCTCCGACGGATATTCTTTCGGCGCCTCGTAATGCCCCCCGGACTCAACAGCTGAATCCGTCAGATATTTCAATTGCCCGTACGAAATAGGGTTAGCGGGGAACACTCTTTGCCGACAACACAGACTAGCTTTCCCTCGGGGTGTGCGGGGTTACGGTCGAGGAAGGTGCACTACTGCGCAGCCTGCTCCTCGAAAGCAGCCGACAGGTCTGGGCGTCCCCGGAAACACCGTGCTCCCACTTTGTAACACACTCCTCTCTGCGAATGGCACTTTGGATCGTGAGCGAACCGTATGTGTCAACGTCAAGATCAGCGATGTTAAGTGAAGAGCGGAAGGGAACAACCACCCGTCGTACATCGTTTGGACGGTGTTTGGATGGAGTGGTTTGAAGGGTTTAATTGGAATATCCTGATCACTTACCGGAAGAAATCGATCGGCTTCAGGTTCCTGCCCCTGCTGACGGACTGCACACCTTGTTGTTGGCGCGGCAAGACGGAAAGACAAGCGGATGTTATAGAAGTAAGCGACAGAAGGCGTTTACCAACTAGACCTTTTTATGCGGAGGACGGTAGCCTGTTATTGGTAACGTAGTTTCTCGGGCGAAACGGGCGCCCGCTCCCATCCACTATTACTATGCAAAGATTCTTCGCACTCCATCAAAGAATTAGCTCAAAACATCAACGACAGATCCAGTCGCGCAAACCGAGAAAGGTGGCATTGGCACACATAAGAACTTCGGTGAAATTTAATGGAGGTACGAATAGGATTTGGCAATCGGGCTAGTTGGAAATAGAGTATCAAAATAAGACAAAAGTAGTTCTGCTTCTTACGTTGAGTGTAAATTTTCTTTGGGCGGCATGGTGTTGTGTTGTGCGAACGGGAGGGGAAAAAAAACCTTGCGAGGACAATCTGGGAACGGGAATCTTTTTAGTAGATATAACAGCCTTTTATTTTTTAATTTAGAACGGACGCTACTTACCTACTTAGTCATGTAAACGGAAGCGGAAAGCCACCTCCCAACAAAAAACCAAAACGGACGAGCCCACCCAAACAGAGCCTCACATGTATCTAAGAAAAGGATCAGAAGACATAAGAGCTATATATGTATGTATGTAGTTGCTAGGAAATTTCTAAAGAGCAAAGATAAAGACAATATAGACGCACAGGTCGTGCGAGCCCTGTTATACCTAGCAAGCCATAAAATTGGTCTTCCCTCGGGGTTCGAACCGCCACCGGAAGGTAGCGAAAGAACGATTTTTCACATGCACAATCTTTCCACTCATCCAACTGACATCATCACATGATCATTTATATACATGGGTAAACTATTAAAAGTCATCTGTAGACAATGTCGTCATTTTTCTTGCCTACATGCCGTCTACGGAGGACCCTCGCCAAATTCCAATATACTACTTTCCGTGCAGTCCAGGGCTCGGCAACTCCCCTCAGAAGCCTAACTTGCGAAATCGAACCATTTCAAAAAATCTCAACCATTTCTCCCTACCTCTCCACCTCCTACCCTCTGTAGGACCGCAAACAACAACCCGCCGAAGGTAGGTTTATTCCCCCACCTATTATGTGGCAAAGGTGCAGCGAAGCCCAAGAGATTGGTCAAAACTAATGATGAACAGCTCTTCTAGCCACGTCAAACCCCCGCCGCGGAATAGCAGCCATGATTTCCGCCGCTAAGCTCATCGTTTTAGTAGTTGCTGCTGTTATCTTTGTCGCCGTGGGTATTTTGATCTTGGCCGTCTACTTGGACTACCGCGCCAAGAAGCCGATGACTGTCGCTGAGACTTTCGAGCTCGAAGATTTTGAGCGCAATGTCCGGCTCGGCCTCGCGCGTGTTCTGGATGAGCAGTCCCGAGACGGACAGCGCCCAACTGAAATGGCCATAATCCTCGAAGTGTCTGAAAGACCCGTCTCACACGTCTCAGTTTAGGTGTGTTCCCTATTCCGGAGATCAACGGTTCAGGAAGCGATACTGACATGATACTTTGTAAGTGGGATCGATTTGCCGTGATGGAGACCAAATGTCATTTCTGCGAGTGCTTTGGGGACAATAGGGCATGGGACGTAGTCTGTTCTGCTTCACTTCTTCTTGACGTTCTACATATTTGGGTGGGAATCTAAATGACAGACACTATTTTACTTGGGCTCTTAAAAATTCGCCTTCAGCAACCATGATGCCACCTTGCAATTAAGTGCAGGTTCATTCAAAGATAGCGATATAGGATGGTGGGCTTAACGCAAGTACTCAGCATCCATTTGTTACTGCCTAAAAACCGATCCCTGGTGCAATGAATGTCCTAATCTGATCATACAATTCTCGGCCCAGCCATGGAAAACCCGCCCAACCCGAACCCAGTAGGCATCTAGAATAAAAAGAACTCTAACCGGCGATGGCCATGCGGCGGCAGCCAGGACAGAGAGGAATGAGCGTCCTTCGGTTTCTCGAACTAACCACAGGTATTGGACCTGAGCGGAAAGGCGAGCGAAATCGCCGTGGTGAAGCGCCCGGAACTCCGGAGGACCCAGTGTTCTGCATCCGCTTCGACCTGCCCCCCCAACGAGATTTTGGTAGTCTCGTCCGAGCTCTAGATAAACCGTACCGAGATAGTCCGCCCTGTCTATCATGGGGGAGGGCGGCGCCCGTCACCGTCTAGCTGTTGGACGGACGACACTAGTATTTAAATGTAATATGTCACGTGCTAGTACGAAGTGAACGAAAACCCCTAGATAAGTATGTATATCTCTGCCGAGTACTCGCACCCCTAGCACCACCAGTCCACCACGATCATGCCGCCACCTCGGGCGAGAAGATGGACGGCACCACTGCATTCTAGTGGCAGAAAGGCCACCCGAACGATATGCACTATTTTGGTGGCGCCTTGGCAGTCGACCGCCGTCGACCACTCTGAGAGCTTCTGGGGCGCCCAACGGGACTGTGTCTCCACCCAGCCCTCATAGCCAACGATGATCTCCAACCTCTTGCCGACGTCGAAGGCTGAACCTACTCTCGCAACCTCCTCGGCCTGGCCCCCCGGGGGTGGCTGGCAGTCGGCGATGCGGTTCCGAGAGAAAGGGAGAGAGTCTCATTTATCGCATACGACCCTATTGGATCATGGCGATATTATGTGCAGTCCATTCCTGCCCACCGTCCGCCCCGACAACGAACAGTCGGCGGGCAGCGCGTCAGCTCCCCCTGCCCCCACCTGGCTTGTCCCGTGGGTGGCAGGCAACAAGTTCCATGCCCTTCCCTACATCCCGGACAAAGCCGACACCCTGTGTGGCGCGTGCGGGCGGTGGGGACACTCAGAGTTCCGGTGCCAGCGAGGCGTGGCAACCTGCACTATCTGTGCGGATAGCCACAGGACCGAGGAGCACCGGTGTCAGGTGGCAACGTGCGGCAAGGTCGGGAAGGTCTGCCCCCACACGGAGATGAAGTGCCCGAACTGTGGGGGCAGACATCTGGCCCAGGACGCCAGGTGCCAGGCAAAGCGGGCCGCCATCGAGATTGCCCGGGGCAGGCGAAACGGCACGGTCCACGCGGAAACATCGCAGCCGACGCGCCCGGCAGCATCCTGCAGCTCTGGTGGAGCAGCCCGGCTGAACTGGGTCCCAGGAGGCGAGCCGGCAGAGACTTCTCCTGACTGGACAGAAGACGCAATGGAGGTAACGGCAACTGGAATGGAACCAAGTGGCACCGCCCCACCCATAGCCGTCTGATGGCGGGCTTACGAGTCACCAAGCTGGTGGTGCTCCAGCACAACTGCGCCAGGGGGGGACAAGTTCTGGAGGCGGTACTGGACTCGGCAGTCAGAAAGAACGCAGATTTGGTTCTCATCCAGGAACCGAGGGAGATAGGGGAGAAGGACAGCACCCGATCGCACCCAAGTTTCACATTTATCAGGGGCGCCGACGGGGTGCAGGCAAAGTGCTGGATAGCAGTCAACCGGGCATCGAGATGCCAGGTCACGGAACTCAGAAACCTCACCACGGAATGCACGAACCACGTACAGGTGGTCGAGGTCAGAATGCCAGGAGGGGAGGTAGTCGTCATTGCCAACGTATACGACCGTCACTCGGGCAGCGAAAGAAATCGTCCTGCCCAGCGGGCACGGTGGGGGGAGATCGCCAGGCACCGGAAGGTGGTGATCGCCGGGGACATGAATGCCCACAGCAAGATGTGGAATCCCAGAACCACTAGACCTAGGAATAACGGTTTCTGGGAGCAGCTCATCCAGGACCATGACCTGGTGATCTGGAATTCAGAGGAGGAATCAAGGATGGGGGCGGGCGCCGAAATCCACTCCATCATAGATCTGACCCTGTCCTCCCCCGTGGTGAATCTCAACTGGTGCATCGCACACGACCAGGCAACAAGCTCCGATCACGAGGTCCTCCAGTGGGAAATTCTCGGGGAGGCTTCATGGGAGGACGACGTCAGCACAGCAACCACAGGGTGGGACGTGGATGGGTGGGACCCAAGGGGAAAAGAGGAGGAGGAGGCAAAGGCAGCAGGGGAGGCACGGGCCCGAGCCCAGGAGTGCTACCGCAGGGGCGTCCAGGACACCCCAGTGCTCGGAGATGGGAGTACGGTGGCTGAGATAGACATAGCGGCCGCGGCGCTGAGGGCGGCGATAGTGGAAACGCTCGACCAGCATGCACGCAAGAAGCGCTGGTGTAGCCGGTCGAAGAGGTGGTGGACCCCCGAGCTCAGGGACGTGAGAAAGGCACTGGGAAGGGCACGGCGGAAGAGGAGGGTGGCAGGCATGAGCCGGGTCCAGGAGGCAAGGAGGAGCCTGCGGCGAGCCATCCGAAAGGCAAAGAAAGAGTGCTGGAACCGGTTCCTCACAGAGGCAGAGGGCAAGGAGGTCTGGACAGCGGCCGGATACACTCAACCACGGATTGACAAAGAGGGGCAGGCACTGGTCCTCGAGGACGGCTCAGTTGCGGAGGGCCACGACGACCGGGAGCAGGCGGTTCTGGTGGCACACTTCCCACCGGCACCTCCAGGGACATATGAGCCGGTGACGGTGGGGGGCCGCGCATACAAGAGGGTGGACGCTCAGCTGATAGGCTCCCTCCTGGGAAAGGCATCCAACACATCGGCCCCAGGGGAAGACCAGATCTCAGCAGACATTGTCAAGGTCTTCTGGAGCTGGGATCCGCAACGGTTCGTGCAGCTTGTCAGAGCGTGCATCCGGCTTGGCCACCATCCCAAGCTGTGGAAGACGGCTAAGGGGGTTGTGATCCCAAAGCCCAGGAAACCAGACTACTCTAAGGTCGGAGCCTACCGGGTGATCTCGTTGCTGGATGTGGTCAGCAAGCTGGTCGAGCGCACGGCAGCTCACCTTATTGCAGACCACCTGGAACGGAAGCATGGCTTACACGACGGCCAATTCGGGTGCCGGAAGCGCCGGTCTTACGTGGATGCGGTGGCTGTCCTGATGAACCGGACCCAGCAGGCATGGAGCCAGAAAAAGGTGGCAGGTGCGCTGTTCATGGATGTGAAGTCCGCCTTCAACAATGTCAGCAAGGGCATCCTAGGCAGGCGAACGGAGGCATTGGGCATCGAAGCGGACCTCATTAGGTGGACAAGCAGCTTCATGTCAGATCGCCAGGTCAAGCTAGTCCTCGACGGCAAGACTGGCGAGGCGAGCCCAGTGGACACAGGCATCCCGCAGGGGTCTCCCGCAGCGCCTATCCTCTTTGTCACCTACCTGTCGGGAATCTTCGACGAGGTGGAGGCAGTCGTCCCAGGCATCCAGGGCCTATCATTCGTGGACGACATCAGCTGGTGGGCGGAAGGGACGGACAGCCGCGAGGTGGCAGCCAAGCTCTCAGCAGCAGCGGCAGCCTCACTCAAGTGGGCCGCCGGCAACGGGGTGGCCTTTGACCATGGCAAAACGGAGGCAGCCCTGTTCCAGAAGAAGAAGAGGAAGGCGCCCAAGGAAGTGGTGATAGTTGGCGACCACCCCGTCACGTTCAACAAGGAGGCAACAAGGTGGCTTGGAGTGTGGCTGGACTTGCAGCTCTCACTCAGGGAGCACCACGCTACCAGGATGAAGCAGGGACAGAAGGCCATGACTCGGCTCCGGCGCCTCATGGGGCAGATGGGACTATCTCCCGTCAACTGCAGGAAGGTCATGACTGCGTGCGTCCAGTCAGTAGCCATGTTCGGATCTGAACTGTGGTGGAAAGGAGACCAGGTCCGGGGGACCATAGGCCAGGCGGAGGAGCTGCAGCTGCTAGTCAACCAGGAGGCACGGGCGACAACGGGGTGTTTCCGGACCACCAACCTGGGAGCCCTGTCGATGGAATCCGGCCTCGGGGCAGCGACAACGCAGCTGGAGAACAGGCAGCGGCGTTTTGGGCTGCGACTCCTGAGTCTACCAGAAGGCGACCAGGCCCGGGGAGTGGTTGGAGCTCGAACTCCTATTGGGCGGAGGCTCACGAATGCTCTAGCACACAGGGGGCCGACGGAGAGCACAGTTCTGCTGGAGGAGCCGGAGCCCCTCGACGCCGAGCTACTACAAGAGGAGGAGCCTCAGGCCAAGGCGGAGGCAGAAAGGAGCCGGCCCGGACTCACTATGTTCACAGACGGGTCACGGCTAGACGATGGGGCCACAGGCTATGCGGTGGTATGGAAGAACGGTCAGACCTGGGAGGGAGTCAAGGCGCACATGGGCTACTACCAGGAGGCCTATGACGCGGAGTGTGCCGCGATTGCACTGGCACTCGAAGCGGCATCGCTCGGACACGTGCCGGAGCGGGTGACGATATTCTCGGATTCGCAGACAGCAATCAGACGGATGGCATCGGAGGAACCTGGCCCGGGGCAGCAATACGCTGTCCTGGCGCAGCGGCACATCGGCACACTGCGCAGGGCGAGGCCGGGGATCGCCATTGACATTCGGTGGTGCCCAGCCCACAAGGACGTGACTGGCAACGAGGATGCCGACAGGTGGGCGAAGTCAGGGGCGGAGAATCCGGTCACGCGGGGGGTGGAACTCCTCGTGCCACTCCCGCAGTCACTCGCGAACCACAAGGGGGAAATCTACGAGAAGAAGTGGGCAGAAGCACGCCAATGGGCTGGAGGGCAGACCTCCAAGGCGAAATACCGGCTGCCAAAAAGCCAGAGGCCAGATGGTACGGTAGCGGGAAGCACCAAGAGGCTCGCCTCACGGTTCTACCAGCTGAAGGCGGGACACTGCCTGACTGGACAGTACCTCCACTGGACGAAGAGCCGGCCCACCCCGCAGTGTTGGTGGTGCCGGGACCGAACGCAGACCCGGGACCACCTCTTCAAGGTATGCCCGGAGTGGAAGCTGCAGCGGCAAATCCTGTAGGCTGAGGTCAAGGAGGAGACTGGACGGGGCCGAGACAGGTGGAAGGTGCGGGACCTGGTGGCGGATGAGCGCTGCGTGCGCCCAGTGCTGGACTTCCTGGCAACCACGGGTGTGGGAAGGCTGGCGCCGCCGCTAGAGGAGGAGGATGCCGTGAGTGCGGTGTCGGAGCTGGAGCTGCAGGAATGGCTGGAGGAGCAGGGGTCGGTGACTGAGGAGTCGGGGGGGGAGGGGGAGCAGCCGCTCTTCTTGCCCACGCCTGACTTCCTGGCATCGGCAGGCGAGGAGTAGGGGACGGGGCGCGCTTTTCCTTGAGTTTTTTTTTTTTCCCTTTGTTCTTTCCTTTGTTCCAAATTTTTTTTTTTTTTTTTTTCCGAGGGACAGGCCTGGGCGGAGGGCAAAGGGGTGCTTGCAATGAGCTGCCACTGCGCGGACTGCGAACAGGAAACGGACTGTACATAATCTCGCCATGATCTACCTAGGTCGCATGCGAGTACTGAATAAACAAAAAAAAAAAAAAACCTGGCTTGTCCCCTTTCGAAGCTCTTAGGAAAAGACAGAAATTAAAGAAACAAGCAAACACCGAAGGACTGATGATGGTGATGAGTCATTAATCGTGTGCGACCTCGATCAGTCTGCTAGCGGCTCGCGGCAACTCCCACTGCCCCCGCCCGGCCTATCCTACGAGAAAAGAAAGAACGGAAGAAGGAAAGACAGCGAAAGACTCGAAGAGAAAGGAAGAAGGAGAGACAGCGAAAGACAGCGAAAGACTCGAAAGGACATGGGAGAGAAAGTTCACGCCGGTCCATCGGATGAGGTCTGGCTCAATCCCCAGTGCCTGCATACGCGGCGGCCTGCGGGTGGTGCCAGCACAAAACACAGACCCGGGAACACCTGCTCAAGCATTGCAAGAAGTGGAAGATGCAGCAGAAGACGCTGTGGGCAGAAGTTCGAAAGGCAACGGAAGGGGCAAGGACCGCTTCACGGTCCGGGACCTGATGGCAGACGAGCGATGCACCAGAGCAGTCCTAGACTTCCTACGCACCACGAAGGTGGGAAGCAGGGTGGAACCGCGCGCAGTACCACCTAAGCCGGGTGAAGATGGAGAAGTAGCGCGGGAAGGAGCAGAGGAAATGGAGGCGGGCGGGCGGGCAGCTTCATGTCAGACCGCCAGGTAAAACTCGTTCTGGACGGCAAGACGGGGGAGGGGAATCCAGTGGACACGGGAATCCCCCAAGGATCCCCAGTGGCGCCAATCCTCTTCACCACCTATCTGTCAGGAATCTTCGACAAAGTGGAGGAAGCAGTACCAGGCATTCGGGGCCTGTCCTTCGTGGACGACATAAGCTGGTGGGCGGACGGCACAGACAGTACGGCAGTGGCAGCAAAGCTCTCGGCGGCAGCTGCAGCCTCGATTGAATGGGCAGCTGAGAACGGAGTAGCGTTCGACTATGGCAAGACGGAGGCAGCGCTGTTCCACAAGAAACGGTCAGCACCCAGGGCAACAGTGGCAGTCGGCACCAACAACGTGCCGTTCAACAAGGAGGCGACCAGGTGGCTGGGTCTGGCTCGATGCCCAGCTCTCCCTAAAGGAACACCATGCCACCCGAATGAACGAAGGCAGAAAGGCTGTGACAAGACACCGGCGGCTAACGGGGCAGATGGGACTCACACTAGCCAATTGCAGGAAGGTCATGACAGCGTGTGTCCAGTCAGCCACCATGTTCGGCGCAGAGCTGCGGTGGAAAGGAGACTATGCCACTGGCACGCAAGGGCGGGCGGAGGAAATCCAGCGGCTGATCAACCAGGAAGCCCGGGCAACAACGGGCTGCTTCCGGACAACCAACCTGGAGCCCTCTCGATGGAGTCGGGTCTCAGAGCAGCAACTGCGCAGCTGGAGAACAGACAGCGGCGCTTTGGACTACGGCTGCTGAGCCTACCTCTGGGGGACCATGCGCGGCAGGTGGTGGGAGCCCCAACAGAAATCGGGAGGCGGCTCACAAACGCCCTCGCACACGGCGGACCGACTGAGAGCACAGTCCTACTGGAGAAGCCGGAAACCCTTGAGGCAGAGCTACTGCAAGAGGAGGAGGAAGCCGAGGCCAAAGCAGAAGCAGAGAGGACCCGACCTGGGCTAATCATGTTCACAGACGGCTCACGACTCGACGATGGGGCTACCGGGTACTCGGTGGTGTGGAAGCGGGGCCTAACTTGGGCGGGCGCCAAAGTGCATATGGGCAACAACCAAGAGGCCTATGATGCAGAGTGCGCCGCTCTTGCCCACGCACTGGAGCTGGCAGCGCAAAGAAGCTCAACCCCGGAACGAGTCACCATCTTTTCGGACGCGCAGGCAGCTATCAGGCGGATGGCATCGGACGAACCTGGCCCCGGGCAACAGTACCCCCTCCAGGCGCGGAAACACATCACCACACTGCGCAGGGCCAGGAGGGGCATTGTCATCGAAATCCGATGGTGCCCAGCTCACAAGGGAGTCATTGGCAATGAGAAGGCCGATGAGTGGGCAAAGATCGCAGCAGGGCAGCCGAACATCCACGGGGTGGAGTTGCTAAACTCCTCAGGCCGGACGGAAGTGAGGGCGGCACCTCTCCCACGATCCCTCGCCGACCTCAAGCGGGAGATCTCGGAGAAGAAGTGGGCGGAGGCACGTCAGTGGGCTGGGGGTCGGGCCTCAAAGACGAAGTACCGCATGCCGAAGAGCCAAAAACCCGATGGCGCGGTGGCCGACAGTACCAAAAGGCTCGCCTCGAGGTATTACCAGCTGAAGACAGGACACGCCCGCACAGGACAATACCTGCACTGGGCGAAGGTCCGCCCCGATGCCCAGTGCTGGTGGTGCAAGTGCCCCTCGCAAACGAGAGACCACCTCTTCAAGGTGTGTCCGGAGTGGAGGACGCAGCAGAAGATTCTGTGGGCGGAGGTGCTGAAGGAGACCAAAAGGTGGAAAAGCAGGTGGACGGTCCGGGACCTGCTGGCGGACGGGAGGTGCGGGCGGGCAGTACTGGATTTTCTCGCCTCTACGGACGTGGGAAGACGGGTGCCGCTGGTGGATGAGGAAGACAACGCCGGAAGTGAGGTGTCTGAGTGGGAGCTCCGGGAGCATCAGGAGCGGCAAGAGGAGGGGGAGGAAAAGGCGGAGGCGCTGGGTGCCGAGGACGAGATGGGCGCCGGAGAGGGACTCCCACTGTTCCTCCCCACACCCGATTTCATGGCAGCGGCAGGCGAGGACTAGGGAGACGGGCCGCACATTTCCTTCGTTCTTTCCTTTGTTAATTTCCTAGGGCGCGTCTTCTCTCTCTCGGGACAGGCCTGGGCGGAGGGCAAAAGGGGAGCTTGCAACGAGCCGCCACTGCGCGGACTGCGGACAGGAAAACTGGGCAAAATGTACGCCGCCATGATCTATATAGGTCGTATGCGAGTATGAGTAAACAAAAAAAAACCCCCGCAGGCCGCCGTATCCGAGTTCTTCGTCCACTCCAGGTATTGCCCTGTGCGGCAGTGCCCCGTCCTGAGCTGGTGGAACCGCTCTGCCAGCCTTTTGGGGGCTCGCGCCACCACTGCCTGTTGCCTCATCTTTTATGGCATCTTGTACTTCCTCCTCTCTATCCGCTTCTCCGACCAGTCCCGTGCCTCGGCCCACTTCCTTTCCGCCACCTGTCGTCTAATGTTGGCTATGGACCTTGGGAGCGGCATGCCTCTTCTTCCATAGCGGTCCGTGTGGCCCAACCACTCGACCCTCCGCCCTTCTGGTTCTTCTGCAGACAAATTCGCCTCCTTGTCTGCCCTCTCGTTTCCTTCCACCCCTTCGTGTGCAGGGCACCACCGCAATTCGATACTGCCGCCCGGTCTTGTCTTTCTAAACTGCGCCACCCATTCTCTCGCTTCCAGGGTGTACTGTTGCCCTGGGCCTGGCTCGTCCGATGCAATTCTTGCTAATGCTACTTGCGCGTCCGAGAAGACGGTGACCCTTTCCGGGGGTTGCCTTCTTCTTGCCGCCACCTCCAGCGCTCTTTCCAGTGCCGTGCACTCCGCGTCGAACGCCTCCTGGTTGAAGCCCATGTGGGCCTTGATGCTCGCCTGCCCTTCCCCTTTCTTTTTCCAGACAACTGCGTACCCTACCGCCCCCGACTCCACCCGCGATCCTCCCACAAAGATGGTCAGACCCTCTCTCTCCTGCTCTGCTACTCCCTTGGCTGCCTCTCTCTCTTCCACAATCACTTCTGCCCCTAGCCCGCTGGGTTTTGCTGGCATTTCGATCCTTTCCACTCTACCTACGTATCCCACTGCCGCCAGTAGCCTTTCTCCGAGCTTGGAGTTCGCTACCACCACTTTCTTCGTCTCACCCCCTTCCGGCAGGGTGAGCAGCCGAGTTGCAAATCGTCTCTGCCTGTTCTCCAGTTGGGCTGCCGCCGGTCTCAGGCTTGCTTCTGCTATAAGGGCCCCCAAGTTGGTGGTTCTGAAGCACCCCGTAACCGCCCTTGCTTGTTGGCTCACCATCTTCTGAACCTTTTCCTCCGCCCCCCACCATTCCCTGTTTCCCTTCCCCCCCACCGAAGGACTGTAGGAGCGTAGACTGGCTGTCGGTAGAGTGATGTGTAGAAGAGATGGTTATCTATTCTAGGACTGGCGCCGATGCTCTAGATATACGGCATGTGATCTGACTAAGCATACAGTGTGACACACGACAACACTGGCTGTGAGTGCCGCAAACGGGTGAGAACTCATGATGCTCTACCCTCCTGTTGACAGTTGCGGAGAGCGATCAGCCACCATCACAAGTTCTAGAATACCGCGCACATACAGTCGAACTCCGGAAAGAGAAAGGAACAAATAATCTTAAAATCCTGCGGATTGGAGATGGAGGGGCCATACGGTCCTTTTAACGGTTCCATATTCTTTCGTCGACATGTTCTCTTCCAGCGGAGCAAGCGACCTGCAAATGGTGGGGGTCAATAAAAACCTGGTGACAAGTAATTTGTTTTTAGCGTGCATCAGTGGTGTCCTCGTAGCTGTGTCGATTTTGTCTGCGTTGCCGCGACCACGAGACCTATCTGAGGATACAACCATGTGTCTGTGTCCACCTTCCGCGCATCTTGTGCACTTCCCGTCTCTCCTGTCCACCGGTGGGTGTAGAATGATTTCAAGGTCTTCTTCGATTGGGGTTGAACGCTGGCTTCGTATTCTCAACGAAAACCCAAATCGCGCTAAGCGGCGGCGCTTTGGGGGTCAAATTCGGCGATACTACTCGAAGGTACGCTTCACGTGAGCGCTGAGTTTTTGAGGTGCTATTCAGGTACGCCACGACCGAAGGTGATGTGAGAGTCCTCAGCGCCTCGCCTGTACCGCTACACATTTGAGGCCTCCGTTTCAAATAAAAGGCCATCAGATCCCCACCCTTTTTCCTTTTCTCCATCTCTTTTTCCACTCCTTCCAACTCTCCACCATTCTCCAACCTCCGAAAATACACAACAACCTACTCCCCCGAGTACCTCCTTCCTCCTCCGGCACCTAAAAAATGCCCACAATGCATCAGTCCAGTCCCCCACCTCCTACCAATACACGGTATGAACTCTGCGCACAGATTCGGGTATACCGATACTGACGTTTCCGTGTGCAGGCCCGCTTCGAGCGCCCGTGGCCACTTCCCCAACTCTCAGAACAGCAGCACTGAAACGGCGGCACCCAAGCAAAAGTCCCCCTCGCAGCTGTAAGTACCGATATCGCGATGCCATCTTGAAGTACCGACCACTGACAGGCAAAAAGCCGACGAAACGCCGCTCGGGTCGCCGCTCGTGTCGCCGTTGTTCCTGCTGCCGCTGCGGAACAGCCCGCGACGGACACGGTAGCCAA
>Ga0307516_10005521_pt1 | contig 15085 bp, 11 predicted proteins | sample 19_EM_MG_FD_203310 | JGI IMG/M metagenome (GOLD analysis project Ga0307516, IMG submission 203310) | Populus trichocarpa ectomycorrhiza microbial communities from riparian zone in the Pacific Northwest, United States - 19_EM | ecosystem: Host-associated > Plants > Roots > Unclassified | place...
CTGCCGCTGTTGCGCGACGGCAAGATAACGCCGCGGCCCGCGATCGCGCGCTTCGAGGGGCGAAAGGTGCACTTTAGCGACGGGCAGTCGAGCGTCGCCGATGCGGTCGTCTACTGCACGGGCTACCGCGTGACGTTTCCGTTCTTCGAGCGAAGCTTCGTCTCGGCGCCGGACAACGAGCTGCCGCTCTATTTGCGCTGCTTTCACCTGGAGCACCGCGGTCTGATGTTCGCCGGCCTGGCGCAGCCGCTCGGTGCCATCATGCCGCTCGTCGAGGCGCAGGGGCGGCTCTTCGCCGCCTACCTGAGCGGCAGCTACGAGCTACCCGACGCCGCCGAAATGCTGAGGCGCACCGAGCGCGAACGCGAATACGTGCGGCGCCGTTTCGTCGCCACGCGCCGCCACACCATGCAAGTCGACTTCGACCGCTACCTCGGCGATCTGCAGCGCGAAATGCGCGCCGGACGCAGCCGTTCGGGCAAACGTACTGGCGGAACCGGCGCCACTTGAGGCGCGACTCCGCCAGCCCCGCCGCGCTAGTCGGCGTTGGCAGCCACGATGCGCTGCTCGAACGTGAAAACGTCGGGGTTGCGGCTATCGATGGTGGCCGCGACCCAGTGCGTGTTCCTCGCGCCGAAGGTTTCGAGTCGCGTAAAGTTTTTGATCACGCCGCCCTGAGGTGTGTTCAGCGGCTTGTCGAGCTTGAAGTAGTGCGAGTCGCCGTGCACGAGCGCGACTTGGCCGGGGAACGCCATGCTGGCGCTGGCCAGCGCGTTGGCGTAGGCCGGAAAAGCGTCATACGAGCGAGTATCGGGCAAATGTTGCTCGTTGTTGAAGTTGAGGTCGGCTTGCCAAACGATCATCACGCCCGCGGCGTGCACCTGCTTGGCGTAGCTGAAGCTTTCGTTCAAAAAGAAGATGACCGCCTCTTTGCGCGCCACCTCTTCGGCGCGCTGCACGTCGATCTGCGCCTGCGTGCGCGTCTCGCCGTCGACGCCCGCATACGGGTAGTTGTCATTGGAGCCCTGGACGTTCAAACCGATGTACACGACTGGCCCGTACTTGAAGCGCACGTTCTCCGAGTATTTGGCGTATTTTCCGCCCTCGAACGACTGGCGCCAAAGTCGCAGCTTGGTTTGGCCCAAGCTGAAGGGGGTGGAGGTGAACAGATCGCGCTCGTGCTGGAGGCGCTCGATCGGATCGGCCGTTTCAGGCGTGAAGGTGCCCGCGCCGTAGCGGCCCCAGCAATCGGTCCAATCGTTGTCGCCCGGAACCCAAACCAGCGGGCGCTTCAAGATGCTGAAGTAGTCGAGCGCCGGGGTGTAGAGGTTCTCGTCCGTGCACGGACCGTCGCCACCGGCCTTGAGATCTCCGTCGAAGATCGAGAACGCCACTTTTGCGTCGTTCACGTCGAGCAAGAGGTTCGGGTACTGCTGCTTACCGAGCGCGTTGTAAGGCATGTCGCCCCACAGCGCGATCGTGTACTTCGAGAGGCCGTGTTCGTGATCGTCACTGTCGCCATGCGACTCGGCCTGTGCCGAGCGAGCGGCGCCCACTGCAACCAACGCCGCCACGCCTACGCCTAGCCACGCCGACCAACCACGATACACGCGTGAAATTCGAAACGCCATGGAACTGCTCCTTGATGCGCAGCCGCCGTGACCCGGCGCCGCGACTTGCGCGAAGCTCGCATACGTCTTCGGCATGGAAGGTCACGCTTGTGGCCCAATGTCGTGAACCGCGCGTGGCGCGCTGACGCAAGCCACCGCAACGTCGGCAGGTCTTCACACGACGTTGCGATCTGACCGAAGCTGACGGGTGTGACGACGCCCGCTCGTCACGCTCGTCACACTGCGCAAACCGAGTCCGCCAGGACTGCTAGATTCAAGAAGCCCAGAGCAATGCCAGCTCGAGCTCGATGGCATCGAACGGCTCGGCGCGAACGCGAGCGTCGCCGCGGACCGTGCGATAGCCGTCGCCATCCAGCCGCAAGACCTCGAGGGTGCGCACGAGCGGGTCGACGAGCCAGATGTAGCTGGCAGCTGCGCGAGGCGCTCGTTTCCCTAAAACTTCGCAGCGGGCCGTGGTCGCACTTTGCCTGGGACAGGTAAACTCGGCCGCCCGAAGCGAAGCCTCGCCGAGCGGCTGCTCTGCCCAGAGAGCTCCGTGACCGTGATCACAAGAAGGCGCCGGTGGCGCGGCCAGCTGGACGCGCGTAGCCCCTGAGCTTTCATCACATTTCAACCGGCAAGCACGCCCGCCGATCCTGGCTTCTGGCTTCGTTTTCGCTGCGGTCCGCTGCTCACGTACCCACGTACGCTCCGCGGGCGGTGGGCCCGCCCACTTGGTCCTCGCGAAAGCCTCGCCAGAAACCAGGCTTGGCGGGCGGGCAGCTGATAGATCTGGCTAAAGGTCAGGCGTAGACCGGGCCTACCAATCAGCCAAGCGCGCGGCGTTGGCGGACGGCTTCGGCCAGGCCTTCGAGCAGCGGCACCGTCGTGTCCCAGGCGAGGCAGCCGTCGGTGACGCTTTGGCCGAAGGTCATGTGCGCGCGGTCCTTGATTTCTTGGCGCCCGGCGACCAAGAAGCTTTCGATCATGACGCCGAAGATCGAGCGACCGCCGGCGGCAACCTGGCGCGCGATCGCAGCCGCGACCTCGGGCTGTTTCGACGGATCTTTGCCGCTGTTGGCGTGGCTGGTGTCGATCATCAGCTTGCCCGGCAGCTGGTTTTTTTCGAGCAGCGCGACGGCGGCGGCCACGGCTTCTTCGCCGTAGTTTGGCCCGTTGGAGCCGCCGCGCAGGATCACGTGGCAGTGCGGGTTGCCGCGCGTGGCGACGATCGCTGCCAAACCTTGCTTGGTCACGGACAAAAAGTGGTGCGGCTCGGCCGCGGACCGCACGGCGTCGGCGGCGATTTGCACGGTGCCGCCGGTGCCGTTTTTGAAGCCGACCGGCATCGACAAGCCGGACGCCAGCTCGCGGTGCACTTGGCTTTCGGTCGTGCGCGCGCCAATCGCTCCCCACGTGACGAGGTCGGCCATGAACTGGGGCGTGATCGGGTCCAAGAATTCGAGCGCCGTCGGCAAGCCGATCTCGACCACGTCACGCAAGAAGGTGCGCGCGACGCGCAGCCCCTGATTGATGGCGAAGCTGCCGTCGAGCTTGGGGTCGTTGATTAGGCCCTTCCAGCCGACGGTGGTGCGCGGCTTTTCGAAGTAGGTGCGCATCACCAGCTTGAGCTCGGCGCTGAGCTTGGGCACCAAAGTCTTGAGCCGGCGCGCATATTCGAGGCCGGCCTCGGGATCGTGGATGGAGCACGGCCCCACCACGACGACTAGGCGGTCATCCTTACCTTCGATGATGCTCGCGACTTCTGCGCGGGAGCCGGCGACGGCGCGCGACGCTTCTTCGCCGAGCGGAATCTCCTCCATCAAGATGGCCGGCGGCAGGAGCGGCTTGAGGGTGTCGATGCGAACGTCGTCGGTCAGAACGGCCATGCGGGGCCGTTAGTAGTACGGCCCGAACAGAACGCAAATTCGCGGCGGACTTGCGGCCTTGTGCGAGGTCGTGAGCAGTATGGGCCGTTGGACCCGACCGCCAAGCCCGAGCCGGCGATCCGCCCCGAGCCGAGCCGCTCCCAGGCCCGGCAGCGCTTCACGCGCGGCAAGCAGAGCCCGCGCGGCGTGGTCTGGTTCGGGGTCAGCTCGTTTTGGGGGCACTTGCGCCATTTCGTGTCGGCCGCGATCGCTACCGACGACATCGACTCGCGCGATTGGATGACTCCCGACGTGCCGAGCGAGCTCGTGGCGCGGGTGGCGCGGGTCTTGGGCGGTAACGAAGCAGCGCCGACGCTACTCGAGGCGCTGGGCCGAGAGCTCTGGCTCGACTACGTGTCCGACACGGGCGACGACGTGTCGGTGAGCCGGGCCGTCGCTCGGCTGGTGGTCGAGCGCTACGAGCTGCCGGATCCCGATCGCCCCGGCGAGTTTTTGACGGCGCCGCGTGGCGAGCTGCTCGTGTTCGGTGGCGACACGGCGTACCCGGTCGCCACGGCGCAGGAGATCAACGATCGCGTGCTGGTGCCGTTCAACGAAGCGCTGACGGGGCGAGACGCAGAGCCGCGCGTCCTACTAGGCATCCCAGGCAACCACGATTGGTACGACGGGCTCGACGGTTTCGGACGCATGTTCCGGCGTCGCGTGGGCGACGACGTCGACGCGCGCCCCAGCATGATCGGCGTCTCGAAGCCGATGCACGAGTACTACGCCACCTGGGCGCGCGAGTTCGTGCTGGGCGGCAAAGTGGAGAAGCCCAGGGCGCTGGTGCTGAGCGGTTATACGCCGGTGCAGAACGCCAGCTATTTTTTGCTGCCGCTCACGCCCGACATCCACCTGTACGGGGTCGATCGGCAGCTCAAGAGCATCGACGCGCGCCAAAAGCGCTTCTTCGTCGAGTGGGGCCGCGAGCATCCGGAGGCGAGCCCCTGGGTGCTTTTGCCCGACCCGTTGTTTCGCTTCGGCGGGCCGAGCCGTACCGGCACCGACATGATTCAGACGCTCGGCTTCGATTTTCACGCTCGGTCTCACTTCCTGCTCTCGGGCGATGTTCACCACTACGAGCGCAGTGTCGAGGGCAGCATACTGCACGTGATCGCGGGTGGCGGCGGCGCGTTCTTGCATCCGGCGCCGGTGGTTGGCGGGCGGCGGGCGGCCGAGCGGCGCTGGCCGAGCAGCGCTGAATCGCGGGCGCTTTTGGGCGGGGTACCGTGGAAGATCGCGCGCGGGCGCTCCGGCTTTTTGCCGCATCTGATCTTCGCGGTGCTGTTTGCGCCTGCCATGTCGGTGGGCGTGCGGCTTTATGACCGCACAGGCGTGATCTTTGCGGCGCCGCTCGCGGTGAGCGTGGTCGTGACGACGGTCTACGCGCTGATCGGCGGCGTGCGGCGACGTTGGCGCCGGGTGCTGCCGCCGGCGCTGGCCGCGGGGGTGCTCACGGCGATGCTGCCGATTTTGGCGTCGCTGCTAGTGAAAGATTTGCTCTTGCGCCTGCACTTCGTACCGACGCTGTTCGTGGTGGCGAGCGCCACGCTGCTGCTGACGGTATTCGCCGCAAGCTACGTGTTCGGGTCGTACCTGGCGCATCTCACGCGGCGCGGCATCGAGCACACGCAAGCGTTCACGGCGCTCGATCATCCGGGCTACAAGCATTTCTTGCGCTTGCGGGTGCGAGCCGACGGGCGTGGCGTGGACGGCTGGTGCATCGGCCTGACGGATCCGCTGGCGGACGGCGCCCAGCCGGAGCTGATCGATGCTTTTACCTGGCGGCCGCGCGCGTAGCTGATTTTCGACGTTTGGACTGAACCCCGGGGAAGCTTTGGCCGACCCAAGGCGTAGGCTGGATGAGGGTCTGAGCGATGATGCGAGCCAGTCGTCGGCAGCTTTTGACGTGGCCGCTGGCTGTGGCGGCCTCGAGCGTTTCGCACGCGGCAGACGCCGAAGAGGGTTACGTACCCAGCAGTCGGGATGGGGGGGCGAAGGCGCCGTTGATCTTGCTGCAGCCGCTGGGGGCGATGACGCCGTATGACGAGCTTCACGCAGTGGCGAGCGCGATCGAGGCTTTCTATGCCGTGAGGGTGACGCTCGTGGCGCCGCTGGCATTGCCGCGGACGGCGTTTTACGCGAAGCGGCAGCGCTATCGAGCTGAGAAGCTGTTGGACTTTTTGGCGACCGAGGGTCGCCCAGATGCGCGGGTCATGCTCGGGCTGACAGCCGTCGACATTTCGACCACGAAGGCGCCCTACGAAGACTGGGGCATTTTGGGGTTGGCGACGCTCGACGGTCGCTCGGCGGTGTTGTCGTCGTTTCGGTGCAAGCGCCGCGCGAAAAGCGCCGAGCACGCGCGCGTGCGCTTCGCGAAAACGGCCATCCATGAGCTTGGACATTCGTTTGGGCTCGAGCATTGCCCGAATGCGGGCTGCATCATGCACGATGGCGAAGGTAGCGTGTTGACCACGGATACAGAGCGGGACTTGTGCGCGGACACGCGCGCGCGGCTGGCAGCGGCGGGGGTGTTGCGTCAGGGTGCCGTCTCACCGTTTCCGGCGTGACTGGCTAGGGACTGGCTCGGGTACGCTGCGTCTTCGCTGCTCGCTGACTTGTACTTTGCCTGGGACAAGTGCGGGTCATGCTTTGCCTGGGACAAGTGCGGGTCATGCTTTGCTTGGGACAAGTGCGGGTCATGCTTTGCTTGGAGCAAGCGCACTCTGTTGCTCGGGATTTCGAGGCCTACCGCGACCAGGCGCGCGGGCACAACTCCGCCGGCTCCACGCGCTCCCGACCCGAGCAAAACTTCAACGGACACCGCACCACTGCGGCCGCCTCGAGCGGCCGTCCCTCTATTCTCCTAGGGCGGTGAGCGCAAACGTCAACCGAGTCGTCGGTGTTGGTTTGACACTTGAGCGGGCCACAAGGCTCCGCCTCCAAAAGAGAGACTTCTCTTGGTTTCTCGCGTTTGAACCCACGAATTTGCTTGACCGATTTTCCACGCGCATCGCTCACGCAGCTCGAGTCCCTGCGTTCTTGCTTCACCGAACGGCCCAGGCGCCACCGAGACGTCGTTCCAAGAACCGAGCGACTTTCAAAGCATTCGAGCACGCGTTCGCGCAACGCCGCGAACCCTGACGCGGTCGAAAAACATCATGCTACAAAGGGCTCATGACGAATCGGGGATTCGGCAACTTGGTCGCGCTATCGGATGAAGAACTTGAGCGGGGCCTGTGGCGGCTGCTGGGCGAAACTGCGCGCACCGAAGCAGGTATCGTCGCGCACTTGGCAGAGGTCGAGGCGCGGAGGCTACATCTGCGCGCGGGGTACCCATCGATGTTTCAATATTGCTTGGGGCACCTGAAGTTGAGCGAAAACGAGGCCTTCCATCGCATCGTCGCCGCACGACTGGCAGCGGCATACCCAGCAATTGTTGGGCTGCTCGAGGCGCGAGAAATCCATCTATCGGCGATCTGTTTGCTGCGTCGGCACCTCACGCGCGAAAATCATCGAGAACTGTTGGCCGAGGCTTGCGGCAAGTCGAAGCGCCAGGTCGAGGAGCTGCTCGCGCGCCGATTTCCGGAGGCAGTTGGCTCGGAGGCCCGGGCGGCGCGGTTCAAGCAGCTGAACGCTAATTGCTACCGCATCGAGCTGTACGTCACCAAGAGACAGAAGGAGAAGCTCGAGCTGGCACGCGATCTCGTCAGTCATGCGAATCCGAGCGGCGATTGGGGAGTCGTGCTGGAACGGGCCGTCGACGCGCTGACCGAGAAGGTTCAAGGGCGCCGCTTCGGTAGAAACAAGACAGAGACAGAGACAGAGACAGAGACAGAGACAGAGACAGAGACAGAGGGAAACACGAGTGACGACGCGAGCGAACATGCGCCAGCAGCCACGGAGCGGCACGGCGGCCCGGACGACCCGCTGCATCCGACCAGGCGCGACGAAACGCGCTCGACAAACGGCTACTTGCCGGGCCTCAGCGGCGACGAGGCACGCGAACGAAGGCACATTCCCAATTCAGTGCGGCGGGCCGTCGGCGCACGCGATCACATGAGCTGCACGTTCACGAGCGAGTCCGGGAAGCGCTGCGGAGCGCGCGCATTTTTGCAATTCGATCACATTTGCGCTTGGGCGCGTGGCGGCGATGAAACGACGGGAAATCTGCGGATTCTGTGCGCCGCGCACAACCGGCTGCTTGCCGAGCAGGAGTTTGGATTGGCCGCAGTCCAACGCGGCATGGAGCACGCGCGGGCGGCTAGGAGCGAGTTCGACGCGCAGCCTACGCTTTGCCCGGGAAAGGTACCGAAGACGGCAGCCTAGGGAACCACGGACCTGGAGGGCACAGCTCAGCGAACACAGTTTGGCCTTGAGAGGCTTGCTCGAGACCGATAAGGCACACGCTGGAGCTTGAAGCCCTCACTGGCGGAGCGCTGCTAGCTGACTCAGCCCCGTACGCCAAAGAAGCCGGTGCGCAGCAGCGGCAGCGCGTTACCGGTGGATTCGAACGCGAACAGACTGCGCGCGACTGGCTCGAGTTGCCGGTGAGTCGGGTAGTAGAACGGCTTGGGAAAGCTGCGCAGCGGGCCGCGCAGCACGACCTTTTGGATGCCTTCGAGCATGAGCGCGTTGTGCACGAAGCCAATACCGCTCTGCGCGTCTTGCAAGCTGGCGCTCGGATGACCACCCCAGGGCGGAGTCCCGGTGCCATAGCCGATGGCGGGCCAATAGTTGATCGCGACGGTGCCGTAGCGCAGCTCGTCTACCGCACGACCGACCGCCGCCTCGATGCTCAAGTCGGCTTCGAAACCGCTCGGCACGAACAACATCGCGTTCAACGTGCCCCAAACCTTCTCGTTCAAGAACCGCACGGCGCGCTGCAAAAACGCATCCGGCTCGCTCTCGTCAATCTCGACCACGCTGAGCAACGGGCAAAACGGCTCGAGCTGAAACGACTCTGCTTGCGACTCAGGCGTGAGCCCGGTCAGCAAAGTCCAGGGCAATTGGCCTGCGCCGGCAGGAGCCTGCCATACCTCGCCCACTGCGTTCTTTCCGGTCAGCGCCGCGTAGCGCGCCAGCGCGCCTGGATAGTAGGCGGGCCGCGGCGCTTGCTCCGTGAACAGCCGCTCGAGCCGCGACGTCACCGGCTCTGCCAAGTGGCGTGGCAAGACCAATAGTTTGGCGGCATTGCAGTTGAACGACGCGTTGTTGAAGAGCATGCCCGCGATGCTCTCTGTCACGTCATGAAGCTCGCGCTCCGTATACGGCCCGGGCACGATCACGACCGGGCTGATGTTGCCAAGCTCGCTGGTGATGCTCTTTTGGAGCAGCGGCCGCCCCGCACGCATGCGTTCCGCGCGCTCGGGGCCTGGCGGTCCCCAAACGATCGCGTCGTGCGTCTCGATCGAGCCGGTCATGTGCACGTGGTCGACGTGGGCGCTGCCGAGCAGCGCTTTGCCGGCGTCGGCGCCGCCGTAAACGATGCCGAGCCCACCGAGCGCGCTGATTGGCGCAAAAACATGCTCGAATAGCGGACCCAGGTAGGCGTTGACCGGGCTCATTTTGAGCACGCAAGCGCGCCCCGCCACGAAACACTCATGCAACAGATCGAGCGCCGGGATGCTGGCGACGTTGCCCGCGCCCAGCACCGCAGACAGCGCTCCCTCTGGCGCGGCCGCGCGATAGAAGCTGGCCTGCGCCGTGCGCAAGTCGGCCGCATCGACAGCCGCAGAGAGCCGCACGTCGATGCCGTACGGCATGAACAAAAGCCGATCCGCCAGCGAGTGAGGCATCACCTGCGCCGACACCTCGCCGCTCGGCAGCCGCGCGACGCGGTCGTCGCCGATGAGCGGCGCGCCGCGCTCGCGGATCTGAGTGAGCGACTCCACGAGCAGCCGCACGTAGCGCTGGATGATCACGGCGCCGGCCAGCAGCTCTTCGCCAAACGCGCCGGGTCGCCCAGCGATGCCCTTCGCCTGGCAGCCTAGCCGCGCGAGCTCGTGCCCGTACGTACCGAGCCGCGCCCTCACCTCGCTGAGCGCGGCAATCTTGAGCGAAAGCGGCGCGCGCGCGAAGTCTTGCGCGGTCTCGCGCACCCGCAAGGCTGTCGCCTCCACCTCGCGCGGCTGAGTGATTCTCGCCGCCGCCGCGTGGCCCGCAGCAAGCGAGCTGTCTGTAGTCGAAGGTAAGCTGGCCAAGACTGCTCTCGATTTTACGCGGTTTCTGAGCGCCGTGCCGCGCTCCTTCCGCCGTAGTCTGCGCCAGGGTACTCTCGAAAGGCTATGGCGGAAGGCCCGAGAGCGCCCCTGCTCCGCGCCGTATCCGGCGCCCCCATGGGAGAGACCATTCCCCCAGTATCGAAGAGCCAGCCGGCTAGCGATCACGACGACGACTACGCGCACGAAGCCGTCACGATCGCCCCGCCAGCCCCCAACTTCGAGCACATGTTACGCCAGCTGACGCCGTCGCCGGTGCCCTCGCTCTCGAACCGTAGCGATCAACACTTTCGTGCCGCCCTCGATGCCGGGGAGCGCGCCGGCTCGAGCCTCAGCGACCTGTCCAAAATCGTCAGGGACCTTTCCGGCGGCTTGTCGGGCGCCAAGCAAGCCAACGAACAGCTGGTGCACGAGCTCAGCACGTTGCGCGCCATGCTGGGCTCGGCCAGCGAGCAGCAGCTGGGCCTCCGGCATCAGCTTGCCGAGCTCGAGCAAGAGCTGGCTCAGACCAAGAGCCTGGCCGACCAAGAGCTGGCTCAGACCAAGAGCCTGGCCGACCAGGAGCGACGATTCCTCACCGATCAGCACGACGATTTCCTGTCGGCGCTCCTGGAGGAGCACGAAGAGGCGCTGCGCGAAGCGACCGAGGGCGACGCCCGCCGCATGAGCGACGAGGTTTCCTCGATCTCGCACAGGCTAGCGCAGGCCGAAACCGCCCGGCAGCTCGCCGAGACCGAGCAAGCGCGCGCGCGCGAGGCGCTCGCCAAAGCCCACGCGCAGCGCGACGAAGCTCAAGCCCGCGCCGAAAAACTCGAAAGAGAGCGCGACGAGCTGCGCGCCGAAGCGTCGCTGCTGCGCGCGCGACTAGGCACGCATCGCACCGCCAGCACCGTCCCGCCGCCGCCCGTGCTGAGCCGGCCGCCGAGCTTTCGTCCGCCCCCTGCCCTACAGCTCGACGCGGGCGAGCTGGACTCGACGCTGCACGCCCGCTCGGCGGCTTCGCCACGCTTGCCCAGTGTCATCCCGCGCTTCACGCCCGCACCTCCCGAGCTAGAGCGCGCGGTCGTGTCGAGCGCGCGTGAGTTTCCGAGAGAAAGCACGCGGCCCGGCGTCGGCGGGCCCAAGCCTTCCCGCCCGCCCGTAGCCGCGCTCCCCCGCCCTGATTTCGGCCCACCACCTTCGGGTTGGACGCCCGTTCCGCCTGCCCCGGCGCCCGGCCCGGCACGGCGCCCGGCGGTGTTTTCGGCGGCCAGCATGCCCCCGAGCGCGCCCGGCCAGCGGCCGGTGCTCAAGCAGAAACCCGATCCCACGACTCGACCGCTGATCGACTATTCGCTAGGGGGAGACGGCCTGCCGAGCGAAACGCTCGAAGGCGTCCGCCTCACCTCGAAGCCCCCCAAGAAATAAGTGCGCCGCCCGTTGCTCGTCCGCACGGTGCTCGCCGCTGCGGCGGCGCTAGCTTCCGTCTACTTTACCAAGCTCGGCTTGTTTGCCGCCGTCGGCACCTTCGTGGCGTGGGCCTCGCTGCCGCGGCTGCCGAACGCGGAGCTCCGGCGCGAGCGCTGGCTGTTGCTGGTCGCCGCGCTGGCCGCGAGCGTGGGGCTATTTCGGTTTTTGGTCATCGAAGCCCTGCCGGGCATCGTGCAGGGAGGCAACCGCTTCACCGAGCAGCGAGCCATCTCGCGGCTGCGCGAGATCTTGTTCGCCGAAGACACGGCGCGCCGCATCGCCGTGCAAGATCCGGATCACGATCACGTAGGCTCAGCGGCCCTGCTCGGCGAGCTCACCGGCGAGCTGGGGCTGCGGCGCGGCAAACCCCTGGACGTGCCGTTACTCGAAAGCTTTCCGAAGCAGGTCAAGACCAGCATCGGACCCGCTACCGAAATCGGCGGCTACTTTTTGGTCGTATGCCTGCCGAAGCTCGGCGGCGGCTTCACGGCAGAGCCAGAAGACGCCGTGGACGAAGAGCTGGCCGAGCGTCGCTTCATTGCTTACGCTTGGCCGTCCGGCACGGCGCCCGGGCTCACCAACGCCGTCGCGCTCGACGAGCACGAGCACATTTCGCTCGCGCCCTCCGCGCCCCAGAAACCGAACAGCTCCGGCTTGCGCTTCGGGCTCATGGCGCCGCCGAGCTGCGCCGACGCCGTCGCGCCGGAAACTCGCGACGCCTGGCAGGCGTGGCGCCACAAACAGCCGCGTCAAACGCTGCCGGGCGACCACTGAGACGCCCCCGAATTGCGGCTCCCGCGAACGTGAACGTGAACGTGAACGTGCCCGTACCCGTACCCGTACCCGTACCGGAAAAAGCCGTTCAAAGCTCTGCATGGGGGTAGGCCTTGCCTGCGCGGGCAGCTGCCCGCGGCGCGCGCGGGCCCTGCCCGCGCCACGAACCCGGGCCTACCAACCAACGGACCCCGGCGATTCCTTACGGACCGTCGGGCACGGGCACGGGCACGGGCACGGGCACGTTTAGGGGGAAAGGGGCGGTCTGAATTCAGGGACACGCCCTGACGTGCTACGCAGCAGCGCCCGCCGATGGACCCGCAATACAAGAGCGCCGTCAACCGCGACGTCGCGCCGGCCCAGCCGGGCGAGTTCGCGGCGCTCTCGCTGGGCTCCTTGCGCGTCGATCCGCCGGTGGTGCTGGCGCCAATGGCGGGCGTGACGAACTATCCGTTTCGCGCGCTGTGCAAGCGCTTCGGCGCCGGCCTGTACGTGAGCGAGATGATCACGGCGCGCCCGCTGGTCGAAGGTAACGAAAAAACGCTGAAGCTCGCCGACTTCGGCCCCGACGAGACGCCGCGCAGCTTGCAGCTTTACGGCATCGATCCGTACTACGTGGGCGAGGCCGTCAAACGCCTGATAAGCGAGGGCCGCGTCGACCACATCGACATGAACTTCGGCTGCCCGGTGCGCAAGGTGACGTCGAAGGGCGGCGGCTCGGCGATTCCGGCCAAGCCGCGCCTGCTCGAAGCCATCGTCGGCGCCGCGGTGAAGGCTGCCGGCAGCGTGCCGGTGACGATCAAGTTTCGCATGGGTATCGACGAGAGCTGCATCACCTATTTGGACGCCGGGCGCGTGGGTGAGCAAACGGGCTGCAAATGGGTTGGGCTGCACGCGCGCACCGCCGCCCAGCTGTACGACGGCGAAGCGCGCTGGGATGCGATCGCCGACTTGAAGAGTCGCGTCTCGATTCCGGTGCTCGGCAACGGTGACATTTGGGAGGCCGAAGACGCCTTGCGCATGATGCGCCAAACCGGCTGCGACGGCGTGATCGTCGGGCGCGGCTGCCTGGGACGACCCTGGCTGTTTCGCGATCTGTCGGACGTGTTCGCGGGCCGAGAGCCGCAAAATCCCCCCAACCTCGGGCAAGTGCGCGACGTGCTACTCGAGCACGCGCGCGGCTTGGCCGCCTGGTTCGGTGAGCGCCCGGCCATGCGCGCGTTTCGGCGTCATGCCACGTGGTATACAAAATGTTTCCGTAACACCGCCGAGCTCCGGGCCCGGTTGATGCAGGTCGCGACCCTGGCCGAGCTCGAAATGACGCTAACGGGGCTGAATGACTCGGAGCCGTTCCCGGCGCTCGCTATGCGCGTCCCGCGCGGCAAGGCTTCGGGCACCCAAACCGTGAGCCTGCCCCACGGCTACTTGGAAAATCGCGAAGATGCGACGCCGCCTTCGGCCGATGCCGAGGACGCCTTTTCGGGCGGCTAGCGCGCCGTGCCGTCTGGCCAAGCGCTTCGGGCAGGGTTAGGCTTGCGGCGGATGCGGGAACTTGGGCTTCCCAAGCTGCTGACTTGGCGCTGGACGCCCTTTGCCGGGCTCGTCCTCGGCTCGCTGTCGTTCGTCGGCTTCGCCATGCTCGCGATCCCCGATCACATCGGTCATCCCGAGGGTGAAAGCACCGCTGCCAGTATGAGCCTCGGCAACGCGTTCGCGCGCACGCAGCCAGGTGCCACGCCGGTCAGCAACGGGTCCAACGACGACAACAACAGCGCAACCGGCGACGGCACGACAAACCCCGTCGCGCGAGCAGTGGCCAACGTGCCCAACCTATTCCCGAAGCGCGGCTTCTCGCCGCCGCTCGAACGCGCGGACGACCCGGCACCACCCCCGCCGGCGCCGCCTCCTCCCGCTCCGGCCCAGCTGGTCATGCCAACCCCGCCCCCGGCCGACGCGCCCGCACCACCGCCGTTGCCTGAAACGCCGCCCGCGCCGCCGCCCGCCCCCGATGCCGCGCCTCCGCCGCCGCCAGATCAGCCCGCTCCAGCTCCGCCGCAGGGCCAGTAACGGGCACTGCTACAGTCGCGCCCGGCATGACGACGATCTTGAACCTGGGCTCGGCGGAGCTAATTTGGTGCTTTCTCGACGTGCCGCATCGCACGGGCGAAGAGCTGGCACAGCGGGCGGCGCGCGAGAACGTGAGCCCGGCGGGCTGGCTGCCCGCTACGGTGCCGGGTCTGTGCGCGCAAGATCTCCTGACGGCAGGTCGCATTCCGGATCCGTATTGGGGCGATCAGGTCGGAAAGGCGCGCTGGATCGAGGAGCGCGACTTCGTTTACCGGACCTGTCTGTCACTGACGGCCGAGCAAGCGTCGCGACCCGCCCGCCTGGTGTTCGATTCGCTCGACACCTTCGCGACCCTCTACTTGAACGGCGAACGTATCGCGCACCACGAAAACCAGCTACGTCGGCTGTTCGCGGACGTGACCGGCAAGCTTACGCCGGGCAAAAATCGTTTGACGATCGCCTTCGAGGCCAGCATGCCGGCGACGGTGCGGCGCGCGGGCCCGCCGCTCCCGTACTGGAACGAGCCGTGGGAGCGGCTGTACGTGCGCAAATCGCAGATGAGCTTCGGCTGGGATTGGGCGGCGCGCACGCCGACCGTGGGCGTCGCAGGTCCCGCGCGGCTCGAGCTGTCGGCAGGGCTTTTTGCCGACGATTTGGCGCTGACAGCGCGCCCGAACGGCGACGGGTCGGCGCGCTTCACGGCTAGCCTTTGCGTCACCGCGCACGAAAGCGCCAGCGCCGTCGCAGAGCTGACACTCGACGGCGCCGTGGTCGAGAGCCGCGCGCTCGAGCTCGTAGCCGGTGAAGCGCACAGCCTGCGGCTCGAGCATGAGCTGCAAGGCGCGCGACGCTGGATGCCGCGCGAGCTGGGCGAGCCCTACTTATACCGGCTGGGGCTGCGCATCCGTGCGGGCGAGCGCGTGCTGCACGAAGTCGAGAAGCGCGTCGGGGTGCGCGAGGTTCTGCTCGTGAAGCGCGACCCAGCGAGCCCGAACGGCAAGGTGTTCTACTTCCGTGTGAACGGCGAAAAATTGTG
>Ga0307516_10005522_pt1 | contig 15081 bp, 17 predicted proteins | sample 19_EM_MG_FD_203310 | JGI IMG/M metagenome (GOLD analysis project Ga0307516, IMG submission 203310) | Populus trichocarpa ectomycorrhiza microbial communities from riparian zone in the Pacific Northwest, United States - 19_EM | ecosystem: Host-associated > Plants > Roots > Unclassified | place...
AACAGCAACCCTAATAGAATCTCACCTAGCTCCAAACATGCGGTCTGCAAAATTTTGTGTCTCTCCGATCTATGGTTGTTGAGTATCGTCGTTTTTTCTCATTTCTGATAGTGTCCGACTAATGGGCAGTAGCCGGGTAACCCCTACAGTACGTTAGCAGCCACGTAACTATCTCTGCGCAAGCATCATTACGTGGCCCCATATGGTTCAGGGAGAACCCGGGCGTAGCCGGTCGAACTCCCCCCTACGGTTGCCCCCCTTGCTACCGGCTCCGGGTCTTATCTCCACCGCCTAGACTCTCAGTTCCTTGCGTTCCCATTTCCTTCCGATTGCTTGTCCTTCTTATGATGACCACCAAGGTTGTCTTCCTCCGCGGCAGTGCTTGCGCTTCCCCGGTCTGCGCCGGTACTTGGCCCAGGGACCTCCTGGTGCCGCAGAGTCGGTTGACCCGAGCCGAACCCCGACAGTGTCGGTTGCCCGGTCTCGGGATGCCGTCCTAAGACCGTGTGACGAGTTTCCGATACCTTCCTGCCTGGTCCGTGTCCGAATTTCGACCCTGTAGCATTTAGGGTGTAACACTATCCCCCCCTTCCTAAGCTTCGTCCCGAAGCTATAGGATGGTGTTCTTGCGTATAGTCCTTCAGCTCAGTACTATTGCTCGATTATTGAGACAAAAACCCCGGCGTGGGAAAAGGTCTCTCAAATAGGTGAGCCCGTAGTCCGTTGGCATTTCAAATCGACGAAACATGTAACGGTTCTGTAAGGTGACCTTTAAACGTAGCCTCCCAGCCTGCCGCTCTGGTTATCGAGAAAAACCCGGTGGGAAAAAACTCTCTAACCATTCCTTGAGCCTGCAGCTGTCGAACGGCGTATTCGTCAGGTCGTATCGGTCATGACGTCGTATTGCTGTCGAATGCCATCCGTATTCCGGGGGACTCTTGACGTCCTGAGTCTGGCACCTGGTGCCCACCTTCCGGTGAAGGCATCCCGTTTCCATCCTCAAATTCGCGGCCTTTCAGCTCACCCGTCCCGGCGCTCGACACGGGACGGCGTCCTCCCTGACCTTTCGGTCAACCCGTTCCGGCACTTCGGCACGGAACCAGTCTCCCTGACCTTTCAGTCAACCCGTTCCGGCACTTCGGCACGGAACGGCATTCTCCCTGACCTTTCGGTCAACCCGTTCCGGCGTCCGGCACGGAACAGCATTCTCCCTGTCCACCGGTTCCGGCGCTTCGGCACGGAACGGCATCTTTCCTCGACCTTCTGGTACCCGGCGTTCCAGCCGTGCTGCTGATATCGCAAGTACGGTGCCTTTGCCGCCAATACTGGCTACGGCTGCCGACGCGGAATGCATGCCTGCTGATACCGCAAGTACAGAGCCTTTGGCGTCAATGCTGACCACGGCTGCCGCAACGTGGAATGCATTCCGGATCGCCGTGATTGGGTGATCCTTATCCCCCCCTTTCCAGGGCGGTTCTCCGAACGCCTTGAATAAGCGTCAAGTTTGCCATTCCGGCTACTATACCGTTGAGATGCATATTGATGTATTATGTATCGTCGGTGCCAGCAGGTTGCTGTACTGTAGTCAGCGAGCCTGGCGTCAGTTGAGTAGTCCACGATTCTCGCCCCGCTGTGGAAGAACAGCACCGAGAGTGAAGCCCAATGCGTCAGACGCAGTGAATGCCCAACTCATTTTGAGGTTCGAAATAGCTGGAACGGTGCTCGGGACGTGTATTCCAACGTGTCCGGCTACAATACCACTTCGAGCGAGAATGAGTGCCGGTTCCTGGGTTAAACGGAGGTACCGGTGGGACTCAAAAATGACTGGATTTTGGCAATTTTTCGTCCAGTTTCGGTAAAAACAGGAAAAGCGAGCACAGCGGCACTCAAAGTCCGTTGAAGGTCTCATTCGCAGGCTTTCTTGTCGAACGGGCTCCATCCCTGGTTCATTCTTCCGGATATCCAGCCCAAAGAAAGCGAAAAAATCCTCGTCGTTTGCCTGCCTTAGCAGCCATCATCGTGGACTGCATCTCCGGCGGACTTTGCCGGACTTCGGTGCCACGCATCCGGTGCGAAGGAAACCATCATCGGAGCTGTTGGTGGGGCGGTTCGCGTGGTTCCCGCGGTCATCGTCGACCGCTGCTTGGACCGACTCCCAATGCTCCTTTCTTGGCCCGACCTCCCAGTTACGGCTCATAGGCCAGCTGGAGGTCTTCCTTTCCCTAGCCTTTCGGCTTGACCACGTCTGCTCGGTGCACCGGCCGGCAAGTGGTCTTTCCTTCCTTGCCCTTTCGGCGCGTTACCAGGTCCCGTTGAGTTTCAATTCGACCCCTAGCTACCCAAACTTCCTTGCTCGCCATTGACGTTGAGCAGGACCTTCACTCTCCTCAAACATCTGCCTCGTGTCGACCAGAGGGAGAGTGAGTGGCTGACAATCGACGTCGTCTGAAGGTCAAAATTCTCGAGAAAGGTGACTTGAACCCTAGATTATAGTGTGACACTGGAACGTCCAGTCAACGTCGGAGTGACGGTAATGGTGAACTAGTCAGGTTTCTCGAAATCCACGAAGGAGATGGGGCATGTGCGGTCTTCACCGGCGTTCGGTTATTATACAGGAATAACACCCCCCATGACAATCCTTCCAAGTTCGCCCAATGTTAAGGGATTCACAGCGAATAATCGAAGGGGTTCGGTTCGATATCTGCGGCGCCCTCTGGCTGCGGCTTGAGTGCCAGATCGCACACGGCTCCGCAGCAACGACTTGCTTGACGGATCGCTCGTATATCGCTTCGGCGGATGGTTCGGATCGAGAGGGGCCCGTCGTATTGCCCGACGGCTTGCTCGTGGCGCTTTGGCGGATCGTCCAGATTGAGACGGGCCCGGAATCTCGTCCAACGGCTCGCTCGTGTATCGCTACAGCGGATGGTTCAAGGCGGGCCCGGCATCTTGCCCGACAGCTCGCTCGTGTCGCTTCGGCGGGTGGTTCGAGGCAGGCCCGGTAGCTTGCCCGACGGCTCGCTCGTGTGTCGCTTCAGCGGGTGGTTCGATGAGACGAGCCCGGTGTCTTGCCCGGCAGCTCACTCGTGGTGCTTCGGCGGATCGTCCGGATTGAGACGGGTCCGGCATCCTGCCCGACGGCTCGCTCGTGGCGCTCCGGCGGATCGTCCGGATTGAGACAGGCCCGGCATCTTGCCCGACGGCTCGCTCGTGTATCGCTTCGGCGGATGGTTCGTGTATCGCTTTGGCGGATGGTTCGATGAGATGAGCCCGGCGTCTTGCCCGACGGCTCGCTCGCGGCGCTTCGGCACAATGGTCGGATCGAGACGGTCCAGACGTCTTGCCCGACGGCTCGTTCGCAGCGCTTCGGCGGATGCCAAATGGCTCGCGCGGCAACTGCCTCACGGGTAAGATAAGGTAAGGAATACGCTCATACACCAGACCCTCCTGTGTGCGGGCCGGAACGCGAAGCTACTCGTCCTGGTGGGTCTGACAATAGGATCCGCCCAATGGTATCACCGACCACGCCATTCCCTCAGCTTATAGCTGGGTTCAAGTCACGACCCCACGTCAGCCCTTGGCTACGGCCTTGGGGATTATACCCTCAATGGGGGTCCTATCTGTGCCGACCGACGTGTTGCCCATCAGACCCTTCCTATCTCCCGCCTAGACTCTCGAGCCCCTCACGTATCCTTCCGTCTCCTTCCCGATCCACTGTCGCATCACTCGCCGCGCTTAGGCGTATCTGCGCTTCGGCGGATGGTGCGACGCATGCCCGGCGGTCTGCCAGACGGCTTGCGTATATCGTTTCGGTTCGGCAGATCGTCTGACTCTTCGGCGACTGCCAAACGGCTCGCTCGACAACTGCCTCACAGGTAAGATAAGGTAAGGAATATGCTCACACACCAGACCCTCCTGGGTGCGGGCCGGAGTCCGAAGCTACTCGTCCTGGTCGGTCTGACAATAGGATCCAACCAATGGTATCACGGACCGCGCCATTCCCTCAGCTTATCGCTGGGTTCAAGTCACGACCCCACGTCAGCCCTTGGCTACGGCCTCGGAGATTATACCCTCAACGGGGGTCCTATCCGTGCCGACCGACATGTTGCCCATCAGACCCTTCCTATCTCCCGCCTAGACTCTCGAGCCCCTTGCGTATCCTCCCATCTCCTTCCCAATCAACCGTCGTCTCGCTTGCGGCGCTTGTAGGAGCGCTCGTGGGATCGCTTGTAGGATCGCTTGTAGGATCGCTCGTAGGGGGATGGTTGTTGACTTGATGTCTTCGTGACCGGTAGGTGGTCCGTTGATGATTGACCGTTCTGTGGTTTATGGTTCCGCTGATGATTCCGATGATCGTTTTTTGATGACAACTACTCGTCAGCGGGTCGTCGTATAAGTATCCGGCTGGGCAAAGTCACGTGCTGCGGGGAACTACCCCGCACTGCGACGCGAAAACTCTTCGCCTTGGCACTAGATTTCATCAGCGTAAAGAGGATAACTCTCGATTGGGTCAGAAAGTAGTGCTTTTCCCGTATCTTTCCGAGAGTGGCCAGAGCAGGTGCCTCTCCTTAAGTCCTCTCGTCGTGATTGGGTGATGCGATTGGGTTGTACGCGGCGTTGATTTCGTTACTCGACCGGAGCCTGCAGCAACGAGCCCTCAACCGTTCCAGCCAACCCTTCTCGGCCGCAATGGGCACCAAGGTATAGCTCCACCCCTTATCGCTCCCAACAGACTCTCGAACTGTTCCTGAGGTGCGGTCCTGTAGCGGCGTTTGCTCATTCCTGAACACAAGCTGGTACTTGGTCTGGGGCTACCGAGCGCTACAGGATCGGCTTGAAGTCAAGCCTCCGCTTCAGTATTCAGTCAACTCGACGTCCCTCGCCTTGGTGGGGTGTATGCCCTACATCATAATCGTTGTAAGCATCTCGGATAAGTGGGGGATACGCTCACGCTGTCGTGCGCTGGCAAAGCCCAGAACTCCCTCATCCTGATCGGTTTCCGCAATAAGACCGGTAGTGGTGCTAGCAGCCATGTAACTATCTCTGCGCGAGCATCATCACGTGACCCCGTAGGGTTCAGGGAGAATCCAGGCGAAGCTGGTCGAACTCCCCCAACGGTTGCCCCCCTTGCTGCGGGCTCCGGGTCAGTAGTGGTGCTAGCAGCCACGTAACTATCTCTGCGCGAGCATCATTACGTGGCCCCAAAGGGTTCAGGGAGAACCCGGGCGTAGCCAGTCGAACTCCCCCCTACACTTGCCCCCCTTGCTACCGGCTCTGGGTCTTCTCTCCACCGCCTAGACTCTCAGTTCCTTGCGTTCCCGTTTCCTTCCGATTGCTTGTCCTTCTTATGATGACCACCAAGGTTGTCTTCCTCTGCGGCAGCACTTGCGCTTTCCCGGTCTGCGCCGGTACTTGGCCCTGGGACCTTCTGATGCCGCAGAGTCAGTTGACCTGAGCCAAGCCCCGACAGTGTCGGTTGCCCGGTCTCGGGATGCCGTCCTAATACCGTGTGACGAATTTCCAATACCTTCCTGCCTGGTCCGTGTCCGAATTCCGACCCTGTAGTATTTAGGGTGTAACAGTCTGCCACCACGTTCGCCGCTCCAGGAAAGTACTTTACCTCGTAATCGTGCTGTTGGAGCCTGTCAAGATGACGCCACTGATGGCTTGTCAGCTTATTCTGTGCCAGAATATGTTGCAACGACGCATGATCTGTATAAATGGTGGTGCGTTTTCGACCGTGGACGTAGCAGGCCCTATGCTCCAAGTTTGCGCTGATCGCAAGAAGTTCACGGTCATATGCTGGATATCTCGACTCAACTGCGTGAAGCTTCCTTGAGAAATATCCCAGTGGCCGCTCTACCAATCTTCCTTCAAACAGCTGTTTTTGAGCCATAACACCTCCGATAGCCGTGTCCGAGGCATCAGTTCGTAGGATGAAATCGCCTTCCGGAACAAGCGTTGCCAGGACCGGTGCAGATATCAGTGCCTGCTTGAGGTCTCCTAACTGCTCCCCGTGTCGACTGGTCCACATGTAGTCGTTCCTGGGCTTTGCGGCTCGGTCATATAGCAGATGGACCCGGTGAGCGAATTTCGGAACAACTTTCCTATAGTAACCCACTAAACTGAGGAAACTGCGAAGTTCCGTAGGCGTCCTGGGCGTTGGCTAATCTCGTACTGCTCTGACCTTCTTCTCCTCAGTGTGAATACTGTATTTATTCACTCTGAAACCGACGAACGATATCTCCAGAGTACCAAACACGCATTTGGCCTCACTTAGACGCAAACGTGCATTCCATAATGCTTGCAGCACACCTTCCACATGTGCCTTATGTTCTGCTAGCGTTCCTGAAAAGATGAGCACGTCATCGAGGTATACGATTGCGTTTCGGTGGTGTGGATTTAATATCTTGTGCGTTATACGCATGAAAGCGGCTGGTGCGTTTGCAAGTCCAAACGGAATAACCTTGTACTCGTAGAATCTGTCCGGCGCTATGAATGCAGTCTTGTGGCAGTCGTCTAAATGCACCCGTACCTGGTGGTATCTGCTAGCCAAGTCCAGTTTGGTGAAAACCCGTGCTCCGTGATGCTTATCCAGCAAATCCTCAATGTACGGCAAAGGGTACCGGTCTTTAGCCGTTATTGCGTTCAATCCACGGTAATCGACACACATTCGGAGCGTGGCGTCTGGCTTTTTCACAAAGATTATCAGTGCTGCATAACGTTAATGTGAGTCCATTACCCACCCGTTTGGAAGCAACTTCTTAATCTGTACCTCGAATTCCTTCCTCTCAGACTGTGTCATTCGGTACAGCTGGCGGTGTGGAATTTTTGCTGTTGGATCGGTATGGATACGGAAATCATGTTCTCCTGGTGGTGGAACGCCACGCGGTGGCTGAAAGAGATCCTCAAAGTCCTGACGGATTTGGACTCTCCACTTCCCCAGATCCGCCAAAACGGATTCATCCTCAGCGAATTCCTTGCCCACCCATCGTTCACGGATGTCGATCACAAATATCCTGTCGCCCCTGGATTTTGTCATTGCCTGTCGTGTTTCGTTTGCGGAAATCAGGTTGATGGATGCCGCTTGAGCTACCGCTTCGCAGTGGTTGTGAACTTCCCGGTAGTGGCCCTGGTAATGTCGAAGTCCTTTTAAGGAAAGCCTGGGAACGAATTCAGGTTGTCCATCCATTAGCAATGACCAATCGGCATCCAACAGGTATAAAACGTTGTCTGAATCCACCAGATGGTGTGTCTTCGAGTGCCAATTTTTTCCAATAATAATGTCGTAGGCGCCCTTAAGATCAAACACAGTGTACCAACCGGTAATATCTGCGTAATTCCCAGTGATGCCGCGTATCCATCCATTAAGCCAAACGTGGTACCTATCTTCGGGGGGATGTTTGGTTACGGCTGTGACAATTGACATGTGTCCAGCATGTCGAAAGGGTAAACTGAACTGTTTTGCGAATGCGGTATCGATATAACAGTGTGACGCACCAGGGTCAATTAGGGTGTAGGCTGAGCGAGTTTTGGAATGAGAGGTTTGGACTTTAGCATAAAAACGTAACAAATCACTTTTATCAATAATGTCTTTCTGTATAACATTAAGGTTTGTTAAATAAAGTCTTGCTCCCTCCCGTTCCCTAGTTGGAGGATGCTCTGTCACTTCTCTCTTGTCTGGCCAACCTTCTTTGATGTATGCACCAGACTTTGCCTCCGGATTGTCAACATTGTCAAGATGCTTGACTGGGATTCGCCAATTGGGTTGGCTGGCGTAGTACTGTGACTGCTGCGTGGGTGGTGGATGTTGGGTCGGTTGATATTTCTAGGGTCCGTCACGCCCTCCATGGCGTCCTTCTCGAGGCTTGAATCGCGATTGTATCTTTCCATCGACAATTGTATTTACTTCATTATTTTCAGTTGGGTTCAGGACTGGGACGGCAGTTCCGGATGGCATTGGCTGAAATGGGAGAGTGCGCGCGGTGACAATATCCATCATACCGGATAGTGTCATCTGGCTGCCATTGCCAAGGATGTCCATGAGGCGTGCCTGCTGGGATATATCGTTTTGCGTTGCTTCCGGCAGCTTGATCAGGTATTCCTCCCAGAGTGGGTTTTCCCTGGTAATGGTGAGCGACCCGCCCAGAATGGTGATCAGTTCCAACACTCTCTGGTTGAACGACAAAACCAGCTGGTGGCTGAACTTCAACGTAAACCATTCACGGCGGATTACCGAGATAGCCCGTTCCGGAACGTACTGGCGCTTGAAGAGGACCTTCATGGCATCCCATGTGATATTGTAATTGTATTCCTCCGGAGGAATAGCGTCCACATCCTGTTTCTTCATGCTGTTCTCGAACCAGTGGAACACCTTGGCTGTGAGAAAACGCCAGAAGGTATCGATCTTCTGGTTGTCTTCGGATGCCCCTTGACAGACTGCTCCACCCTGTCGAACGAAGTGCTGAATGTCTTCAAGATATTGAGCGACCACCTCCATGTCCTGGGAACCATCAAATCTCTTTGGCTCATGCAGTTTAATTTTTTGAACGATCAGGTTTTGGCTCAAGGTCCCAGCGTGTAGTTTTGTGGCTTGTTCGCTGATGACCAAGAGGTGATCGCAGTGCCGCTTCCAGACTGTCATCTCCACAGAGGCTTCCCGGTGACTCTCGTACCACTGAGCATAGGCATTCAGGACCGCTTCAGCTGAAACAGCTATAACTACCCAGTTTCCTTTGCGCGAGAGGTTCGCCTCACCAATCCACTCAAGTAGCTCGCCTGGCCCTCGCCAGAATTTCGGGGTGTTTGACATTGCTCGCTGTTTCGGCATGCCCTGTTTTGGTCGCCACACTTTTGGAAATGCTCGCCGTGCTTGGGAAATATCCGCTGCGCTTTGGAAATGCTCGCTGCGCTTTGGAAATGCTCGCCGTGCTTGGGAAATGTCCACCGTGCTTTGGAAATGCTCGCGCGCTTTGGAAATGCTCAGCGCTTCTGCCCGATGAACGGGTTATATAGGCAGTAGCTCAGCCCGGTGAACGGGTAGTTGAGACTGCTGTACGGCGTGTGCATATGGCGTGTGTGTACGGTGTGTGAATACAGCGTGTGAATACGGCGTGTGTGTACGGCGTGTGAATACGGCGTGTGTGTACGGCGTGTGAATACGGCGTTCGATTTCTTCCCAAATCCGCTCGATTCGCTCAAATTCTTCTCGAATCCACCCGATGAACAGGTTGTATAGGCAGTATCTCAGCCCGGTGAACGGGTAGTTGAGACTGCTGGACAGCGTGTGTGTACGGCGTGTGTGCACGGTGTGTGAATACGGTGTGTGAGTATCTTTTTCTTGAAGGTCAGCGCACTGTATGTAACTGGAAACAGCTTGGTGAGACGTAAGGTATGGGCCCCGAAATGCTGGCCCCCGCGCTTACCGCTCACTGCGCCTTCCCGCAGCTACTTTTCACGTGAGAGTCTGTTCACTGGGCCGTCCTGGGTCTCGTCGTTCGGTTTCCTCGTTTTCCCGATTTTCTCGTTGTCCTCTCGGGATCTTGATGTTTCTGTGCCCTCCTTCTGCTCGTCGCTGGTCGTGTGGGGCAGGGAAATAAAGAATGCTCGCAACTGGTCGTGCGGGGCAGAGAAAATAAAGTGTTGCTACCAGTTGAGGGGTAGCAAGAAACATGTCCATTCTAAAGAGGGGAGCACCGGACACTTATACAAGTGTCCGTGTGCTAGCGCTAGTGTGTGACTGTCTATCTACAGAAGCCCTTAGGGCAGCAATCCGCTAAGTCCCACAAACTCTAGAAGCCATGCTAGCGGCCATGCTAGTCACTCTAGGCGTGGCGTCCATGACACCCGGAATCCTCCTCCTACAACCCTGTTTTTGCTGACTTACGTTTGGACATGTGGCAGAAACGCCATGTTAGGCATCACTGGCCTACATCTCGTACGTGTTGCTCGTCTGCCCTCATTCTCCACGCTGGCATACTGCTCCTACGCGTTTCTCGTTTGACCTTGTTTTTGCTGACTTACATTCGGACGTGTGGCAGAAACGCCGCGTTAGGCATCGGTGGCCTACATCTCATATGTGTTGCTCGTTTGTCCTCATTCGCTGCGCTGGCCTACTCTTACACGTTGCTCGTCTGCCCTCATTCTCCACGCTGGCGTACTGCTCCTACGCGTTTCTCGTTTGACCTCATTTTTGCTGACTTACATTCGGACGTGTGGCAGAAACCCCGTGTTAGGCATCGGTGGCCTACATCTCGTACGTGTTGCTCGTTAGTCCTCATTCGCCGCACTGGCCTACTCTTACACGTTGCTCATCTGCCCTCATTCTCCACGCTGGCATACTGCTCCTACGCGTTTCTCATTTGACCTTGTTGTTGCTCACTTACATTCGGACGTGTGGCAGAAACGCCGTGTTAGGTATCGGTGGCCTACATCTCGTACGTGTTGCTCATTTGTCCACATTCGCCGCGCTGGCCTACTCGTACACGTTGCTCGTCTGCCCTCATTCTCCTTGTTGGCCAACATCTCGTACCAGTTGCTCGTCGTCCCTCATTCTCCACGCTTGTAACGGCGCGTGCCAGCTAGGCCTCGACCCTTGGCGCCGTCTGGAATGCGGGAGGCAGGTGTTACACCTCGGTCCGAAACACCCGGGAATTAGATAGCTACGCAGTCAGGGTACGTGAGACTTTACCTAATACTGCTCGAAAGGAAGGAAGTCGAGCCCAGTCGGCTTCAGAGAGTCTAGGCGGGAGATGGCCTCGGGATTAGACCTTACGGCCTTGACGGACCTAAGGGGCTAATCTCCGGACGAACTGCAAACGCAACTACAATATGGGGTTACGAGGAGTGAGGTCATAGAGCCGATATCTTCTCTTTCTCTGATAGGCCGGTAAATCGCTCACCCGCTGGGTTTGAGGGATTTTGCGCGGTGCGGGGATCAGTCGGCTTATCGTTAGACCGACCAGGACCAATGAGGTTGTAAGGACCGAGCCCGTGGGGTTCCGGGGCCTTGACTGGCGGACAAATCTCCTGAGAAAGGATGGGAAGTACGGGTTCTCTAGAGGGACCACGTGACACCGCAAGAAGACTATTTAGCTAGGCAAACAGTCCTGCTCGGCGTGAAGGAAGAGGAGACAGCACCAAACACCCACTCAAAAACCCCACTAGTAAGATCTAAGATTATTCCGTTGTGAATTATCGAAAGTAGCCTGATTACCTTTGATTTTCCCTACACTCTGGTTACGACAACAACCCCAGTGTCACACTATAATCTTGATCTCAAGATCACCCTACTTTCATGTCTAGCTTTGACGCCACCTACTTCGAAGACCACCTCTATCTACTCGAGCTATCTACCTTCTTGGAACCAAAATCTCAGTACTCCTTCGACTACACGTTCCAATCCATCGATAGTGAGTTAGCCAACCACGAGCAGTGGGATACATTCAGCGACGGACCCATCCCTACTCCCTACCAAGAAGGCGACCACGAACCCTGGAACTGGTATACACAGTACTGGCTCAACTGCGCCTACAACCATAAAAACGCCGAATTCACAGAAGACGAGCTCCGGGACCTCTGTGAATATTACTTCACCGACGACGAAACAATCTACACAGGACACTTCCTCGATTTATGCTGAAAATGTCGACTTCGTCCGACTACAACATGCTCCACCTGGAGGCACCGCGAGACCTGCTACAAATCACCAACGACGAAGAAGTGACGGAAGAAGTCCTGGAAATCGCCAACCTGGTCGGCTGGATGCGGGCCATGGCCAACCACCAGCAACAAGCGGAGCAAGACTTGCGCCAGCTGCTAGACCTGTGTGGCAACACGATGGACCGATCGGACCGACGGATCCGACGAATCGAAGCCACCTATAACCGATTGGCGCACGGCACTCAATAGGTTTATGAGCAGATGGAAGCCAAAGAACAGATTTCGGGAGACTGGGTAAGAAACGAACTCATGGTAGCTGCTAACGCGTATCAGGCCTTCACCTGACAAGTCTGGGAAGCCATCATCGAGTGTTCAAGGACAGAGGAGATGCAACGAATGCACGAGGCAACTCAGGTAGCACGGATGCACGATGCGGTGGCATTCCTGTCAGAAGCGAACCTAACGAGGAACACGCATCTAATGGAGTTCCAAGGTAACGTAGAAAAATGGGCTGCTGACCATCAGCAAAAAGTAGAGACGCTCGAGAAACAGCGGAACGAGGACTGAAAACAAATGACCAAGTTGGAACAGCGGTTGACCCAGGCCCAAGACGAGCTATTGCGAGTAGCCACCGCTGTACCCCTACCGGCAACCCCAAGGACACGGGCCCAGCCCAAGCCTTCAGTGACTGAAGCCCTGGCAGCAGCACCCTTGACCCGGCTGACGCTGGGAGACCCCTTATTCGGAGGGTCCCAACGACGACAAAGGCCCCCGGCGGTCCCAGCAAACGAAGGAGGAGCGGGAGGTAACGGCTCTCCACCGAGGCCCCCATGAAGGGCCGCGCCACCCTCACCCTCGCCACCTCCAAGCGAAGGAGACGGCGACCTTTACGAACGAAACCTCCCTATGGGCAGGCCCCCGCCCGGCACCATGGAACCCCCCCAGGACCGGCTAGCAACCATGCTCACGCCGGAGGAAATAGCCTGGTTGGTAGGTGCCGGGATTGCAGCAGCACAGGTCCCAGCCCGACCCACAGAGCCACAGATGAGGACCTCCAGGTTGAAGATGGAAAACCTGGCAAAGTTCGACGGAAAGAACCCCACCACCTTCAATCAATGGTGGGAATCGGTCACATTGTACCTCGGATTCTACCCCGAGACCATCGACCGACAAAAAATTGCATGGGTAGGGACACTGCTAACCGATACGGCCCTGGTCTGGCACCTCCATCGACACCGTGAGCTGCGCGACAACGACACCTGGGCCAACTACTCGGCCGCGATCCGGACCGAATACCACAATGAGCGGGAGGCAGCAGACGCCCAGCTAAAACTGGGGCAGCTGAAATACCAGGGCGACATCCGGTCCTACATGACGGAGTTCCGTGCCCTCAACCTCTATGCACGCGCCACGGGAGAAAGCCTCCAAGAAAAAGTGAACCTCGCAATGCCAGAATCAGTAATGGATATGAGGTTCGCTCACTACCTAGAGGACTTTGCCGACGACGAAGGATTCCTACAGGCAACGTACCAAGCGGCGCTACAGGTCGAGAAAAAGAAGGCCCTGCGACTAGCCCGGGAACAAGCGAAGACTCCAGCCCCGGTCGGAAAACGAGATGAGAAAAAAAAGGATGGACAAAGCAAAGGGAACTCGAGCGATACCCGAAGGAATAGGGAGGCAGAAAAGGAACCCCGTCGCGAAGACAACCGAGGTGGAGAATATGGAGGAACGGGGCGATGGGCATCCGAGGCCGCGGCATTTCAAGGGGTCCCAGACAGCGAACGCAAGGAATACGCGGGATCCCGGGGATGCCACCGCTGCGGACGACCGGCTCATCGAGCAGCCAAATGTTTTGCCGCCACCACGGCAAAAGGTACCAGCCTCCCCGCGGCGCCCTGGAAAATAGCTGCCGGAACTAAACGGCAACGAGAACCCGAAGAAGAAGAAATCACCCCAGCGCCGGCGCCAAAAGTGCAGAAAACGGCGGCGCTGGACGTTATGGACTCCGAACCCCTATGGGAAGATGAGGGGGATTTTTGAAAAACCCACCAGCCTGGCGAGCCAGTGGGACCCAACGCGCCGTAAGCGGAACAAGCCAAAAACGGAAAAATACAGAATAAGAAGGGACCCCAGCGAAAAAACCTAAAGGAGGACCCCGACCTATCATATCGATGCTATTATCAACAGAAACTCAGGACCATCGAGTCCGAGTCCTCCTGGACACCGGCTGCTCGATCCCGTTACTCAGCCAGAAAGCGGCGGAGAAACTAGGAATCGCGCTACGACCGCATGACCTAACTATACCTATCGAGAACTTCACGGGGCAAACTGTGGAAGGAGCAGGACAATACTACACTGAGCCCCTACTCCTGCAGCATCGGCGGCAGGTCACCAGAGAAAGGTTCGAAGTCTCCCCAATGGAGGAAGGAGTGGATATCTTCCTCCCTTTCTGGTGGATCGCCAAACACCCCCCTTAGGGAGCATGGCTGGACCCGGAAATACGGTTTAACAGCGCCAGGTGCCTGGAAAAATGCACCAAATACGAACAAACCGACTTCTCGCTAACCAGGGACGACTCAGTGGCCACCGACCCGACTGCTCGGGCCATTGGATACGTATCAGGAGTCACAGAGGAAGACCCCCTAGGAAAGGTACCGAAAGAATTTCGACAGTACATCGGTATAATGGGAAAAGAAGCGGCGGAGGCACTACCGATACACCGACTGTATGACTGTCAGATCAAACTCCAAAAATGGAGCACGCCCCCTTGGGGACCAATCTACCCGCTCTCAGAAGAAGAACTCCGAGTACTCCGAGAATGGCTAAAGGATGTCAGAATAATGGGCGTCCGGAGATGACGGACTGGAGACGGCGTCCGGAGATGACGGACCAGAGGCAACATGTCCGGATATGACAGCAGCCTTAGTCTCCGAGCACTGGTTCGGGAGACAGTCTTCCGTCCTTTCCCCTTGGCGAGTCCCTCAGGCACGTTGTATATAGAGAGAATGTTCCTCCTTCGACTTTGTATCAATCAACCAATTCACAATCTTCACCTTTTATCGATCCATATATTCCAACAGGTTATGAGCCCGGATTGAACGCTCTGCCAATCCGCTACCCATCGATAATCGCACCTGCCGACCTGCTGTTTTTGCACCTCGCTTCTGCGTCTCATCCCTGCACTCTCGTTTTTTAAGCCTCAACTTTTGGAGCCGCGTCGCGTCCAACGACATCGCCAAGATGGTCTCAACCAGACAACGTGTCACCTTTGCAGTCGCTAGCCTTTACAACACCCTGAACTTCCGCTCGTTTGAGAACGACATGAGATCATTCCCTACTGCTGAGTGCCCTCAAGATTGTTACCCGCAACGAAATATTCCGTCGCACTCTGACACGATGTACTGCCTAGGGCCGTGACTACAA
>Ga0307516_10005524_pt1 | contig 15080 bp, 21 predicted proteins | sample 19_EM_MG_FD_203310 | JGI IMG/M metagenome (GOLD analysis project Ga0307516, IMG submission 203310) | Populus trichocarpa ectomycorrhiza microbial communities from riparian zone in the Pacific Northwest, United States - 19_EM | ecosystem: Host-associated > Plants > Roots > Unclassified | place...
GCGTTCGTGACTTGGAGAGTCGTGTGGGGGGAACAGAGGCTCTTCTCAAAGAGTCTTACGTTAACCAGACTGCGCTTGACGTCGAGGTGGTTGCTCTTCAACAACGAGTGCAGCAGCTATAACTCACTTTATGCAAAAGTAGAGTCAGTTAGCGTCCACCTAATTGCAAAAGTGGATGCTAGAGTCACTTTTACATTAGTCCGTGTCTTCTACCTTTGCAAATGTAAACCCGGCGGTAATAGGACCTCGGAGCAATCATAGCGATCAAATCCAACCAGGACCGGGGGCGTGGTACAGTCATTTCCCACGCTTGCAACTCCCGCCGTCCCAATTGGGAACGCGTGGTTCAATATCGGAAAACCTTCATTCCGTAATTGCGCGTGCCCCAAGCAATATACACCCATAAGACTCTGGGGCGCCTTTCGTTGAACTGCATGCTAGCCATCCCGATGGTTCCGGGGCAATGCCACCCCGGATTTATCATCCCGTTCCCGAGGACCGCTGGTTCCAAAACCGAAATTATGGCAGATACAGGTACGTCACTGCCATATAACTGAATGGAGGTGTTTCTACAATGTTCTTGCACAGTTCAAAACGCCTCCCGCGCGATTTGGTGAATGTTCGACCGAGTTCTGCCTGTACTCGACCGCCCGAATATTTGCAGTTGCGGGGGCTGCCTTTACCTACACCCTTATCCCTGTCGAGTGACTATCATACTAACCACTGCCTACCAGGTAATATAGGTTTCGCCAAGCCTGGCAGTGATTTCCCCAAGCTCGCCTCATACCCAACCGGCCGAAAATCCCCAACCACGGCCGCCCCTGGTACGTTCACTCCTATCTCTTTCAGGATGTTGTTTTACTCACTAACCTCTACCAGATGGAGTGAGATTTACCAGGCTGAGCCAACATGCGACAGGTCTCGCCTCGCACCTGGCCCACCAAAATGTCGCGATTAGCCCACCCGTTGGCATGTCCACCCCTATCCCTCTTGGGAGGTTATCCTACTAATCAATGTCTGTCAGGTAGTACGTGCTTCATTGGATTCGAAGGCGGTTTGGTGAACATCGCCCCGCATCCAGCACCCTGTAATTCCACGATTACTGTACTCTTCAGCATGTTGGAGCCTCTCCCATTCGGGGCATAATTCTATTTACTAGCAGCCACCAGAGGACGCGTTTATCGTTGAATTTGTCGGTGGTTTGCCGACCCTGGCTTGTATCCAGCAGGCAGTAAATTCGCAATTTTTGCACCCCTTGGTACGCCAGCTTTTACTCCCTTCGTCAAACCGTCCTACTAGCTGATATCTACTAAATGACAGGCATATCATTGGACTCCGTGCTTGTTTTACCTACCCCGCCTCGTACCCGGCGGGCGGTAATATTGTTATTGCTGCACCCCTCGGTGCGTTGGCTTTTATCCCTTTCAGGGAGTCATTCTACTAACTCACACCTACCAAATGACGCGCTTTTCATCAAATTCTGCAGCGGTCCAACCGACCCTGTCCCGCACCCGGCGGACAGTAATCCCGCGATTGCCACATCCCCTCGCATATTTCCTATTATCTATTTCGGGAGGTCATTCTACTGATAAACACCTACCAGACAACGCGCTCTTTATTGGATCCGGCAGCGGTTTGGCCGTCCCGGTCCTGGACCTGGCAAATAGAAACCCTGCAGCTGCCACGCCCCGCAGCGCGACGGCTTTTATCCCTTTCAGAGGATCATTCTACTAACAAGTGCCTACCAAACAACGCGCAATTCATCGCGTTTAGCCGTTATTTGACCGACCCCGCCTTGTACCCTGTACCCAGAAAATCTGCGATTGCGGCTACCCCAATAGTAGACTAGTTCTTATACGTATTTGGGACAATTTCACTGAGATATATCTAGCAGACTGTGTGGTTTCTACTGGAGTTGATGCACCTTTGACCGCCGTCCTTCCGTAGTGTGTTGAAAACAAAATACCCAACCTCACGCAACCGCGATGCAAGTTCAGTGCGAACCGCGTTCATGCCGCGTCCGGTGGGCAGGGCCGGTTGTGCTGGCTTCGGTCTGCCAAGTACCCGATACTCTGTTAGAGTTTGACAAGCCTACCCCGGCTTCGCCCTAGACCACCCTTCCCTCATCACGACATATATACCGAATCAGTTCCGTCCGGAACCTCTTAGAACTGATGCGCTTGTGACGGAGAGAGAAAGGACGCCGGAATATAGGCGCGAGAGGTTCGCCGGGAGTCCAAACGGTTTGCCCAGATTCTGGGTGGATTTCTCGCTAAGCTCTGTCCGCGTCCGAACATTTTCAGGCCAAACCCAACCTCCGCCTGCCAAAATCGCCCCGCGAACCTCCCGCACCTGTTCTCCAGTGTCCTGTCTTCTCATCAAGGTCGGATCTACACCACGTGGCTGCCTCTCGTGCGCCTTTCATCCATATACCTAGTCCGGTGGCTCTTGAGACTTAGAATATCTTTGCAACGGGTCACGAGAATGTAGAAACACGGGAATAGCACAGATTACATCAGGTCAAGGGATAGTGTACGGGTCTGATAGTAACAATAGATTGTTCGTGAATACGTGTCATAGCCCAAGAGACGAGGCAGACAGCGGAATCCCTCCCACAGCTAGACGTCCCCCCCATCAACGCCCTGCATTATTTCTTCGAGTTGGGTGGGAGCGGACGGCGGTTGATCGGCCGAACTTTTCAGTGCTCTGAGACCACGCCAAAGTGACGAGAAGTAGTCGTGGAGAGAAAGAAAAACGTCAGCCTGCCGAAAAGCGTAGGCCCTGAGCCCCTCGCAAACAAGTGGGGAAGATGGCGGCTCGGCGAAGCCGGACAAGGAAGCTTTGGCCGACCAGTTTGCGGACTTCCACTTGAGAAACTCAAGGGTCCGTCGCATTTCTTCCTTGAGGAGGTTGAGTTCTTCGCGCCAGCGCAAGCACCGAGCGCGAGATTTTGACCACTCGAGCCGATATGCTATAAAATGTTACTATCATTCAAATAGACAAACACGGAGAAAACAAACGAACCTTCATTGTATCCTGTGGCGTCGTCAGGCCCAATTGGCATGCCCCTCCAAATCCATGACAACGCCTGACTACTATCGGGGGGTACCCCTCCACTGAGCAACCCCCTAGCTTGGATCGCCTTCGCACGCTCTGGATCTGGATGGTCAGGAGGTTTGGGCTCAGACATACCACGAATGTCCTTTTCATGCAAGGTGAGGAAATCGCGGCGCCATACGGCCATGGGATCAGGATCAAGCGCATCAAGCGCTGCACGTGCAGCACGATATTTGGCCACGCAGGTTGAAATCCGGGCCGAAACACGGCCAAGTGACTCTCGAGACCTGGTGTTGGGACCCTGGTGGTGGATGTTCAGATACTTGTCCTTGAGCATTCGAGATCTTGAATGGAGGTAAAGTCGGAGAGAGAAAAGTGCATCATAACATTGGCCAAGACGGAGCTCCTTTTCCATCAGAACGAGCTTGGGGGCGCAACTTGCACGCACATCGGGGGACAGAGAGGATGGAAGGTGTAATGAGACATTTGCAACGTCATCGTCGGAGGGCGTGGTGATGGCAGCTAACTCCGGTTGGTATACAGCTTGAAGGCTGCGAAACTTGGCCAACTGACGCCGTACAGTTGTACGCTGCTCAATGATGGCGACTGGGAGGTTGGAAAGATCATGCTGTGCAATGGCGGCACGCAACCTCCGCCTGTAAATGTATTAGACACGAGAGTATAATGGAAAATGAAGACAACGTACTGCTGGTGCTCAACGTCCAACCCATCCAGAAGAAACTTTGTGCGTGTGGAACGGTCGGGGGCACTCATCCCCAATCTTGCTTGCTCCTCTTCCTCTTCAAGCGTGAGGCGTTGCCTTATTTCACTTTCGGAGGCCTCTGTAGAAATAGGTCAGACAAAGCGTGTTTGGAAAATGGACCAGCATACTCTTCTCAGGCATATAGTATGGGTTCGGAGAGTTGCGGTTGTTCTCCCACGTCGTAATCATCGCCGTCCATGAACGGACGAGTGCGATGGGTAGGTCTTCACTGATCAACAACAGTTCTTCTTCATGCAACTTAGCCTGCTCGACTGCGTTCAGGTATTTTTTCGCTAGAAGTGGACCTAGATAAAACATCAGATACTGGTAGGGGTAGTGAGTAAATCCACATACCGAGACGGATAAGCTTAGACCAATTCCAATGGCCAAACTTGTCATCCATTGCGTCACTCCAATACCCAGGACCCTGATCTTTCGTGCTCCCACCCCCCTGTAATCCGAACCATGTCCGCTCAGGACCTTCCATATCCCGACGACCTGCACCAGGCTCATAGTTGAGCGAAAAATTTGCACGACATTCCTGACGATGAGCGGCGAGGTGAAATTTGGGCACCACTCGAGCAACAATCATGTGATATAAATGTTGCGCATTATCGAGCGGGAACTCGAAGAGTCGTTTGAGAAGGCCTATATACCACTGGCACATGATGTCGTATGATGCGATCTTCTTTGTGTTGAGGTAATGCTGTGCGCTCATGACGGTAACATAGTCGCTATTAGATTGCCTGAGACAAACTAAACGGCAAGAATCACAAAAGATGAAGCGAGACGAACCTTTCTCCTTTTTGGAGTTGGCCAGCGCCCTCCGGGAGCACAAACTCATGGGTACATGTTGTGCACACGATACCCGTCGTTGCATACCCCTTTGAGAACTTTGTATTGGCATGTTCTAACGCAGATAACCCTGAACACGTGCTGATCTAGCCAGGAGTCAGACGGAAACGAGTATGAATGAGGTATTCACTCACTTCGTTCTGATCAGTACGCTTGAGAAGGTACTGGCGGTATGGCTCCCATGCAACAACATACGCGAATCCAGGGCCAAGCTCTGGATCCTTATCATAGCTGGAAATTTGACGTCGCTTGAACCGGAAACATGCGTCAATCCCAAAGCTCTGGTAGTAAAGATATCTTCGGAATGGTTAGAGATGGTGACAAAAAACATGGAACCGGAGAGAATCCAAACACGTACTCAGATTCCTTGGCAACGGAGGCCCAGTTTGTTGGGAGATTAATATTTGGATGAGGGCAAGCGGGGCACAGGACAGCGAGTTCTCCTGGGGAAGTCCCATTAACACCGGTTGATGCATGGGCTCTTCCACCTCGCCTCAGAAGTCGTAGGTGGCGCCACATTCGGATCATGTGCAGGAATTCCACATAACGACTCTTTGTATGCGTGTTAGACAGTTGGCTTCAGTACCACTAGATACATACCTTCACACCGGAGGTATGGGTTGCGTCGGTCAGAGTCTCGATTGCAATATAGTAGTCATATAAGGAGAGTTTTGACTGGACGCTGAGGACGTGGGCGGATTCGAGGAGGGCGAAAGTTGCTCCGGTCTGTGGATCCCTCGTTGTGGCAGGGAACAAGCGACGCCGCAGAAGTTGTTGGACATGGTCACCGTGATCGCTAGCCTGACTACAGGCACAGAATGAGATATCAACGAGGTGAATGCCGTTTGTGTGAATGAAGGTAAACGCGCGGGTGTTGGGGTTCGTGCATGTGTCCCCGGGGTAGTGACCAAGCTGTATGCTCAAACCAGCTTTTCGTAGACTGCTCTTCTTGAAAAATGTTCCTGTCCACTCCTGCAAACGTGTCAATTGAAAGAAACCCCACATATACTTAATAAAGACGTACCTGAATTTTGTGAAACGGATTGTACGCGTGCATGTTGACGAGGCACGCATTGCAGCATAGAGGTCCGCTCACACAATCCAGACAACGGTACGAGCCTGAAGTTCTTGTGCCAGATCTCAAGCAAATGTGGCACATTCCGTGACTGAATTCCATACGCCCTTCCAGCCACATAATGTCTTGAAGCTGAGCGTCGCGTTCTGCGCGCCATATCCAGAACGAATCTGACTACAACAAAGAGGAATATTAGGGACGGAGAAAAGAAGAGAAAAACATGAACATACACGGTCTCCCCCGTCGCCTCCACCTGGGGGCTCGAAATCAAAGAATGGGGCATCCTCCTCGGCCTCTTCGACCACCGGACGTGGGTCAAAAGCTGGAGGGAGTGATGGCCCCGGTGCTGGGATCCGGTGGATGGTTTGTTCGATTCGACGACCGTCCTTCGACGAGTGCTGAACGAGAACGGGGAGTACCCTGCCATCTTCGAAGGCGTAGTCCCCCAGGTCAATATTGACAACATTTTGAGTGTTCTTCTTGCGTTTCCCCATGGCCGTTGGGGATACCTCGGTGATTTGACGAAGCAGAGACTAGAGGTGGTCGATGCGCTGGCAAACTAAGCCTCTGGCGCCTGATCGACTTCACATCGGCCTTCAGCGCTTCAGCTATCAATCTATCCCTCGGTTTGATGCTCCGCCGTGGTTACATCCCAGGTGACAGGGCCGGAATGCACCCAAGCCCCCCGATCCTCCAGCCTACAGTATCCCACACTGTCCAGAGTGAGTTCATCCCCTCTACAGCCACGAACTACAACGCGTGCATCTCCATTCCGAATCCTCAAAGCTTACGGGTGCCTTCTCTCCCCTAGACCGACCACACAATACAGTCGGTTCCTTAATCGCAATGTATCTGCCTCACAGATATTTCCTCTTTGACTACCCTCATGATTTCGCCGATTTCCCACAAGTTACATCGCATCTCCCGTGGGTGTCCCCATCAATTCCCCACCAAGTCACAGCGTATCTCACGCAGATATCTCCACCCCACCATACCAGCCTTGCCTCGCCGATCCCTCACCAAGCCGCAACATATCCCATGGGGATTTCTTCGCCGCTCTCTGACACAATGCCTCCTTTTGAACTTCTCGTACGTACCAGCTCTCGATTCAACCGGTTTCCAGTGTTACATTGCCTTGCAGACACCCTCACTACACGTTGGTGGCAGAGCCCAAGATTCTGCTGGTAGCCCGTGCGTGTATCGAGTTCGGAGCCTCCGGAGACGGTGGGCACGGGTTCCCAAAATTCTGCCATGCGAAGGAATTTTATTCGTGGGACCTTGCATCGTATACATTTAAAAATGGTCTATCTACTTAGATTTTCTTGTAATTCATGCGCGAGGGTGGTGAAGCGTGAGCTTTGGGCTTGAGCTTGAGAGATGGGGGGATTTCGAGTGGAGCAGCGAACGGGTCAGTCGATTGGTGCGGTTTGCGCGGTTCATCTCGCTAAGGTTCCCCGGTCCCAAGTTCGAGCCGGAATCCAACATCCAACAAGAGCCTGCCATCACCTATGCCACTGTATTCTGGTCGACCGCCTTGACCTGTTCGCCGCTCCGCTCGAAATCCTTCTCTGTCTCCTTCTAGATAACGTTCCCATATCTGATGATCGCGATGACATGCACTCACGGCCCGGGATGTAGATTGTCCTCGGACACAATGATATACAGCACAGACAGATAAGTGGGCACGGGGGACAACACTCCAACTCACCAACGGAGTTGTCCTAACTACGGAGTACATAGGCCAGAGGTATAATCAATAATCGAAACCATCGGGAGGAGAGAAAGAAGAAATGTTTGGGTTTCTCGCATCTCAGGGCGGCGTGGGCTCACGAATCGAACGCCCGCCTCACGGCAGATATGTACACCACTGATTACTCCGAACCCCCCAGTTGTGCTCATTGCAGGAATGACGTGGTCCAACCCGTGAGACGTGTGTGATTCCTAGGGTCGAGCCACTCCTTTGCTAGCGCGAGTTCCCGCGAACCGACGACCGCAGCGGCTGACGGGTTCGTTTGTGCCGCTTGGAGTCTGCTGCACGGTTGCCAGCCCCGGGTGAAGATCCAACAAGAACCTGACACCGTGGATCAATTGGGAGGGTAAGGCCTCATCAATTCAACATATTCGAACGCTTTTGCGGTGTGCAGAACACACGCCGTGGCGCCTGGCGCAGTGCACTAAGTCAACCAAGTATGTCGATAACCCTTGTAATATCCTTCGCATCTTCATACCAACCCTGCAGTCGCAGATAACCTATGCGGTTTCACACTGATGATCTCTGATCCCCTACTGGGTCACAATGTCCTTGCAGATGTCTTCGCTACTCGTGCCGGTGATTTTACGGACGACTCCTCACCAAGTCACAATGTATTGCATTTGCCGATTCGTATCACCCTCCCTACGTCATCAATTCCCCACAATATACCCCTTGTGAATGCCCTAAATATGCTATGCTGGTCCCCCAGCCCCGACAAAGCCGAGTCGTAGCACATCTCTTGAGTGAGTATATAGTGCGTGGCGGTTATCGGCTGATTTTGTTTTACCGAGTGGCGATGGTTACCCTACGTGCTCGTGTTCTTTTCCTGGTAGATACAGGATCCTTGCCGTCCATAGTCACAGAATCATGCCAATGTATTGGGACTACTTCCCGGAATACGTGCTTTACAAAAGCCGTCATTATTGCTCATCAACGGATGTCATGGCGGACAAAACTGATTTTGCGAGGCAACACTACGCGATGTACATGGCGAGCAGCGGACTTTCACGCCGTAACAAGGGATTATAGATGCGCGATTTGTCATAATATTACGGTCGGGGGAAGACGAATTTGTCCGTTCCACGACACGGACCCACTATTTCCTGGGGATGACCTGAACCTGGCCATTATTGAAGAATCCGGTCCACAAATTCCAACCGTCTTCCTCGGAGTTCACCCGACGAACTCCTCCCGGAGCGGGACATGCTTTCCTGAGGTTTTCGCTGCAATAGGCGTTAGAACCTGAACGTGGCAGTCGAGTAGGTAGTGTTATCACATACAGTCCCATGTAAACACCGGGGTCGGCTCCAGCGAAGCAACACCACCACGATCTATCTTCGGGTGCATCGGGGACAGGACGCTCGGTGGGGCTGGGAGTGTCGGGCTTAGCTACCGAGTGTTGGGATTGGCCCACGTCGGGAGTGACGCGTGGAAGCGTGGAAGCTTCTGGTTTTGATATGTACTCGTCGAGGGCACGCTGACCCTCCTCAACGTTCTCGCAACAGCGGTAGATATTGTTAGGAAACCCGGAGACCGACGCACAAAGCTCATCACTGGATTGATATTAGATTATGTGAGGTAGAAAAATAGTGTTGAATACTCACTAGGACGTGAAAACACCTTGTTTTCGACCAACGAAGACGACCCATGGTCCGCGTCCATGAGTTGGGATGGTTCCATCTTCAAGGAATCGGTTCCAGGCGCGATGTGCTTGGGCAGTTTCCTCGAATGCCAGCTTGAACGCGTAGGGGAAACCCTCGGTTTGCTCAGTAGCATCAATGCTACAGAGGGTCGTTGAAGGTCGTTGGCATTAGAGGGTGCGAGCGGAGATGCCTGAAGAACGTACGAGGATGTATAGACACCTGGGATGCGTCCTCGGAAGACAACCCAACGCCTCCCGGCAGGGACCGATGCCGGTTCACCTGATGTCGACGGAATCAAAGAAGATTCTGTGGAAGGTGAGGAGGTTGGCGGAGAGACAGGTGTCTGAGTCTCCTTCTGAGGGAAATAAAGGGCCTCCGTTTGTTGGAGAACGGTTTCATACTCAGTGTCAAACGAGATCCGGTCACTGAACGAGTACTCCGTGGAGGTTCCCGATGAAGGACGCTCCTTTGCCCGCCCAGGAGACGTTGGGCTAGCGACCCTGGTTGGCGAAGAGGGAGATAGCGAAGCGGCATCATGAGGCTGTTCTGGCGAAGGAGGCTGGTTGCTACTGGGAGGGTCCAATGACGACGAGGGACGGATATTTGCAGACTTCACCGAGGGCGGAGGCGGGGGTGGCGCGCCTTCACCACTCTGGTGTTGTATGGCTGTATGGTCGGCTGGGGTCGTCGATGGGGGCGGGGGGGGCTAGCTGGCACGCAGAAGCCAACATTGTACAATTGGCCGGGCTTGAGCGGGAAATAGCAGCGGGGGCAGAGGGCGACAGTGGGGATATTGTCGGAGTCTTTGGCGAACATGGTGGGCGACGCTGATGTTCCCTGACAGGAGGCGAGGGGTTTATGTGGAAGGCAACTGCACCCGTTCGTCACCCCGTTTCCAACGTGGGCGAAGACGGGATGCCACAATGCGACCCCCATGATGCCAATCCTGGGAACGGGGTTTGAACCGGGAGCAGTGGTCAATCAAACCCACTAAAAAGTGTCATATGACATCGTTGTAGTATGGAACGAATGTTCTCGTTCAGGAACATACTCAAAAGCGTTAGTGTTTACCCTCTTTTGGAAAGAAAAGGGCGGTGGGCATTCCATAAGGCTGACCACATGGGATGTCGGAAGCAAACACCAGGAGGACGGCAGGCTGGCTGTTCGAGTTTCGTGTCAACAATGCCGAGACGATACTTCTTTTGGAAGCAGTCGTACCGCATATAGATGTGCCACGGAGGCGGCAGCATTTGAGCGTGGGAGAACGAGAATCATGGCCATGGTCGCGGGCGGACGTTCAGTCTTGAAGATAGCATGGGGCTATCAGGTTGAACAGACGTCGGGGCTGGAGGTCATCGGGCGGAGATCCATCACAAACAGGTTTGCGATACCTACCCCCGCGCGCATAGGAGAACAGCTCCCTGGTGTCGTTCGGGTTGAGCGGAGTTCCTCCGTGTTCGTAACCAAACGCACCGAACCCGGGCGGAGACAGTTTCCGTGCAATTTCCACGCTGTTGTCACCCAAGAAATCGAGCGGGCGGGTGTATCCAAAAATATCAAATTTGAACCAGGGCGAGCCCGTATAAGAAGCTGGCGGGTGTCCAGACAGCCAGCCGTCTACCAGTTACCTCCCCTGAGCGGCGGAAGACAAGGCTGAACAACAATGCCTGTGAAGAAGGGTAAGTTCCTCTGGCTTCGTCCGTGTGGTCGCTCAACTCATCGAGAGCAGCTAATCCCGGGAAGCGTGGAGCCAAGGAGTACTTCACTGGTTCCAGAAGCGAGTTCCTGAACACTTACCGTGACGAATACATCTCACTACGGGGCAAGAATCGTTCCAAATTTTGGCACAAGTTCTTCAAAGCCTGGTGGCAAACTTACCCTTGGCGGTTGGCGGACGATGAAGAACCCCCCCTTGGTGATCCCGAGAAAATGGAGGCGTTGTCGCAGCTCAGCGATGACAATGAGCTTGAGCGCGATCTAAAGCGCGGTGTGGAGAAGAGGCTGCAACAGGTGAGTCCTCTCCATTCTCTGGACTTAGCATTTTGGTGATGATCGGCGTCATTCCCGTAGAAGATCACCACGTGGTTTAGCTACCGAGCTAACGTCCACAACTCCCGCCACGAGGGCGGTGTCTGGGTCCAGACTCTCAAGCACGTGCACCAACAGGCCAACACAAAACCACGTTGTCGTTCCATCTCCCAGCAGTTCATGCTTGAGAACCCCCGCATTCTTGACGCCGCCTTCAAAGAACACTACGGTCAAGGGTTCGGCCTGAATCCGGTACAGAAGATGAACCACCGAAACGAGCTCGCTAAGACCCTCGTCGATACAACCTACAAGCACCTTGCAGAGGAACTTGCAGCGCGCGCGAAGGAAGCCCACGAACGAGAGTTGGGGGAGTGGGGCCTCGGGTTGGAGAATATAGGTGAAGCGGAAGACATTCAATTGTGAGTGGCGTCCCACGCCTTTCGTCTGGCGCCCCCATTGACTGTGCAATCCAGAGCACTCAATACCCTGTTTTCCGCCGTCCACCCTCTCCTCAACTTTATCGGTCGTTACTCGGGGTGTTATGTCACCCTACTCGCTTCTGGTGCCTCCCCCCAAGAGGATGGGCAGCCGTACTTCTCGACGTACGTTCCCATATTGCTCACCACCCACACACCCGGTTTACCTATCGCCCACAGTGTCCATTATTTTCCAAAGGACAAGCCAAGGCAGAAGAACTGGACTGAGTACAATGAACAGGCATTCAAGACCGGCGTTGCAGGCCCGTTTACCAAGTATATTCGTTGGATGGGTATGTTCTACGGCCTTCAACTTTGATTACGACAACTCACAGAAGTTTCTCAGAGAGTTGTGAGGATGAAGAATCCATGATTACGAAGCAGGTTCCAAGCAGAGCGAGCACGATGGCCGCATCTCCACAACCCCCTTCCCCCGAACATCCTCTCCAACTCCCCGGCGCTTTTCAGCCGCCCTCGAAGATAGTCGGTCAGCACAAGAGCAACAAGAAGCGTGCGATCTCCCCCGAACACACCGATGAAGACATAGCCACTGGGGGCAACTCAAGCTCTGATTCCTCTGCGGACCCTGATGAACTCCCAGCAAAACGACCTCGTAGATCCACCGTTGTCGTGCGCAGTTCCAAGGCTACCGCCAACCTCCACGCCCTCACCACCCCCACTGCCATTGGCCAGAATAGTTTCTCTCCTAGCAACGGGTTGATCGTCGTTGATACACCCGCGGACCTTACCCTTGGCATGCAGACTCCGCCCTCTCCATCACTATGGACGGACGCCAGCTCAGCTTGGGAGTTCGTCGACTCAGATGCCGACATCCTCGGTGAAACTACTTCCCTCCAGCTTCAACAGGGTGGTGACGCTTTATTTGATACACGCACTGAGCCTTCCCGCACATCCCCTGATCTGCCTTTCGACACCAAGCCAATAATCCCAGGCTTCCTCACTGCAAAGCACAACATCTACGGATATCTCGTCAATGTCGACGAACCCAAGTTCAAGGCCCTACTCGACAATTACATCGCTTTTGAAGTTGCTGAACAATCCGGCATCCGTGGCACCCTCCCAACCACTTGCCGACCTGCGGCCGTTACGTGGTGGACATCTCGTGCCCGCCCAGACAGGATTCCACCATTTGATGACTTGAAAGAGTTCGCGATTGGAGTTGCTGAGTGGTGGATTTCTATCCAGCCCGATTGGCGAAGGCTCAAGCGCGGGGAGGCAAACCGAGGTGACGGGTGCTGGGAATGTCTCTACCAGCCAGGCATCAACGGCCTCCTCAACGTCGTCATCCTCGTATATTGGTGGGCCAAGGCCTCGGAGGGGAGGGGAGAGTCCGGTGATCCAGCCTATCATTGGCTCGTTGAAGATGTCACCTGGGTTCTGTCCCGACTTACCCACATTGCGAGTGATGGTTTCAGCCCCGAGTGAGCAACCCAGTTACGCAGCTTTATATACCCACAATGTCCTAAGTATTTCTTTCCCGATCCAATAGTATATAGTATTTCTTGGTCTCGTAATTCAAACATCCGCCACTCTTAGAAAAAATATTGGATGAGCTTGTGCGTTATATAAAGCGTCTACACTCTGATCGTGGTAAAACTTGCGGGTAAAACACCCTTCCGTCTAGCCGCCCTAGGTTCCCACTGCCGCTAGGTACAGTGACGTTAGGATCGCGGCAGGGTTGGAACTCATGCTGGGGACGAAAGGTGGAATACTATTCATTTGTGCATACTACATAATCTTTCGGCCGGAAAACACGTTCGTCTCCCTCATTGCATACCCTCAGACAAGGCCGTGTTCGAAGGTGACGTGACTGCGGCTTCCACAATGGTAGAGGGACCAGTCTTGTTCACTAACATCTGGGCTGTGGGGCGGAACATGAGGATCGAGTGTCGTAAAAGCACGTCGGACTCGGGCGTATTTAAAAGGGTGAGCCAGGAGTTGGAAGCTCGCAATGGTGCTGTTGTCCTAATAACAACCTTCGGGATGGCGCTCATGTTGCACGCTGTGTCCGTGAGGGGTCCAAGAGCGTGGAATTCAGGCTGTGATCTATCGGTTGAGGGAGTTCCAGAGGCTTCCGCCCTCCACATGGGCCGGGCAAGCGCGAAATCCCGGTGGTGTCGGGTTGTTGTTGTCCCGTTATCCTCGTGCCTGTCGGATAAAACAGTCCCAATTCTCGCGGCTGTGATTGAGCGAGCTTGTGCACTTCCGAAAGGGGTCTTGACGGAGGTTGTAGAATCCACTGGAGCGGTGGGCGAGGGGTGATCCTGGAGCGGGTTGGTCATGGACTTGCTCCGGCTGAGCGAGGTGGTGAGTAATTATACATGAAATGGGTGTATGGAATAGGGACTTACTTGGAAGAGGAAATTGCTGGTTGTAGCAGGGATGGAACCCTCGTAGCGACCAAGGTTGGATGACACGAGGCGGGCAGCCTGATCCCTGTAGCGTGGTCGTGGTTCAACACGTGTGAGACTCTGAGGGAAGGGTCTAGAATCGTATGAAGGGGTCAGCAGATGTGCTTTCATAGAGGAATTGCCCCTACCGTAGCTAACTGCAATTCCAATACGGGGCTGCAGAGGAAACCACTCGTCATTTCCAAATAAGGAAACCAAGTAAACGGCCACGTCATCAAGTTGTGCATCCATGGATTTTGGACAATCCACACCGTGGGCGTTGTGTCCGAATACAGGGGATGCAATACACATCAGTTTGTTCTCCCTTGTTTTTTTTGTAGATATCTTGGGCAAGCAAAACAGGGGCTGGACCTAGGGGCAGCCGGTACTGGGGAGCGGGATCCTGGGGGTCCTACCCGTGTTTCGGCCTGGACAGGCGCAAGCAGCCGGTACTGGGGAGCGGGATCCCGGGGGTCCTACCCGCGTTTCGGCCTGGACAGGCACAAGAAGGGGGCCAGGGGTTGAGCAGGTTCGGAATGTTTTTTTTCGCACGGTTGCAACATATGGAACCGGCCTGGTCGCAAAGCCGAGCCACTCCTTCGGTACACCAACCACATAGTACCCGAGGTGATGGACCATCAAACCAGGGATCCCCTTTTGTCTGGGCTGTCTCCGAGGGTTTAGGAGTTAAGGGATGGGAGGAGGCACTTTTGCATTAGCTGTAGTTTGGCCTACAGAATTGCAATAGCAGCTGAACTAACTGACTGTATTTAATGCATTATTTGAGTCATAGCTATTGACGAGTGGAGGAGTTGGAGTCGGAGGTGAAATGGACTAGGGGGATCACCGACCGACACTCGGAATCGTTTGACGACTTCGGGGCCCAGGTGGAAGAGTTGGAAGCTCACGTTGATCGTCAGGAGGGTACCAACACCCACAACGAGCACCTGCATCGTGGCCTTAGTGGGCGTATCAACTGGTTGTTTCGTCGAGAGGAGTCGTTGAACACCCGGATGTCC
>Ga0307516_10005525_pt1 | contig 15077 bp, 17 predicted proteins | sample 19_EM_MG_FD_203310 | JGI IMG/M metagenome (GOLD analysis project Ga0307516, IMG submission 203310) | Populus trichocarpa ectomycorrhiza microbial communities from riparian zone in the Pacific Northwest, United States - 19_EM | ecosystem: Host-associated > Plants > Roots > Unclassified | place...
CAACAACCAGCGACGTTCTCTCCTCCCATCGCAATGCAGCGATCGGTGTGGGATTCCGTCGTGAATGGGAATTTCATCAACGCAAAGATCTTTGCATTCTCTCGACGCTCTCGCGAACCCGGGCGGGTGGACACACCGAAGGCTCTTTTCGTTAATACTCATGTTCTGGCAACTACGTGCAACTACTTCGAGTCAAGTATGTCCCACGTTTTTCTCAGAGGCACCCAATAACCACTCCCGTAGCGTTCAGTTTCTCTGACGGTCTTCAAACCTACCTGAACGAGGGACTACCTCCGGAAGTCGAACCTTTCTCCGACCTGGAAGAGTGTGATTTGGACAGTGACTTCGATGACCCTGTCGAAGAGGATCCTGCGGAACCTCAACCACAAGTCTCTTCCGACGCTTCTAAGCCTCCACAGAGGTCGATTGAGACATACGTTGTCAAGTACACGGCATACAAAACGTCAGTTGGCGAGTCGCGTGAAGTCCACCCCCGCTAACAATTGGGATGCAGGATACGCGCGATCGTCTGGTACATCTACTCGGGAGAGATCGCTTTCTCCAATGTTTCCCCAGGGGTCCCCAGTGCCTCCGCCAAGTCTGTTTATCGGTTTGCGGATGAGGTTTGCACCCAATGCCAATGTGATCCCGACACCCTTTCTAAATCTGTTACAGCACAGGATGGATCACCTCCAATCACTGGCATCCCAGGCAATCATGTCTTCCATCTATCAGCTTTCGCCATCCGAGTTAGTCGAGGAAGCGTGCAGTGTTTTCACTTCTCGGTATGCACCACTTATGAACACTACCCCCCAACAACTTCTGACATATGACGTCGACTAGATATCCGGAATGGCGCCGTGTCTTTGTTGAGCGACTTCCGCCTATTCTGTCCCGTGACCTAGAAGCCAAACTCGCTTTTGGGGAGAAGTTATCTGCTTACTTCCGCGGGGAGCTCCCGCACTGCAAGGAAGTCGTCACGTCCATACTCCTGCGCCTCCTGGATACTTCTACCATCAACGACATCTACGATAAACGGGTGGATGGAGTCAATACCATCTTGAGGGTACCTCACCCATGGCCGACCAGGACCAAAGGGGCGCTACGCACATCATTGAGCAACGGCCTCTTTGATGACTTCGAGCTCGCGATTGCCCCCAGGCCAGCAGCACCAAGGTATACAGTATACCTTGCAACCGTGATCATGGGTGGGGTTTTTTCTCAGTTCGGCCAGCTAGGCATGTCCCTAAGTTTTCGTACAAGGCCACGATAGCTGACTCTTTCAAAGCTCGGTTCTCGCCCGCCCGCAAGTTAGATCTCTCCGCTACAACGTTGGTGACAAATTCCCACGCACATCCCGCTCTTCTCACATAGCCTAGTTGGCAGGCCCTTGCATACTACACGTACACCGGCTGTATCACTTTTAAGCCGCTCGGATCACAAGAAATCGAACCACCCGCTGGCCTGGCCCCCCCAGATGCTCAGTTCCGAGGCTGCCCGTGTTCAATGAAGGAGATGTTTAGTCTGGCCCAAGAGGTTCAAAGGTCCTTCGTGTCTCCTCGATGCGTGCTAATGCAATCAGAGCAGATCAGATACAACGAGCTATTAGACCTCGCGGTCACCGAAATGCTGTCAAGCATCACGCCAGAGAACGTAGTTGAGGAAACGTTTTCTGGTTCGTCACTGTGTGCCCCTTTTCCGGTGACATCGGTTACGTTCCTAATGATTAGGCAGTCCACCCACAGTAATCGACCGAGGGGTGGAGCTCATATGCAGCCCCGGAGTCCGCACGAACCGCGATATCCATTCCCAGCTACGGGGAATACTTGAGCAGGCAGCCTCTGGATCGAGGTTGAGCGACCTTGACACATTCTCGGCGTGTTTCAATAAACTCCTTTATTCGCCCGCTGTTTAAAACCACCTGGTTCTACGGGTCAAACGGTTTGTTGCCAGGCGTTGCTTTGGGTCGACTCCGCGAGTTTAGGGAAGGTGTATTCGAATATCGATATCATTCGCGTGGCTTCAGCGTTTATACCATCCTCGATGTTTTTGTGCCATTTTCCGGTGAATCTCATATGGAATGTTCTTAGGGTACGAAAAAGGGTGAATGTCCCAAAACTCCAAGTGAACACGTCCTAAGCACAGTATAAGAGCTTTCGGATATTGGGAACCTGTGGGTGTTCCCCATTTCGCCTGGAGAAGTGTGGGAGTTCCACCGCAACGCTCCTCTTCGTCACTCTACTTTCGAATCGTATGGTATTCCAGACACAAGCCGCATGGCCTGGCAAAGGTGTCTGGAGAATTGTTTTAACTACGGTGGCGGCCAACTCGCAGCCACTTGTGACTTGACCGGGACGCGATGCAAAACATTTGACAGACTTCACCAAGAGCGCGCTGGTCACTGTCACAATGCGGGGTCTCCCCCTCCCTCCCATTTCGAGTCCGGGAAGGATCTCGGTGTAGCCACCCCTCGAGGTGAGTAGAGCAGCCAATTACGCGATAGAACGTTGATCGACCTCCCCGCCCAGGGCGATGGTCATGTCACCTATCACCCCTGCCGCCGAGCACCATCCCCCCCGTGGTTCGGAGGGCACATCCCGGTGCTGTTCAAAACTTCTTCGGAAGCCCATTGCGTTCCGACGAGTTCCTCTGATAGTTACGACCACGGAGCTCGGTACCAGGATTTTGGTGATCTCGGCGTACGAGGTACGCTCTCCTCTCTGAAGCTCCCATCACCGTGTCATCGACGTCCTTGGTAGGATTGGGGTTCCGCGTTGCCCCTTCGATTCAGTAAATCACCACCGCTTGCATATCCATGCGATACCCACTCGGAGGGCGAGAACGGCGGGCTCAATGGTTTGTAGAGGTAGGCCAGGCTATTAAAATACCTCGGCGTGGGAAGACCGTCGGTGTGTTCCCTCGCAAGTGCTAACCGTGCCAGGCTGAAGGCTTTGAATAGGCCGGTTGAACCGAGGTACTCGCAGTGAATGTACGGCGCCAGCAAAGCGGCCTATTCATTTCCAGAACCGATCGGTGTATTTTCCGGTCCGCCACACTCCAGCCACACCCACCTACTCACGGTCGACGATGGAAAATCCGAACAGCCCCGTACAGCAGGCAACCCCGTTCTCCCCCCCACTTGCAATGCAACAATCCGTGTGGGACTCCATTGTGAATGGGAACTTCATCGATGCGAAGATCATCGCATTCTCTCGGCGCTCTCACCACCCCTGGCGTGTGGACACACCGAAGGCTCTTTTCATCAATACTCACGTTCTGGCGTCTGCGTGCAGCTACTTCGAGTCCAGTATGTCCCTCCTTTTCCTCCAGGCGCCCAGTAACCACTCCCACAGCATTCAGCTCCTCCGACGGTGTTCGAACCCCCATGGACGAAGGACTACCTCCATGTGTCGAACCTTTCTTCGACCAAGAAGAGTTGGGGGATTCAGATGGCGATTTCGACGGCCCTGTCCAGGAGGATCTTGCGGAACCCCAATCACAAGTCCCTCCCGACGCTCCTAAGCTGTCACAAAGGTTGATTAAGACATACGTTATCAAGCGCACGGCGTATAAAATGTAGGTTGATGACTCGCATAAAGTCCACATACTGCTAACAATTGAGATGCAGCTTACGCGCAGTCATCTGGTATATTTACTCGGGAGAAATTGCCTTTTCTGACGGCTCCCCGGGGGTCCCAAACGCCTCCGCAAGGTCCGTCTATAGGTTTGCGGATGAGGTTTGGATTAAATACAAACGTAATCCAAGCCCGACTTTCTAAGGCTCCAGTAGCACAGGATGGGTGATCTCAAAGCGCTAGCATCCCAGGCAATCTTGTCTTCCATCGATCAGCTGTCGCCGTCCGAGCTAGTTGAGCAAGCATGCAGCATTTCTGCTTCTCGGTAAGGTCCACCAGTGAAAACCGTTGTCCGATCTCTGACGCATGACAAATTTCCACTAGAGATCCGGAGGTCCGCTGCGCCCTTGTTGAGCGGCTTCCCCCTGCTCTATCCCGTGATCCAGGAGCCAAACTCGCGTTTCAGAAGAAACTATCTGCTTACTTCTGCGGGCACCTCCCGCACTGCAGGGAAGTCATCACATCCACGCTTTTGTGCCTCCTGGACAAGTCCACCATCAATACCATGCAGGATAAACCTACCGATGGCCATAACGCCATCCTACGGGTGTCTTTCCCATGGCCAGACAGGACCAAAGAGGCATTGCGTGTGTCGCTGGACAACGGCATCTTCGATGACTTCACGATTGCCCTCACCCGGCCAACACGCCGCACGATACACTTCGCCACTGTGGTCCTGGATTCCGGGGTCGTTTCATCGCTACACTCTCGCACAAGGTCACGACCGACCTTCCACCTCATCCTCTGGCCCCTTATCGAGACAGACATACTCCCTTCTACGTTGGTGATGAAACTTCGCGCTCTTCTCACATAGACTAGTTGGCAGGCCCTTGCGTACTATACGTACACCGGCTGCATCACTTTCAAGCCGTTTGGACCAGAAAAAATTGAACCACCCACAGGTCGGAACCCCTCGGATCCTTATTTCCGAGGATACCCATGTTTGATGGGGGAGATACTTGTTCTGGCTAACGAGGTCTAAAGGTCTTCCATATCCCCCTAACGCGCGTTAATACGATTAGAGTAGCTCGGGTGCGCTGAGATAGTCGACCTCATGATTGAGATGTCTTCAGGCGTAAAAGTACTCAAGGAAGCGTTTTCTGGTTCGCCACCGTACGCCCCTTTCCTTATTGAAACCCATCACATTACTGACAATTGGATCAGCATCCCCGAAGTGGTTGAACAAGGGGTGGAGACTATATGCAGCACAGGAATTCGCGGCAACCCCCACATCCAATCCCAGTTGCGGGAAATACTTGAGGAAGCTGCCTCTGGATCAAGGTTGAACGACCTTGTTGCGTTCTCAGCGTGTTTCAGTAAACTCCTAGTCTCCGCTGATTAGAACCACCTAGTTCTGCGGGTGCTTCGGGACAGCTCCCCGAGCTTGGGGGCATATCTACGTATCACTTATACTGCGGATAAACCAAAATGACAGCGTTTACACCATCTTTGGCGTCCTTGTGAATTGCCTTTCGCTCAATGGGCTGCCACACGTGAAACCCTCTAGGGGTATGGAGACGGTGGAAGGTGCCGAAACTCTGCCTGCGAACCTAGGTTGCCTTCAAGATGGAGTTATAATATATTGATCTTGACAGCTAGATACCAGCCACATCACCTTGTGAAGGTCTCGGGAGAGCTGTTTTGACCATGACAATTGACCCTGGCAGCCACTTTGAGCGAGACGCGATGTGGAACGTTGGGCGGAGGTCACCAGGAGTCCGAAGCTGGTTGTTGCCACAATACGGCATCAGGAAATTTACAAAAATGCCGATCGTGCTTGAAGCTTTTATGTGCTAATTCGCGTGGGCGACATCCTGGCCCACTCTAGCTCGGTGAACCACCTCCACGGATACCCCTGGCACGCGCTACCTTCACCCACTGTCATGTGTACCGGACCTGAAACCCTCAAATGGACCGGCCAAACTGAGTTTATCACCACAGGTATACAGCCGCCATGATAGCCGCCTTAGCATTCATTTCCAAAACTAGCTGTGTGGGTTGGCCAAACCCGGTTCCGCCACACTCTGGCCACACCTACCTGCTCACACCGACAATGGCAAAAGGGAAGCGCACATTCTACACCACCGTGGAGATCATACCGCCTTGGACCCCCCCACAACAACCAACAACGTTCTCTCATCCGTGTGGGACTCCGTCGTGAATGGTAATTTCGTCGACGCAAATATCTTCGCATTCTCCCGATGCTCTCATGAACCTGGGCGAGTGGCCAAGAGCACTGTTCGTCAATACCCATGTCCTGGCGAGCGCATGTAGTTATTTTCGATCCTGTACGCCCTCTCCCACCTTCGGAGGTCTCCCGTTGACCATTCCCATAGTGTTTGATTTCTCTGATGGGATCGTGACCAGCTTTGGGGCAGGGCTCCCTCTGGGCGTGGAGCCGACCATTGACATGGAAGAATGCGATGTAGACAGTGATTATGACCCCCCTGCTCAAGATCCGGTCGAGAGGAACCCTTCTGAGGTCCAGCCGTCTATCGACGCGACCACGCCGGTACTTTCAGAAAGGGCCGTTAAGGCGTACGTTGTTAAATACACGGCCTACAGAACGTTCGTTGGCGATTCGTGAGGTTTCAGATACCCACTGATCGATGAAATACAGCCTGCGCGCAATCATCTGGTATATTTATTCAGGAGAGATTCCCCTCCTACGCAATGGTTCCCCAGATTGCCCAAGTGCCTCCGTCAAGTCTATCTATCGGTTTGCAGATGAGGTTCGTATCCCGCACCAACACAATAGCCGCTTCATGTCTGAGTCGATACCTGAACCTATGTGAGAGCTTCGTATCTGTCTGTATTAATTCCGCGAACAAACAACAAATACCAGCGTGGGTAGTTTTCCCTTGGTGGTCCGCACGTGGAAGGTTCTGAGGATACAGCTGAGTATCTCGGCCCGAGATCGCCAATCGGAGAAGACTCGGCCCGGTGGGAGACGGCGTGCCGGTTCCCTGGTGGTGGGCAACCGGCCAAATTCCCCCGTTGACAATGCCACCCCCCCTGGCTCACACATACGCTTTCGCACTCGCACGCGTCGATGTTCCCTAACAAATTAACTCCGTCTGTTGTCGTGGCGTGAGTATTTTGCAAGAGCCGGAATTTTTGAATGGGCTGGTCGGGCTGTGGGCGTGCCACGACCAGCAGAGGCCTATTCATTCCCAAGACCGATCGGTACATTGAAGTCGGTCCCAGGGCCCCTGAGGGTTAGGGGGACACTCATCTGCTCATGCCGACGATGGCAAAATGGAGGGGTGGACCACCAGCCCCAGCTGAGGAGGTCCGACGTCGCATAACACCACCTGCGACTCGCACAACAGCCGACGATGTTCCTTCCTCCCCTTGCAATGCAAGAATCTGTGTGGGATTCCACCGTGAACGGGAATTTCATCGATGCAAAGATCTTCGCATTCTCTCGACACTCCCGGAAACCCGGGCGGGTGGACACACCGAAGGCTCTTTTCGTTAATACTCACATTCTGGCAACCGCATGCAGCTACTTCAAGTCCAGTACGCCCCCCCCCCCCCCATTTCCCCGCAGGCCCTTGGTGACCGCTCTCACAGCGTTCAGTTTCTCCGATGGTATCCAAACTCACCTGAACTCAGGACCACCTCCGGGCGTCGAACCTTTCTTTGACATGGAAGTGTGTGATTCGGACAGTGATTTTGATGACCCTGTCGATGGGGATCCTGCAGAACCTCGACCGCGAGTCCCCCCCGATATTTCTAAACCGCCACGAGGGCCAATCAAAGCATACGTCGTCAATTACACGGCATGTAAAACGTGGGTCTACGAGTCGCGTAAACTGTCCTCGCACCGCTGTTAATCAGGATTCAGCTTACGCACGATAGTCTGGTACATTTACTCGGGGGAGGTTTCTTTCTCCGGTGATTCCCCAGGGGTCCTTAGCGCCTCTGCCAAGTCCGTCTATCGGTTTGCAGATGAGGTTTGCACCCAATGACAATGTTGTTCCAGCTCCTTTTTCTAAATCTGTGGCAGCACAGGATGGATCACCTCAGGATACTCTCACTTAGGGCAGTCACGACTTCCGTCCACCAGTTGTCGCCATCCGGGTTGGTCCAGGATGCGTGCGGTATTTCTGCTTCTCGGTCAGGGCCACATATGAAAACCATCATCCAACTCCTGACGCACAGATACCCGGCATTGCGCAGCATCCTTGTTGAGCGGCTCCCGTCCGCTCTGTCCAAAAACTCAGGCGCCGTCGCGTTTAAGAAGAAGCTGTCCGCTTACTTCCACGGGGAGCTTCCACATTGCAAGGAAGTCATCACGTCCACACTTATGTGTCTCCAGGATGAAGTTACCATCCACACCAAATGCTATGAGCTGGCGGGTGGCTACAACTCCATCCAAAGGGTATCTTGCCCATGGCCAGATAGGACCAGAGAGCCATTGCGGGTATCGTTACACAATGGCATCTTTGATGATTTTCAGATTGCCCCCGACCTGGCGACAACGATGCACCCGGTATATCTCTCTACGACGGTCACGGATGAGGGGGTTTATTCATCGTTCTGGCGATGTGCGTCCTTAAATTCTCATGCGAGGACACGGTAGTTGATGATTTCCCAAAGCTCAGTTCTCGCAGAATGCAGTCCAAAAGTTGAACATCTCTCCTTTAACGTTGGTGCCAAACCTTTACATCCATTCCCTCTGTTCTCATATAAACTAGTCGGCAGGCTTTTGCGTACTACACGTACACCGACCACGTTACTTTTAAGCCACTTGGATCAGAAAACACCAAACCACCCGATATGTTGAGCCCCTCGGATGTTCGGTTCCGAGGATACCCGTGTTCAATGAAGGAGGTGCTTAGTCTGGCTCGCAAGGTCTAAAGGTCCTTCATATTTCCTCAACGCACGTTGACACGATCAGGGCAGTTCACGTACGGGGGGCTAATGGACCTCGTGACCGCTGAAATGGTGGCAAGCATGTCAAGCATTAGGCTGGAGGATGCGGTTGAGGAAACGTTTTCTGGCTTCCCGTTGTACGCCGCTCCCCTTGTGGGGATCCTCCGCATTACTAAGGATTTGAATAGCCCACCCAAAGTGATCAACCGAGGGGTGGAGATCATATGCGGCCCGGTAACTCGCAGGAGCCCCCGTGTCCAATCCCGATTGCGGGAGATACTTGAGGAGGCAGCCTCTGGGTCGAGGTTGGATGGGCTTTCCGCGTTCTCGGTTTATTTCGATAAACTCCTGGCCTCGGCGGTTTAGGACTACCTAGTTCTGCGGGTCAAACGAATTATCGTCTGGGAGTTGCTTTGGGTCACTTTCCCGAGTTTTGGGGGGCATTTTGGGGGGCATATTTGTGTAATCGATACTACAAGCAGACGTGCTCCCGGCGTGTACAATATCTTTGATGTTTCAAGAAACTATTTCTCACTCTGTGGGCCGCGCGTAGAACGCTCTGAGGATACGAAAAAGGGTGAAGGACCCGAAACCCCGCATGAACCTCCCGAACCAGGCGACGTGTCCTAAATACAGCATGAGAACTAGTGTAATAAAGCCTGTTGACGTTAAGTGTTTTACCTGGGGAAGTGTGGAAGTTTCCGTCACGCCACCTCCGCTCGGCCCTGATATTGGGAGATCGTCATACTTCACGTAATCATCCATGTCACTTGCAGTCTCTTCTGACCTCGTTGGATCTGGAACATGCATAGATTCGGCCTGAGAAGGCAGGTCCCCGAACGACCCCATTGGGAGGAACTGCATCGTGCCCTCGTTCAGCGCATTGAGGATCTGAGCGTTCTGTGCGGCAGATAGCGTGGACGGATTTTGCATAGGAATGTCGGGGGGCCATCCAACGAGCCGCACACCGTACGTTTCTAGGTTGCCTTGGTTTTTCCACCGCATCTCTGCCGTCCGTACTCCACTCGCCTTACTAAACAAACGGCAAGTGAGCTAAAAGAGACCAGGCAGATGGGCAGATGACGGCGAACCGTAGGGCGGCTCGGACCGCCGCGTACACCTCAGACTTCAGCAGAGAGGCAGGTGTCTTCTTTGGCTTTGACATCGCAGGAGCAGGGGCGGGCGGTGTCCGAGCAGTGAACGTTTGCGGATCGCGGTTCCTCCTACAGTGCTCTTTGAACGCCAATGCACCAGGAGCGCCACCCCCTCTCAGACCCCGCCAGAACTCTCGGCCGGTAGTCGTGCCACCAAGGAAACCATCGTCAGAGGGATCAAAAGGGTCGACGGCCAGAAGAAAAGACTGAACGGATAGCGTCGTCGCTAGCGTCTCCAGTGTCTGAGAAATAGTCCCCAAAGCACTCTGAATCCTCTCCCGTCTGCCGTTCGATTCAGCTGAACCAAAGAGATACTTTTGCTGAGACTCTGCGACGTAATGTTTGATCTAAAGTCCCTCAGAGCTCAGGCCACATATGTGGAGCTGTAGAAGTTGAGTTCCGGTACGAACTTGTTCGAGGGGCCGTTGTTCTCTGATCGCGAACAACCTCATCGCGTCGAGCAGTGTCGTGTCAATGAACGCGTCGAGTCGCTCGAGGAAGAAGACATCTTTTTCGTTCGCGATGTTCTGGCTGGACGCCATGCGGAACACAGTCGTGTGAATCAAACAAGATGGTGGTGTAAGTGCAAGTCGCGCTAAATCGAGGACGGTCGTAACTTGCGCCTGACCGTCATCTCTTTACGATCACCATGTTCTCTTCCCTCTGGTCGTGAGTGAGGGTCTCCCCCCCGATGTATGCGGTCTCTCACGTCGGTTTCCAGAGCACCGGTCGACCCGACCGCACAGAACTTCTTTCCCGTCTCATCCCGCTATGCCGACTCAGATCTTCTCGGCCAGCTCGAGCCCAAGGACACGGAGTGGACATGCCCTGGAGGCTTCGCGGTAGAGACACAGATCTTTTATTGCTTCACCGAGAATGGGACAAGCGTCATGGTGCAGATTATCTATTCATCAGTCGGGTGAGTCCCTATTGATGCACCGTCGTCATACACTTATTCGTCCGCGCGGACAGACTTTGGCCCACCACTCAGTTGGTGACCAGGATCTACGATCCAAATACCAAGGAGACGACCTGGAGATCCATCAATGTTACCAACTTCTACCCTGGTGAAGACAAACGTTCCAGCAAATCGGACGAGTTCACCATCTCTCACAAATCTACCCCTGGGGCGGAGTTCGAGGAGGCTTATTCCATCATGGGAAGATTCGGCACCGACTTGCAGATCTCGGTAGACATCAAGCGGCCCGCCGCCGTCCCAGGTTTCAAGATCGGGAAAGGCCCGAAGGGAGGTTTCTCCTACTTCGGACCTGACATCGAGAAACCTGAGGGTTATGTCGTTCACCGGTTCTGGCCGAGATTCCAGTCGTCCGGAATGATCGTCAACAACGGCCAGGCGACCTCGTTCGCTGGTCCCGGAATGTTCGTGCATGCCATCCAAGGAATGCGACCAAACCTGGTGGCCACCAGCTGGAATTTCGCTCACTTCCAAAGTGATGAACACGGTGGCGTCTCCGCTATCCAAATGGAACTCACCACCATCGACACCTACGGAAAGAAAGGTGCTGGATCTGGGGGAGTTGTCGTGAATGTTGGCTCGTTGGTCATCGGAGGAAAGCTTGCTGCGGTTACCGCAGAAACGAAATGGCCTGGAGAGTCCGCTGCCGATGAACAATCCGTACTCTCCCGGGCAGTCCACCATGACAAAAACTCGGACGATTTTACGGGATATGATGTCCCATCGACTATCAGTTACCACTGGGCCGGACCATCCGTGGCCCCAGGAGCCGAAGGGAAGCTCAGTGCTGATCTGTCGGTCCCGGTCGGCAAGCCAGGCCAGGAAATCGGGTTGATTGAAAAGGTCGACGTTATGGCCGAGATCCCTGGATTCGTCAAGGCCGTCGTCAGCTACGTGGCTGGTACCAAACCGTACATCTACCAGGTGAGTTTACTATCTCTTTCTCTATTCCCCACCTGCTCACGGTTCTTTCTAGTGGCTCAACCCCACAACGTTGAAGATCACCGGTCCAGATGCGTTGGTCCCAGGGCTTTCTGGTGGACTGGAAGTGAAAGGTCATCTGTACAATGAAGCTACCTTCATCTCTTGATTTTTCCTCTCTATCCCGATTCCATACCTCGAGCCGCACTCGCTTTTTTTAATGATTCATGATTTACACGATGATGCCACGACATCGACTTGACTCCGGGGGACTTTCCGGTTCCGCAGCTGGGCGAGGCGCGGCATGATTAGCACAGGCGCTTCAATTTGGGACAGTGTCTACGCACCCCTTGCTTTGCACCCGTGTCCCCTCACCACTAACCCTCCCTTCCCGATATCGAAAGTCCTCAGGGCTCCCCGTTTCCTCAACGTTTTCCTATATATGATGTACGATGTTGCGTAGGCTTACGCATCCACAAATTCCAAGACAATTCGCACGTTCCTTCCACCACCCACAACTCCATCGGCTAGGACACCAGCCATGGCCGAATCGTCTCTATCGCCCTGTCGTTTTTGGTGTTACACGATTGCCCGACCAATGGGGGTATCGGGGTTCCGTCGGGCTTCATGACCCTCCGTGGGGCGGGCAGGTGGCGGGATTCCACTCGACTAGGAGGAATGAGGTGTTACCTCTTGCGCCGCTTCTCGCGGCTATCCTCAAGGTGCATTTATCGCGTATGGAGGTGTCTACGGGTGTTAATCTAGTGTCCACAGACGTCCACTTCCATCGAGCTCGCTCGAACCGCGAGCAGGGTAGTACTATCACTCGCTCCTTTGCTCCTCCTCAAGAATCGCAAATTGAGAAAACGACTCCAGAAGGACTTGCCAGGGATGGAGGAGGAGCGACCAGTGATCCTACAGCGAATCAGAACGAGGACAATCCTTTTCCACCTGATGCTTTTGACCCCCGTTCTCCTCTTCTGGGCAACGATCGTCGCAAGTTTGGAGCGGACCCCTCTGACTGGGCGGTGCGTTTTTTACTGGGTTCTGTGTGCTCACCGAGTTTACTTATACGGTTCGGCGGTTTCGATAGGTGGAGACTCATCCTATTATCGCCAGAAGAAGAGGACCAAATAGCCGCCCAGCTGGCCGGTCAGGGTTGGTACCAGGCGGTTACTGAGATCCTAACCAGCCAAGCGGATGGCGGGGAGATGCCTACCCCGATCCCAGTCACGGACTGGCGGTACCAATGGGTACAGAGCACTCTCCGACGCCTGGAATCCATCATCCCAACCCTCCAAGACGAAGCGAAACATAATCCCTCGTGGCTGGAGACCGATCCTGACGACGTCCAACTCCCACCCCCTGCAGAGTACCCTCTACGACCGAGACCTCGCGCCTCCGAGTATCTCAAGATGTTCTCTGATATGACCTGTGGAAAAATGCCGAAGCACACCCCCGACCACGCTCCTCATTCTATCGCTGGACCTCCCTACTCTCTCCTTCTCGTTGATAACCCCGATGCTTCCAATGCTTTCTCCTATGGTTTTGGGCCCGATGGAGGAGCAGGCATTGTCCTCTACACCGCGTTCATAGATGAGGTCCTGAGCGACCCATCGCTCTCCCCAAGCACGATGTCACGAAACCAATCAGAAGAAACGTCTTGGTGGTCATATCTCTTTGGTTCCATCCTCAGCACTAGCCACCATCAGCACCCCGTACCTTCCCCCGACCAAACGAACCGACTCGCCGTCCTCCTCGCTCACGAACTCTCTCACCTCATCCTCTCCCACCACCTCGAATCGTTGACCTCCAGCTCGATCGTTCTCCCAGGACTCCTCTCAATTCTCACCGACCTTGTACGCACGCTGATGTTCCCGGTTACGATGCTCTTTGGGCCCTTCGTCAACGACGCAGTGGCCAACATGGGCAAGATCGGATCTGGCGAGGTCACAAAACTCTCGGTTCTTTGCACAAACAGGGTCCAGGAGCTCGAAGCTGACGTAGTGTCGACAAGGATTCTCGCGTATGCGGGCTTTGATCCTCACTCCACCATCGGGTTTTGGGAAAGTAGGACTCCTACGGTTTATGGAGACGTCTCTGAATGTGCGACTTGGAGAGAGGACTCGAACGATGCACGTAACGCAGAAGGTGGTAACCTATCTCACAAGAGTGCACTCTCCTTGTTCGGTTCCACACATCCCTTGAACGACACACGGGTTGGGGCTCTTACGAAGGAGCTCCTCAGGTGGTCCGCGGTGAAGGAGGAGGCTCTCGCTCACCTACAAGCGGAGAACCAACCGGGGGCGCAATAGGTGGGTGGTGTAGAGGTGTTTTGGACATCCTCCCTCGACGTTTCTCCCTTAGGCTTTGATTGTACCGTAGGCTTACGTGTTCCCCAGAGGGCGGTGCTCTGTTTTCCCTGGTTGTTTCCTGTTTATGGTTGAGTAAGTCGCGTGCGCCCTGTGTACTATCAGTAATCCCTGACTGTCGATATATAAATAACATCCTAATCATCCCTTTTTGTCCCAGGGGGTTCTAGAGTTTGTGTCTTCGGTGGGCTGAGAAACAGGTATCCTGCTGTACCCGTGAAGTGGCAATTGGCCCATTACCCGAAAGAGCCCCCGCCGAAGGTCCGTTGGGGTTCCCAAGAGGTCAGGATGGCCCGGAGTCACCAAGCCCCGCATCCGCACAAGCGATGTAGTGTACAGAAAGTTTCAGCGTGTATTGAGTCCCACCTTCGGCAGAGCACTAAGTCACAATGGGGTGGTAAATCTTAAAAAACGTAGTAAATACACAGCGGCCTCACCCTCGAGGAAGCTGAGTAGGGTGAGGGCCGAATCAAAAAGCAGCCATCAAACGGCCAACCTCCTGCTACGGAAAGGAGAGAGGTGCAAGCGCTCTCAAAGGTACTCGTCAACCAGCTTCAATACGAAACGGCGGAGAATAGCACGACGAGTAGTGACGACGCGGCCTTGGTTATCGAGAGGGGTAACGTTGGCAAAGTCGGTAACCTTTCCGAAGACGGCGTTGAAGGCGTCGGCTTGTTGACCGGTCTTGGGTGGAGCCTTCCCAGCCGCGGTCCTAGCTTGAGCACAGGTGGCACGGGCGGTAGCGTCTGCTCCGCACTTGTTCACGAGTTGGTCGCAGACGAACTGACCGATGATATCGAAGTTCTGAGCGGAACCGTGGCTGTAGCTCACTGCGTCCCAAACCGATAACGTTAGCGCGAAGGACTTATGAAGAGTGATGTAGATAGGTAGGAGAAAGATTGGACTGACCTAAATCGACAGGCTGGAAAGAAGTTTCGCGACGACCATCAAAGCCAGCACCGAACTCGATCTCGGGAACGCTGCAAGATCCAAAGTTGCCGATGTTTCCGCCGTTTCCACTGTCGGGACTGGTGTTGTTGTTACCGCCGTTCACTGGAGTACAGGAACTATTGTTGCCATTATTGCCAGTGTTTCCACCGTTGTTGCCAGTGTTTCCACCGTTGTTGCCAGTGTTTCC
>Ga0307516_10005526_pt1 | contig 15075 bp, 24 predicted proteins | sample 19_EM_MG_FD_203310 | JGI IMG/M metagenome (GOLD analysis project Ga0307516, IMG submission 203310) | Populus trichocarpa ectomycorrhiza microbial communities from riparian zone in the Pacific Northwest, United States - 19_EM | ecosystem: Host-associated > Plants > Roots > Unclassified | place...
ACACCAAACCGAAGCCATCTCTGCTCGGCGCGTTCAGCCGTCACAAGATCAGAGATCCTGGAGCCTTCGAACAGTTGATCGACGCAGATCGCTCGGGTTTTCTACCTTACACCCAATACCTCACCCTCAAGCCGAAACACGCCTATTATTCTCCGCGTTTTACTCCGAGGGAGATGCAAGAGTACCTTCCGTACCTTCAGTCGATTACGAAATTGGATAGTCTCACTCTCGACACGTTTTATCTCTCCCTGTTCACTCCGGTCTTCAAGGAACATTTCGGCATGTTCACCGACACCGTACGATCCCTTGACATCCGAAACGCCTACGCCACAGAGCGGGAGCTCTTGTATATCATATGTCAATTCCACCTGCTGGAAGACCTGACCATCATATCTCCAGCGGATGGACTTACTGCACAACCCGTTCCAGCGATCACCCAGTCACCGCCACTTCGAGGTAGACTAGTTTTTGTGCATGCGGCTACTAGGGAGCTCTCAGGAAGCCTCGCGGCACTCCCTGGAGGCCTCAAGTTCCGTTCGTTGGAACTGTCTTGGTGCGAGCATCTGGGAGTCGTCTTGGCGGCATGTAGTCGCACTGCGACATCGGTATCTTACTTGTGGCAATGGGGCGACCCCAACAGTGAGTCAAACCCCTCTACCCATGTGTACATTTGAATGTAACCATCGGGGGTTGTAGCGGTCTCGCTGAGCCTCAGGCAAAACGTAGTGCTGGAAAAGCTGGAGCTCAACATCTCGCTGGCCGGTATCGCTATGGTCCACAGCTGGGTCCACCAGACGCTCTGGGCGATAAATTCGCCCGTGTTCAACGAATTCGTGATTTGGCTTCTGGACGCGAAGATCCCGTGGACTCAGATGAATCGTGACGGTTGGAGGGGCGTGGACGCGTTGGTGTATTCCATGGCCAAACGCAATCCAGAGTTCAGGGTTGTGGTCAAGGGGGATTTCTCCTCGTTCCGGGATAGTGCCTCGAGTAATCCCGACAGCGTCCGCTCGTTTATCACGAGTTTCATGCCCCTTGTTTCGTCAAATCGTTGGGCGAAGTTTGAGTACGCACCTTATGCTCGTGGGAGGTTGGGTGTTCTGTAGATATTCTCTACTACTTTCGTCGGTGTGGCACCGTGTAACCTTATGTATCAAAACGCCGAGGGGACATAGACGTGTAAACGAACGGGGGCTGGTAACACCGTATCCGGCTGCCCGTTCACCGATGGCTGAGCAGGAGCCTGGTGTACGGGTGGGTATGAGCCTGAGTGTTATGTACCACTTGGTCTCAGCGTTTGACACGTTTGAGTCGCACTTCCAACACGTCGCTCGCCGCGTCATTATTGTCTGAGTCGCGGGAGCCACGGTGTTGGCGAATATTCGCACGACCTCCAACGACACGCTCCACACGGGCGATGCACAATGGCTGAAATTCTGTTCCGCTACCATTCTTGTTAATCTGATCGTTGCACACTACATGGGGGAAAGCCAATGGGCCGAGTGATTCGGTCCAAGTTCGCTTCATCGTGTGACTTCTCCATGATCTGCCACCTGCCCACGCCGGGACCGACCTCGAGGTTAAGACGGGTATGGGTGAGTGGGGAGATTGCGTTAAGAAGTGGTGGAGGTTTAGCGTCCGGGAGGTATTCCATCACAACCATCTGCATTCCACCGACAACAGGCCCGCACCAGTATAGAGCCGGGGGCGAGGGGGGATTGTGTTCGGAAAGCAAGATATGAGCAGTTTTGTTGTACTTCGGAGTAAACTTGACCAAAACGGTTTCCTGATTTCCGGCAGTACTTGTCGGCCTCCGCGCAAGGTAGAGTCCATGACGTTCATTATCCACATCAACGGTAACGAGCCCGGTACCGTGCACACGATCCAACTTGCAGAAGAACCCGAGTACGGGGAAGTCCTCCGGGTGAGGGTACGGTGGATCCGGAGTAGGACTCGGGAACTCAACAGTAGGCATTCGAGTTGGAGAGGTCTCGAGGTTCATATACAGCGTGCGGAGCCCTGCCGTGCATTTTGATATGGCCATGAAAATGCGCGCGACACGGAGGACCTCGTCCCGAGGGTGGGATCCAAGGAGGAGCTCGATAGAGAGCAATTTGTTCGCATACACGGCATTGGTGAAGACGGCTGTTGATACTTCTAGACGATTCCCTGCTATAGTTAGCAGAACGACGGGTAGGTTCGACCGGGGAATGGACTCGCATACTATATAAGGCTGGTTAGGGAAAGGCCCGTCGGAAGGAAGGGAGATGGTGATGAACCTCTTCCTGACTAATGACCGTGCTGTATATGACAAGGCCCTGCACGAAGGCATCTCCTCCCTTCCCCTGTTCGTTCTTCAACACTAAAATCAGATAGGCAAATATCCCTTGAAGCCAAACCCCGTCCGGTTTGGCCGCCCCACCCGCCACCGGCTGTTGCCACTTGCTCCACCCGGGAAGGAGGACCTTCAGGTAATCCCGCAAAGACCACTCCCTTTCTCTCTCGCTGGGGTAAAACCCGGTAGAAAGGAGGACGATCCTGTAAGCATTTTCTACGGTTGCGGGTCCGGTGTGAACCCGTCGAGATGCTCGAGATCGCGCTTTAAAACGGCCAGTTCCCTGTTGGGAAGAGCGGTGGGCGGTCCGGAGTGATCAAATTGTCTGCCGTATCGGAGGTCCGCTGGGATTATCAACAGCTTCCTTGGGGTCCTTCGCGCACTCGGATGGAGAACCCAGGTTCTTGAGATTCAGAGACGATGCGAGCCTCGCCACGCCGTGTGAGAAGACACGGGAAGGCAGAATGGAGTGAGTGCGTACCCTTCATACGTACTCGATTTTCGTCTGGGTCCCCACAGTCGTCCACATTTTCAAGGACTGTGGAACAATCCGTTAATTGAATAGACTGGAGCACCTTCACCGGTACGCACTCTCTGGGGTGACAACAACAATGTCGACGAGGGCCCCAGATATATCCTCTGGGCGATCAGGAAAGTAGGATTCCAGAGTCCGATACCGCGCAATCCTGGCTTCAGAGGATCTTTCTCTTTCCTTAATCCACTCGGATATTGAAGCTTTGAATCCGTCAATCACATCCGAAGAAGCAACTCCCGTGGCCTGTAGGGGTGGTCAGGGTGGGGGTTGGGCCACTGAAGAACTACCTGCCTCCCAGAGGACGGCGTTCTTCAAGTCGTCGTGATGATCAGGGTAGACAGCAATGAGACGGTTAATGTCCGTTTCCCCAAAAAACGTCGAGTCTGCGTCGAACCGACAAATGGAACCCCGACTGGGGATTGAAGAATGAGGGTAGACGACAGCGTAACTCGTGGTGGTCATGGTTCAAGTGAGACCGACAAACTCCGCGGGGAAATGCCCTCCCTGAGAGCAACCGCGGGACGGGGTGACGCCAAACGGAAAAATAGTACGTTATACCCCGAGGCTACTAGAACCGTTGGTTAGATTCTCTCATCTGAAGATGACCAAGCCCTCACGCGCATGCGTGGAGGTTGGACGGCCATGGACGCATTGTTGGGTTTCATAACCGAGCGCATTCCCGATTTCAGGGTTGTATTGAAGGCGGGTTTCTGCTCGTTCATGGGTAGTGCCTTGGGTAATCCCGACGGGGTTCGCTCGTTTGCCGCGGGTTTCGTGCCATTTGTTTCGTCAAATCGTTGGAGTACGTACCCATGCAGAAGATCTGGGGAGGAGTTGAGAGTTCGCGTTCTTGTGAATATTCCCTCCCTTCTTTGGCGAGACGCCGAGGGGACATAAAAGTACCGAACTCCACACTGAATGCCTGAAGACGTGGCATCTTCGAGTCTGCCGGCCCCGCCCGCGCAACGAGGCAGCAATCCTCTTCACTTGATCCTCATACGAGAGCGTGCATTGTGGGCGGGTCAGGGTTAAATCCAAACATTCCCCACCCCCAGACAACCTTCTTGAACAGAGCATGAAGACCGCCCGCAGTGAGTGGATATGAAGCACCAACTCCCATCGTTCCCTCGCTGACATTCCCATAGGATTCGCCTCCTACCTGTGGATCAATGCCATAACAGCGGATATACGGCATAGTGTTGACGATATCTCCAAGCGATTCACTGGCGCTGGGTGGAAGCGCCTGCCCCAAGAGCTTGTGGATGAGATCCTAGGCCACCTCACGGACGACCTGGACGCTTTGAAGGCCTGTTCCCTGACGTGCAAGTTGTTATTCGGTGCAGCGCGACCTCTCATCCATAGTCGCCAACGACTTGTGTGTTTTGATTCAGAACCGGGGTCCCAAAAACCGAAGCGATTTCGGTTTGGTCGTCGCAGGGGCGGCGATCCTGGAGCATTTGCACAGTTGATCAACGGAGATCGCCTGGACATTCTGCATTACGCCCGACACCTCACTATCAAGGCAGAAGACGGGCCACTTGTCCCGAGGAACATGCAAAAGTACCTCCCACATCTTCGGTCGATCACCAGGTTGCATACCCTCACTCTTGGCGCCTTTCATTTCCACCCGTTCACCCCGTTATTCAACGAACATTTTGGCATGTTTGCCAACACTCTACGACACCTCGACATACGAAACGCCGATTGCGGGGCACCGGAGCTCTTGTACCTCATATGCCAATTTCCTCTGTTGGAAGACCTGACCATCATGTCTTCGCCCAGCGGGATCGTTGTACCCACTGAGCACCCCGTCCCAACGATCACGCAGTCACCGCCACTTCGAGGTAAACTCGCTTTGGTGCAGGTACGCTCGAGGGAACTCTCCGAAGGTCTCGCCGCGTTCCCCGGGGGACTCAGCTTTCGCTCGTTGGAATTATCCTGGTGTACGCACCTGGAAACCATCTTCGCTGCGTGTGGCCAAACTGTGACGTCGATATCGTACTTATGGCGAGGGGGTGGCATCGACAGTGAGTCAGGTCCCTCAATTCAACCGTATATCGCAAGATAACCATTGGGGACTATAGCAAACCCGCTGGACCTAAAACGAAACGTGGTGCTCGAAAGATTCGAACTCGATGCCTCGTTCACCAGTCTCTGGCAGATCCACGGATGGATCTACCGTACCCTCCAAACGATAAATTCGCCCGCGTTCAACGAATTCGTGATTTGGCTTCCGGATGAGGTGATTCCGTGGAATTCGATGAAGGGTGATGGTTGGAGTGTTGTGGACGCGTTGTTGAATGTCTTGGCCGGACGCAATCCTGATTTCAGGGTTGTGTTCAGGGGGTGTTTCTACTCGTTCTTCAACGGTGATTTCGATGGTGTTCGCTCATTTATCACGAGTTACTTACCGCTGATGTCGTCGAATCGTATGGTGGAGTTTGAGTACGCACGTGTAGGGAGCCGATTTGGGAGATTGAGCGTTCTGTAGATATTCCTTTCCAGTTACGTCTATGTATGCTCTCTCCTTGTGGAGGTTTCGAAATGCTGCTGACTTTCGCTTGAGCGGATGCCAACAAACTACGTTTTCCCACATAGATCTGATATTGGGGGGATACCACGCAGGAGAAAAGCTAGACCACAAACGACAGCGCGACCTGCCTCGAACCTCTGCCCGAAACCGACCAGTCATTGTGGGTTGACGATGAGATTGGGTGTGAGCTGGAGAGGGCGTCGGTCAAGATCGCAGGAAAACCGGCACATGCCGGTCGCCGTCTGCCTGTGCGCTGGTGGCAAGTCTACATCCTGGTCATTCCTCCCTCATACAATAACGCATATTGTGGGTGGGCTGGGGTCATATAAGTCCTGCCAGAACTCTACCATGCAGACCGCCCGTGAATAAGCATGAACTCCCATCCGTTCCTCCGACGATGCTGACATTCCATTCCAAAAGGATTTGCCTCCCGTCTCTCGATCGTCCCCACACCAAACGGTATACAACGCAGGGTCGATGACATTTCCAAGCAGTTCTCCGGCGCTGGGTGGAAGCATCTGCCCCAGGAGCTCGTGGATGGAATCCTACTCTACCTCCTGGATCACCTGGTCGCGCTGAAGGCCTGTTCCCTGACGTGCAAGTCCTTGTTCGGCGCAACGCGACCTCTCATCCACCGACAATTCGTGTGTTTCGGTTCACGGCCAGGGCGCCCCAGACGGAAGAAATTTCTGCTCCCTCGTCCCAAGAGAGATCCCGGTGCCTTTGGACGATTGATCTACGCAGATCGCTCGGGTTTTCTACGTCACACTCTACGACTCACCATCAGGATGGTAGACGGCCCTCTTAACCCGATAGACATGCAAGAGTACCTTCCACACCTTCGGTCAATCACCAAGTTGCATAGTCTCACCCTCGACAATTTTCATGTCCACCCGTTTATACCCGTTTTCGACGAACATTTTGGCACGTTCACCAATACTTTGCGGCACCTCGACATACGAAACGCCCGTGGCACGGAACGGGAACTCCTGTATATCATATGCCAGTTTCCTCTGCTGGAAGACCTGAGCATCATCTCTCCAGCCGGCAAGATCGTTACAGACTCTGGGCCTCCAGTTCCAACGATCACACAATCACCACCGCTTCGAGGCAAACTAGTTTTGGTGCAGGCACACTCAAGGGAGTTCCTCGAAGGCTTCGTGGCATTCCCTGGCGGACTCAACTTCCGTTCGTTGGAAATTTTCCCATGTGAAGACTCGCGAGTTATCATGGCAGCATGTGGCCGTACTTTGACGTCAATATCATACCTCCGGCGCGCGAACGTTGACAAAAGTGAGTCCAGATCCCTCTACTCTGGTGGCCATTGTGATGTAACCATTGGGGACTATAGCGATCCTGCTGGACCTCACGCGAAACGTAGCGCTTGAAAGATTAGAATTAACCATCCCATCATGTTATCTCTCGTCATCCCAAGAATGGATCTACCGGACGCTCCATTCGATAACTTCGCCCTCGTTCAACGAATTCGCGATTTGGGTTCTGGATGAGGGATATCCGTGGAGGGTGGTGGGTAATAATAACCGTTGGGTGGGTGTGGACGTGTTGTTGAATACCATGGCCGAACGCAACCCCGATTTCAGGGTTGTGTTCAGGGGGTGTTTCTACTCGTTCCTTTTCGGCATCGAGGCCCAGGGCAGATCCACAGGGATGAGGGCGCATATCGAGAGTTACTTGCCGCTCGGTGTGTCAAACGGCCTGGTGACGTTCGAGGGCGGTTCTGTACTAGATATTTCCGACTACCTTCCTCCTTTCTCGGGGTAACCGAGCGTATGTCGATAACAGGGCCGACTGGCGGCAGAGCCCGGGAGCGTTCTCCGAAAGTCTTGTAAAACGAAATAGTTGGATGTGCATGTGAGGCTGTGATAAGCGACACCTAATTTCATGCGCTCCTGAACTAACTGCCCGCCCTGCTGGACCAGGATATCCACCAGTTGTATACTACGTGCCATATGGGCCCAGCACACCAGGGGTAACCGACCCAATCTCGTCGCTATGATCGTAACTGTGGTCAAGGGGGACATGTCTGTGGTGATCGCCACCGGGCCACCATAGCACTAACAGCGCCCACAGCAATTTGACCGTTTTGCTGATGTACCCGCCCCATGAGTACATGCGCACATGAAACTCCGAAACCCCGTAAGGACCAGCCGGGAAACCTTTCACTCCTTCCGTTACTTGGCAGCTCTTCGGATATCCTCAAACGAGATCTTGGAACGATCGCACATACCACGGAAGATCCCATCTTCCATATCAAACAACCTTGTCGGGGTATCGAATTCAACGATCCGTCCATCGTCCATGACGCAAATCCTATCATATCCTATGATAGTTTGAAGTCGGTCTGTAAGCGTACCCGAAGGATCAACCATCATAATCAGTGGGGTGCTCTCTCTATCTTCACTCTCGATGCGTGCGGTTTGGAACTTACGAGCGATACATAGGATGGTACGGTCTCCGAACTCGGTAGCAATGGTATCTTGAATCTTCTTGTCCGTCTCGTAATCTACGGAAGCTACAAACCGGGAGAGGGTCAGCGTTTCTGCGATACTAATCCGACAGCAGAATCTGTCGTACCGGTAGCTTCGTCCAAGATCAGCACCTTCGAGTCCTTCACTAAGGCCCTAGCCAGTGAAACTAACGAACGCTGACCAACAGACAAGTTGTTCCCCTCGTCCTCGATAACGGTATCAAGGGTGAACCGGCTAGCTGAACCAACAGATTCCGGCTCTCCCTCACCCACAACATCCTGGGGCTTCGCGTTATCCACAAGGTACGATCGTTTGAGGACATCCCAAAGCCTAGCGTCGTCGAATTGGTTGAAGGGATCCAAGTTGGACCGCAACGTGCCGGAGAACAACAGCTACAGATCCAGATAGATCAGTGACCGACTCTCGTGAGGATCGAAGTGAATCATACCGGATCCTGGGGGATGATAGCCAGCGCGCTCCTGAGGTCCTTCAACCCGATCTTGGACACATCCACACCATCGATCAAAATAGACCCAGCAGATAACTCCACTAGTCGGTACAGAGCCGTCATAATCGACGACTTCCCAGCTCCCGTCCTTCCAACAATACCGACCTTCTCCCCTGGAGCCACATCCATACTCAACCCCCTCAGAACATCCGGTAACTCAGGGCGATACCTCATGACCACGTTCTTGATCTCGACGCGTCCCTCAGCAGGCCAAGGCGCCTTCGGCTTTATCTCTGGAATCTCATGTGGAGGCTCCTGCTCGAGGTTTTTCGCGTAATGAATTATGCGTTCGACGGAGTTCATGTTGTTCTCCAATTCGGCGAGTTGTTGAACAAGCAATCCGAAAGATAGTTGGATGCTGATGATGTAACTGAGGGTGACCCCAGTCTGCGAAGGGGAGATGGAGAACCGGGCAGCGACAGTGAGGATGGAGACGACCAAAGTGAGGAGGAGGCCGAGCATATCGACCCGAATACCCAACCAGCGTTGATTCGTGATTGTCAGCCAGCAAGCCCTAGAACAGGAGGGTCAGTATTCGTACGCCACCTGGTGTAGGTGCAAACAAACCTGTTCTCGATGTTCACCCGATCCTCGTTCTCCTTCCGGAACCGGTCGGTTTCACCATATGCCCGGATGGTAGCCAGACCAGCGAGCGACTCCGAAAAATGAGCGTACAACGAGGACCGTAGAATGGAATCCAACCGCTTTAGCTCTCTCGCGCTAGCCCGGTAATACACCGCAATAGCGGCATACACAACCATGACGGCACCAAGCGCGATCAAGAACCAGGGTACGATGATCGTAACCAACACGAACGATCCAATAACGTTTGCAAACGTCACCAAGAAGATTCGGAATGAATCGGGAACTACGTTGTCGATGGTGTCGATGTCCTTGGTGAACCTGTTCATGATTCGCCCCAGAGGAGTGGTTTCGAAGAAGGTCATGGGGGCGCGCATGGTGGAGCTAATTGCGCTGCGGTGCAGGGATTTCGACGCAAGGTATGCGAGGAAACCAGCGGTTACTCCAGAGGTAAATAGCGTGATGGTTAAGCCGATTCCCAGGGCGGAGTAAATGCCCATCTAGTAACAAAATATATCAGGATAAGCAATGAGAGGGAAACGCGAGAGACGTCACGTACGTAGAATTGAGGGGGTTTGTGGAACTGCTGTTCCTGCCAGAGCACGAGCCAATAACTGGACATGACCTGAGTGCTTTGCACCAGCGCGTGCGAAAGTAGGAGAACGGGGACCAGGATGTAACCATTTCCAGCGGTGATGTAAGTCTTGTAGACCCCCCAGTTGACGGCGCCTATGCTCCTTTCTTCCTCCTGCATGATCGTCTTGCCCTTCTCGAACTGCCCCTTGGGGGCGCTCAGGGCGTTAGGCCGCTTCCCACTTTTCCCTCCCTTCGCTGGTTTGACTTCTGCCGCGACCTTGTCGACGCCTTCTGTCTCTTCCTCCTGCTTTGAGCCGAATTCTTTCAGGAATTTGGAGAAGACACCATCATTTGCCATGAGCTCAGCGTATGGCCCACGCTCCATGATCTGACCGTCTACAATCGTATAAACGCAGTCGACTTGAGGAAGGAAGTGCAAGGCGTGGGTGACGAGGATCATGGTTCGACCTTTGGGGTTATTCATGAAGACCCGCTGGAACACTGTCCTTCCGACATGGGCATCCAGAGCGGACAGGGGATCCTAAAGGTTTCGATGTCAGCCACTTGCAGAGAAAAGACCTAAGTAATATTCACATCGAAAATCTGAACGTCGGCACCACAGTAGACGGCTCGGCAAATGTTGATACGTTGTTTCTGACCGCCAGACAAGGAGATACCACGCTCACCGACCTCTGTGAGGTCACCGTTTGGGAAGAGCTTCAAGTCCGAATCTAGGCACGAGTCGGAAATGGCTTGCCAATACCTGTCAGAATCGAACGGTCGTCCGAAGCAAACGTTGTCGCGGATGGTGGCGTTCTGTAATCCGTTTAGCCAGGTACCGGATAACACCACAAGGGGTGGGGGACACACCTGGATCCATGCGTTCTGGGGACAATAAGAAACCGACCCACAGAACTTGACCGAACCAGTCTCCCTCCTCATCTCTCCGACCAGACCTTGAAGGAGCGAAGACTTGCCGGAGCCGACCCGGCCGACAATCGCCACGACCTGCCCCTTTGGAATCTTCAAGTCGGTCCTCTGGATCTTGAACACCTTCTCGGTTTCCTCTGGCTCTTGGGAGGAACTGGGAATGGAGTCAGACGCAGGGATGGTGGTCGCGTCCGTGCGCGCCCCAGATTTCTCCTCGCCCTTCTTATCTTTTTCCGGTTCCTTCCCCTTGTCCTTTCCCTTCCCTTTGCCCTTCCTGTTCTCCGGTTCCGGAGGCGGAGCATCCCAGGTGAAGGAAGCGCCATCCAGCTCAACAGCGTTGTCGAGTTCAGCGTCCTTGACCTGTTCACCAGGTAGGGATTCGGCTTCGAACACTTCCTGCAGACGACCGAGAGCGCTATAGGCGTCCGCACTGGTACTCAAGGCGGCGGCTGTTAGAATTTAAGAACAGATACAGCACAGAGCGTACAAAAGGGGGGAAGGCTTACGGAGGAACATCAGAGGCAGACGAAGCATGTTGAACAAAGTCAGGGAGGAGAAAATCGTTGCGGGGTCGAGCGAATGATTGATTCCGTAGACGACGAAGGCGACGACGCTTGCCAGGACGGGTAATGAAGTGGCGGTGGATGCGATGGCTGCTCGGAGGAATACAAGGGAACGAATGTTCCTAGTGGAGCCATCAGCACAGGGTATTTGGAACCCCAGACCAAGTATACCCACGTGACCTCAGAACCTCGAACTTGGTGTATTCTGGCGAGGTAAGGATCTTCCCAGGCGAAGAATTTGATTATCTTGATGCTGGAAAGGAGTTCCTGGAGGAGTTTGGCACGCTTATCGGTAGAAACCACGGAGTTCTGGCGGAAACGAATGAAGGCGCGTATGAACATAGTTTGCATCGGCACCACGATGACGAAGACGGCGAAACCAGCCAAAGCACTCGGGCCCAAGTTGACCAAGAGGATGACCAAACAGATGATCAACTGGACGGGGGCGGTCCAGCCCACGTGGAAATACTGGCAAGCAAGGTCGACTCGAGAAACATCAGTGGAGATGTGGTTGACCATTTTCCCGTTGGAGTGGATGTGTCGAGCACGATTGGAGAGGGTGAGAGCCTTGTCGTAGATCGCGGTGATCAATCCTGCGCGTAACAAGACGCCGGTACCAGCGGAGCGGTAGAAGTAATGGTTCATAGTGAGAGAGGACAACAGCTGAAGGAAGAAGAGTCCAAGCGAGAGACCGATACCACGTCCAAGCGGTGGGGCGACCTGTCCAGTGCGGTGGCCGACATAGGAATGTTGGGCGAACCGAATGATGCCCTGGTAGAGATGTAAGGATGGCAGGCGGGGCAAGGAGGAAGAACGATAATCACCTTGACAAGAAGAGGACTGGTAATGAGGGTGACGTCGGAAATGAGACGCAGGATGCCACCCGTCCAGAAAAACCAGAAAACGCTGTCATTGACGGCCAAGGTGAGGCTGGGTTTCTTCTGGCCCGTTCTTTCTCTCCACTCCTTCTCGAGTTCCTGCCGTCGACCTCTGATTGACCACCAGATGCGCTTTAGGCCAGGTGAGATTTCACCGTTGGCGAGCCGGGAATTGTATTCCGCGGCCTTCCTCTGGCGTTCCTTGAAAGACCGAGTGATCCTCTCCGCGATGACGCCGGAGGAGCGATCGTCTTGCAGCTTGTAGAGGTCGGTGGCTTCGAGCGGCCGGGAATATCCGAGTCGCATGAGGGGGGTGATCCATTCGAAAGTGAGGAGACTCGGCCAGTTTGCGTTGACTTCTGGGATAACGTCCGCGTCGTTTAACGAGGCCTTGGGGGGTGGAGGATTGCGATGGCCAAGACGCAGGAAGTTGAACTTTGAGGGCGCACTGAAATGAAAAAAAAAATCAGGGTCTTGTCGTGATTCCTGTAGGTTTGTTTGTACGCGTGCCTCGAGGGTGTGACGCTCGTTTCTGAGACCTCAACCTCAAACTTGGCCGTCGACTGCTTCTTGGGGTCCTCAGTGCCGTCGTGGGCCATGGCGGTCGGAAGAGTCGACAGGGAGGCTGTCGTCGATTCTGGTGTAGACTCAGTCGACGCATGGGTTGCTGCCGGGAGACCCCGCAGCGGGAAGGGAGCTCCGTCTCAGCTGCCTATCCTTTGTTTACGCGGACTCGAATGGCCCGGATCCTATTTCGGACACTTCCCGTCGAAACGAACCGTTGCCATCCCGATAGAGAAAAGTCACTTCCGGTCAGCCGTCGGGATGTCATCGGAGTTGAGCCGGACCCTGAGGTCGAAACCATACACGGCTATAGTGACGGCTATCCGAGGATCCCGCGTCTCGAATGGAAGGGAAAGGACCATTTATCATTGAAACATTCCCACATTTGTTCCACGTTTTTCCCTCCTTCAAATCTGATACGGGTGCGAGGATTGCCCACGTAGCTTGAGATACCATTCAGTCTTTAGCGCTTTAGCCCTAGCGCCTGTCGACCGCCGATCAAACTCGGGTCGAGAAGGTTGGATGGAGCCACCAAAGAGGCTGGTGAATTCCTCAAAGCGACAATGCGTTCTATACCCAAATTTGGCTGCCAAGCCAGGCATGGTAACTTACGTACATACCTAATGAGTCATAATGCCGGAACGGGGGCAGTGACGCCGTTTCTCAATGCGAGACGTGGCAACCGTGGGAATGCGGTGCAGGAAGCGCCCCGGGTCGGGCCGATCGGGATGGCGCCGTCCTGAACTCCTGTTGGAGCGGGGATCGCCTTTCCACGTTCTTCCCTCATACAAGACCGTATATCGTGGAAAGGCGAGGGTTGAGTCCAGTCAGACCCCGAGCATGCAGACCGCCCGTGAATAAGCACGAACTCCCGTCTGTTCCTTCGAAAATGCTGACATTATATGTTCCAAAGGATTTGCCTCCAGTCTGTGGATCAACCCCATACCAGACGATATACGACGCAGGGTCGATGACATTTCCAAGCAGTTCACCGGTGCTGGATGGAAGCACCTGCCCCAGGAGCTCGTGGACGAGATCCTACTCTACCTCATGGATGACCTGTACGCGTTGAAGGCCTTCTCCTTGACATGCAAGCCCTTGTTCGGCGCGACACGGCCTCTCATCCACAGACATCTCGTGTGTTCGGGTTCAAGACCGAGGTCCCTGGACGCTTGTCTCGAGAGGGATCCCGGAGCCTTCAAACGGTTGATCGACGCAGATCGCTCCGGTCTTCTACGTTACACTCGACATCTCACCATCCAGATGCAAGACGGGCCCCTTAACCCGAGGGACATGCAAGAGTACCTCCCACACCTTCGGTCAATCACCGGGATGCAAAGTCTCACTCTCGACGATTTTCATGTCCGCCCATTTATCCCCGTTTTCAACCAACATTTTGGCACGTTCACCAATACTTTGCGGCACCTCGACCTACGAAATGCCCGTGGTACGGAACGGGAACTCCTGTATATCATATGCCAGTTTCCTCTGCTGGAAGACCTGAGCATCATCTCTCCAGCTGGCGAGACCGCCACAGACCTCGGTCTCCCCGTTCCAACGATCACACCATCACCACCACTTCAAGGCAGACTCGTTTTGGCGCATGCATGCTTGAGGGAGTTCCTCGACGGCCTCGTGACATTCCCTGGCGGACTAAACTTCCGTTCATTGGAGCTCTTCAGATGTGAAGACTCCCAAGTTGTCTTGGCAGCGTGCAGCCGTACTTTGACGTCAATATCATACCTCCGGCGCGGGAAATGCGGCGACGACAGTGAGTTATATTTTTATCCTGGTGGTCAATCTGGCGTAACCGTTGGGGAGTATAGGGATCCCACTGGACCTCAGGCGACACGTGGTGCTTGAAAGATTCGAATTCAACGTCGTGTCGTCCAATCTCTTGCGAGTCCAAGAATGGATCCACCATACGCTCCAATCGATAACTTCGCCCGTATTCAACGAATTCGTGATCTGGATCCTGTCCGAGGGATGTTCGCGGAGTCCGTTGATTGATGGCAGTTGGTTGGCTCTGGGTGAGTCGTTGGATGCGCTAGCCAAGCGCAATCACAGTTTCAGGGTTGTGTTCAAGGGGGATTTCTACTCATTCCGTTACGGTACACTGGACGCCTCCGACGGGTTTTGCTCGTTAATCGCGAGTTATATGCCGCTCGTTTGGTCAAATCGTCGGGTGAAGTTTGAGTACGCACCTCGTGCAGCGAACCGGTTTTTGATCTCGGGCGCTCTGTAAATATTCCCCGCTTCTTCGTCTACGTTATCCCGTTGTACAAGTTTCAGTAAACCGATTGTTTTCGAAACGCCGGTGACTTTCGCGAGGGGGTAATCGAGCGAACGTCACGGTGGAGAACAGCGCCTGACAGATCAAGTAGCTGGACTCGGGTTTTTGTCCAGGTGCAGGAGGGTTTGGGCCCCGGGGTAACCCCGCCTCGGCCTGGTGGTACGAAAGAGCAACTACCGAGGGTCCGGCGGAGGGAACGGTGATATGGTACCGGGGTGGTTGGTGAGTGAGTTCGGATCCCAGCGAATGGTGGGTATCAGGTGGGTTCCCCCCTTGGCGCAGGTTGCAT